>Ga0181574_10002470_pt1 | contig 16837 bp, 6 predicted proteins | sample 101ome_24_FD_145600 | JGI IMG/M metagenome (GOLD analysis project Ga0181574, IMG submission 145600) | Coastal salt marsh microbial communities from the Groves Creek Marsh, Skidaway Island, Georgia - 101410AT metaG (spades assembly) | ecosystem: Environmental > Aquatic > Marine > Intertidal zone... | reverse complement strand
ATGAAGGTCTTGCTGTCCGCATCGCTGTCGTTCAAGTCAGGACGTGTTTGGTTGTCGTATTCCATGAAGTTGGTGAACGGCAAGTTTCCGATGCCGTTCTGGATAACCATGCCCGAGGGCGTGAACACACGGTTGTCCCATACACCCTGGTCCGCAGGGATATCAAACGCTGTTCTGTCGTACCAACCGTCTTGGTCGCCATCGTAGTTGACATCCCAAGGATTCAGTGGGTTTGCCGCCCAGTGGTTTTGCGTGGTGAGGTCATCCATGCCGTAAATGGCGTAGCAATACTCCCATCCATCGGGGATGCCGTCGCTGTCCGAATCGGGGTGAGTTGGATCTGCAACGCCTCGCAGACTACGGTTGAAATTCTCGCTCTCAAGGGAGTTGATCTTCATCATTCGATCCATGGAATCTTGCCCCTTTGAGATGAAATCCTGATAGAGAGCTGCTTGGGCTTGAATCAACGAATAGCCGAGTTCTTCTTGGTAGGCTGCCATGGCATCTTCACCGAAGTCGATGATGCCAAGGTTGGCCGGGACAGTGTTTCGATTGAGGTATTTACCCCAAGTCCGGGATTCCCATTCGCGAAGGTTGCTGAACGTTTCGTTTTGATCGATTTCACCGTCTTCGTTACAGTCGTAACTGTCTTCGTCGGAGTCAAGGTTCACATCCCCGTCAATGAGTGGATTGATGGCCCACCGGTTTTGGTTCAAATCCCATGACGTGAACCAATATTCAAACCCGTCATACATGCCATCGCCGTCGGTATCGGGTATGGTCGGGTCGGTCATCCCAAGAACCACTTCAATGAAGGCGTTCGGAGGTTCTCCCTGTTGCCACGCATTGAAATCGTTAAGCAATCGCTTTCCGCGCGTTTCTTTGGAAATAAGAATGTTGAACACACGCTGGGCTTTCTCTGTGGGTTGTTGGAGGTCGCCGTCGATGTGGAGGAGTGGAGCATCGCTTGGATGGTCGATGCCGTTGTCCGGTTGTTCGGTTGCAACAGCGAATTCTTGACGGTCGATGAGGCCGTCTTCATCACCGTCGAAGTCACCGTCGCCCGATACCAACGGATTGAGCGTCCAAGTGGCTGCGGACACATTCCAAGAGGTGAACAACAACTCAACACCGTCGAGCATCCCGTCGCCGTCCGTGTCCACGTTGTTGGGGTCGGATGTCCAACCTGTGAGGTTGATTTGGTCTTGGGTCAGGAAGTCCCCGAACGAGGCTTCAGTAGGAATGCCAGGCCATTGTTGCAGAGCAAAAGCCGTGCCTATCGTGGTAACAAACCACTGAGGCGAGGAGCGGTTTACATCCGTCTGAGAATAGGCTGGAGAAATTGCGTTGTATTCTTCCCAGTTGGTCATCCCGTCGCTGTCAGCATCCTCCCATCGGTCGGTGGAGTCAAGTGGATTTAGCGTCCAAGCGTCGTCCAACAGATTCCATCGAGCATGCCATATTTCCCAACCGTCCGGCATACCGTCTTGGTCGGTATCAGGATTCAGTGGATCTGCTGCCCCGACACTGTAAGCCGATTGACCGCTGGTAACAGCACCGGATGCCCGCTCTGCAAACGTGGCTTCGGGAGCACCCAAATCATCAATTGAATCAAACAGGCTTGTCGTGAATCCTTGCGGTAGTTCTTCGCCCGAATAGGTGAGGTTACCGCTGAACAAATCGGTGCGAATGTGATACTCAAGGTAGTTCACAAAGGCCTCGTCTTGGGTGAGAACACCGTCGTGGTTGACATCATATCCGTCGCCATCGGGATTTTCAAACGCATCTGAGCCGTTGAGTGGGTTCACACCACGTCGGCTTGGATCCCAAGTGCACAACCCCTTGGACTCCCATCCATCAGGCAGTGAATCACCATCAGAATCAATGAGGTTCGGGTCTGCTTCTGACCAGGTAGCAACAGAAGAGGGCGATTCGCCATAATCGAGCAACAAGTCACCGTTCAATCCCATGAGACGGACAATGGACCATTGATACTCGCACAGGTTGGGCAGGCCATCACCGTCTGCGTCCCAGTTCGCATCTTCAGCACGGAGGGGGTCAAGACTCCAATTGTTCCCGCCCGAAAACGTCGTCCCAACCCAGCGCCTGTGTTCGATTTCCCATCCGTCGGGCATGCCGTCACCGTCGGTGTCATGGTTCGTGGGGTCGGTGGCGCTGTCCACGTTGGCCATTGAGAGGTAGGTGGCGTTGGCTGCTTGGCCTGCAGCGTCATCGCACACATAGGCAAGTTGCACGGTGTAATGGCACCAAAGGTTGGATTGTTCGAAGAAGAAACCGAAGTATTCTGCACCGTCACCCAAACCGTCGCCGTCGGTGTCACCAATGCGTGGATCGGTTGAATTGTAGCCCTCAGGGGTCAGTTTTGTGTAGCGGAATTCATCAAGATTGGTCCACAACCGTTCAAGGTTCATATCACCGGATTGGTCAAGGTCCAACCCGTCGCCGTCGTTGTCGTAGAGGGCATCCCACGGGTCGGTGGGATCCAATCCATGAGCGACTTCCCATCCATCCGGCATCCCGTCAGCATCCGAATCGTTGGCACCCGGATCCATCAGGAGGAGATTGGCGTATTGCCCTGGAGAGGCGGCTCCATAGACCGTCACGTTGCCGTTACCAACCGAAGTTGCGAGGGCAACGATTTCGCCCGGGAGGCGAGTTTGCTCCTGAAGGCCGTAGACGGAAGCATAGTCCCCAGCAACCGCCCACAAGCCCCAATCGGAACCAACGAGGATTTCATCTCCTGTCGGATGGATGCTCCGTACGCTGTTCGTTTCTGAAGACAATTTTCCATCGATACCAGGATGGAGCAGCAAGCCGCTGTGGTCAATGGAATCATCGTTGAGATTGAGTTTGTGAAGGCCTGCCGTTGTGCCGAACCACAGCACTTGTGCGTTGGAGGGTGAAGGACCGTCAAGGACAATGTCCCGCACTTCCGCAGGGTTACCGACGGAACCGAGGGGGAGACTACGAAGTTCGTCAACGCTTGACGGGATGGTGACGGCGGACTCAAGCGTGAAGAAGAACCGCCACGAGCCCGCTGCTTCGTCACGAGCAGAAGCGGTTTCAACGACGAACAAACCACGGTCGGTTCCCACAAAGAGCATGAGTGTCGTGCCGCTTGCCAGCCCGTGAGCCACAGAGGTCACCGTTGCATTGGCGTCAGCCAATCCAGATGCGACACCGAGGCCCAGTGCGTGTGTTTCCGCGATGCTCGCTGAAGAATCCACCTCGATGATGGCGCCTTCACCTGCCAAGCCGAGTCCAATGACATGCTGATTCACATCTGGGCCAGCAAGCGGGGCCACTGCATGGAGCGGTTCGGTCATGGACCAATCCCATGTTTCAAGGGCGCCAAGCTCACCATTCGCCTGAAGAGGTGCGACTGCAAAGCCAACACTTGTACCCATCACCAAGGCATAGGGAGTCGTATCTGAACGGGCGAGAAATCCGTCGTGGAGCTCCACACCTTGCGGCAACCACTGGTGTGATTGGGTGTTTTCTTCCTCGTTGATGACGCTCACGCCGTAGCGGGTCATCACGTAAAGCAAGCCGTCATGTTCGTCAAGCGAGCGGACATCATGATGCATGATGGCCAACGATTCCTCTGGTGCATCGTATACCAGCGGCATGACTTCATAACCTTCCTCGTCACCGACAAGGGTGGATTTTAGCCCGGGATAAACGGTGTTTCCGTCGTCAAAGTAAACAAAATACTCTTCCAGAGTGGAGAGTGCTTCACCGAGTTCTAGTGCCGTTTCAGACCTTGATAAATCGTTGGTCACCGCACCATCTCGGTTGGCGTCCCATCCGTCGCTGTCAGGGTCGGTTAGTGCATCGGAGCGGTTCAACGGATCCAATCCAAAATGAACTTCCCAACCGTCAGGCATGCCATCTCCGAAGGAAGGATAGAGCGGGCGGATAGCGAAACCATCCCACAGATACCGGTCGGAATCATCGAGGAGAGGGTCAGTTCCCAACCAGAGATCTTCTCCCACGGTGTCGACATCACGAATTGTGCATGCGCTGAGCAAATTGTGGAACGTGGCGTTGGCACCGGACGGCAAGTACGGCCAATTCTTGAGGACAGAGCCCTCTGGCAATGTGGCATAGCACCAAAGACCATCCAGCTCTGTTGTGTAATTTGACGGCATACCGTGAGCATACTCTTCAGGGGCCGTGTAGCGTTCCGATTCGCTCATCACGCCGTCCCGATTGACGTCAAATCCGTCGTTGTCGGCATCAAGGGTCATGTCGCTGGCATTGAGCGGGTCAAACGAGGGACAATTGAACCGAACAGCAACGGGGTCAAATCCACCTGTACGCTGACACATGTAGGCTTCGTAACCGTCGGGCATACCGTCACCATCGGTGTCGGACAACCGGGGGTCGAGGTAGATACGGTCGTTGTTTTCATCCAAATTACCTGTCAAGCCGCGTGGAAATCCTGGCTCTGTGCAGTTGGCTGGGTAGGGCCAACAGAATTCTTCCGTGGCGTTTAGACCGTCAAAGTCACGGTCGGTGTCTGCGTCGGATGCGTTGTCTTTGTCCAGACCTTGAATGCTGACGCTACGACCATCGGGTGCCGTCCAATTCATCCACTCTTCGAATAAGGTCTCGTGAACGTCTGGAATCAAATCCCCGTCCGAGTCCGTGTTTGGTGGTGGCGTCTGCGTGGTGTCATCGGGATGGACGTTGGCCACGTTGGAGATGGTTGGGAATTGCGACATGAACAGCAGGCTGGCCACAACGGCAAGTGTGGTCAACAAAGTGGTTTGACTACGACGCATGACCTCACCAACGGCAAAGCATACGCTTCGCCTAACAAATACTCCTCAAAGATTGCTTATGAGGGTGATGGAACATTGTTCATACACAACGGTTTTGCATGACCACCAAAGGGTCCGGTTTTTGAGTACTCTCTTCACCATTCGTCGGTGTGTTCAAGAATCTCCCGCGATGGGTGTGGGGTGTTCGCATGACATTGACGATTACCCACCTTGGTTCTGGCAGTCGAGGCAACTCGACATTGTTGGAAACACCCCAAGTCAAGGTCCTCGTCGATCAGGGATTCAGCGGCACACAATTGCAAAAACGATTGGCACGCTTGAACCTCACTCCAGAAGACATCGACTGCGTCTTCATCTCCCACCACCACGGCGACCACGGAGGGGGCGCTCGTGTCATGCAAACGAAGTGGAACACCCAAATTCTTGCCAATGAACGAACCGCACAAGAATTGGATTTGCTCCCGTCCCACACAACATACTTCGAGGCCCTGGACATGGTCCGAGTCGGTGACGACCTCTCCATCTTGCCCGTTCCCGTGCCCCATGCCGGCTCAGACAACGTGGCGTTTGTGGCGAGTCACAACGGCGAGCGGGCAGCCATCATTACGGATCTGGGCTCGTGGACCGACGAACTGATCAACCACGTTCGAGGGTGCGAACACATCTCGATCGAGGCGAACTACGACCATCAGCGGTTGGTCTCCGGCCCCTACCCCTACAAACTCAAGGACCGAATTACTGGACGAGGAGGCCACCTTTCCAATGACCAAACGGGACAGTTCCTCGCCGAAGTATGCACCGATGCGACAAGGAGCATCACCCTGACCCACCTGAGCCAGAAAAACAACAAACCACACATCGCTGAATCAACGGTTTTGTTCTACATCAGCGAAGTGTTCTCGGGAGACCTGAGCATTTCAGAGCAGGATGGCCCTGATTTCTCCCATTACATCGGTCTACCAAAAGAAACCACCGAAGCCTCCATCCTGCAGCGCAAATAAGCATCGATGACCGTTTTGAGGTCAATGGCTAAATGGTACCTCATCGTGTCAAAGGTGTGAACCGACACACGAGGCGAACATCGCTCTCTCGTTTCTCAAACGATGAGCGGGCTGTGAGCGAAGTTCTCGGCGTCGTCATGCTCCTTGCGATGGTCATCACCATCATGGGCGGCGTGTGGGTGTTTCTCAACCCCTACCTATCGGATTTCGAAGACAACACCAACTGGAATTCAGCTACTGGCATTGCAGACCGAATTGAGGACCGTGTTGAAGTGGCTGGAAATGCCCCCGAGGGCACGGGTTTCCGCAACACCCTCGCCATCCAATCCACGTCCATCCGGCCGATTCAAAACGTGGAACATTGGGTGATTGGTGCTGACTTGACAGCAGGCGATAGCATCACCTTACGGCACGTCAACGACACCACTGTCGCTGTCCTCTCTGCCAACGAAACAGCCCGAAGCATTCGTTTGGAGTCACCGGGAGTTGTGTTCCAAGACAGCCTGACTGCAAGCCATAGAGAAGTGTTCGTCAACCACAACGCAAGCCCGACGCATTGGATGATCGTCACCGTTTACGACGCAGACGAAGTCCCCATTCACCGACAGGTCACCCTCACGCTGTCTGGCCTGGAAGTCCACACGTCGCTTGGCATGGGAGAGCATCAAATTGTGCTCATGAACAACGCCCGTGCTGAACGATTCCCGAACGGCTTCTGGGACGTTAGTGCTATGCCGGAGGTGGAATTTGACCGAATGGCAAACGACGAACTCCGTTTGTCAATGTTGTTGACCGACATCATCACCAACGGATCCATTGGTACGGGCTCAAACATCGGCCTCGAATTCGTCTCTCAAGGACCCATGACCCTCTTTACAGGACAGGCATACAACGTGCAATTCAGCGTAACCAACGCGCTTCACGACATCATCACGCCTCAGTATCACGACAATTGGCTCTCGGAATACATCATCCACCGCTCTGCAGGAACCCTAGACACCTACATCGGGTTCGCACCCTACGAACGTGCAAGTGGGGCCGACGGGTTCAGCGTCTCTGCCCAATCCCTTCCACTTTACCTTGAGGTTGACCTCCAACGCATTGAGGTGAGCCGATGAGGGGAAACCTGCGTCGAGAGGATGAAGCCGTTTCGGCTGCTGTTGCAACCGTGTTGCTCTTCGGCGGCGTGCTCTCCATCATCGGCTTGATGATGGTCTCGATGATGCCGGTTATCGAAGAGATGGAAGGCTCGGTTGAACGCCACGACATGGCCTCTCAGATGTCGCTCCTGGCACATCAAACCTCGGCGCTGAGCGAACGTGGCATGCCCGGGGACTCAACCCATGCAACCTTGATTCCGGTTGATGGAAACTTGGTGTGGGACAGCATGCGTGGTGGAATGTGGTACTCGGCCACATGGAAAGAAGACATGTCACTGCGGGCTCGTAGCGTGTTGGACTTTGACGATACTATGGAGATACGTCACCCTGAAAGTTTCGTTGAAGCGGTCTGTGTCACCGATCTACGACTCGGGCCAGATCGCCCCTACTATTACACGCTGGAGTCGGTCCTGGACAACGTGCTGTTCACGGTCAAACCCGGGCTCGCCATGCCCCTCGGCCCCATCGACGTGAGCCTAAACATCAACGGAGTTGAGCAACAAAACGTTATGCTGCGAGTCGACGAGGTTCATTCCTTCGACCTCACCAACATTGACGAAGCCGTTCTAAGCTCCACTCACGCCCTCACCGTCATGGGGAAAACCGGTGAAAGCGGGGCCACCTATGTCCTGCCAAACGCACCTGAACCCGCCGATAAACGAGGCCTTGCTTGGAGCATCCCCGTTTCATCCGGGACCGCCAAACTGCACGTCATCAGCGACACAGCCAACCAGATTCACTTGACCACCGACGAGGGAACCACCATCCATTACGCCCTTCCAAGCGGTTTGGCCAGGACCGTCGTCTCCTTTTCGCACGAACTCACCATGAGCGAAGACTCCATCGTCCACATCACCACGAGCACCCCCTCCCGCCTACTCCTTCAAGAAAACACGTCTTCGGAGAACGGACTCACAGCATGGCCATCCTCGACCGGAGCCTATCTCGGTCACGCCTTCAGCCCGCCTAACCTCAACGGCACGCTTCGGTTCACCAATCCGGGAGATTCGGTGGTGACGGTGACCTGGAGAGGAGGAGGTATTTCAGTGGCAGCAGGTGGCCATGAACACGTTCAATGGCCTCCCGCACAAAACGAGGGCGCAGCCACCTTGGACGCAGACGGCGACCTCTTTGTGACTTGGGCTGCAAGCGCATCCATCAACACCACCGACGCTCAACCCGGCAACATGATGTTGCCAGCCGACGACACAGGTGCTCTTTCGGGTGGCATGTTCACCTACACCAACGAAGACACCCAAACGGCAGAGACCCTCCTTTTGCGACTGGCTGGGTACACCAGTTCATGGAATGCGAGTGGGGTTGCCAATCAGACAGGTATTTTCCTCGATAGGAACAACCACGCATTGCTCTCTGTAGCAGAGGGAACCACCAGCGTGGCCGTTGAAGCCGGCCATCCATTGCGCATTCTCCGTTCATCCGGACAGGCAGGCCTCCACCTTGTCCCCCACGACGGTGCCGACCGATGCACCAGCATTGGCACCCAAGCAAGCGGTTGGATTACCACAGACTTGCCGTGGGAGCGCATGGGTGGGCGGGGTGAAATCGATCTTCGAAATGCATGGGCTGAGGGACGCCATCCTGCCAGCGTCAGCATCGATGTTATCGGGAGCGATGGCATCTCAACCCACGCTCCAATCGGGACCGTGTGGTCCTTCCATCTCTCTCGCCTATCCTATCAGTTCCAATCCTCCATCGACGGCATGGAAGTGGCATTCAGTGGTGGAGCCGTAGTGACCAACCACCCCGAGTTCAAGCCATATGTCGTGATTCCCCCCTCCGACCGGGGGGGTCCAGGGCCTCGGTTTGCTGCGACGATCCCTTCGTTGCATCCAACAGCAGAAAGCGATAGTGGCGCAGGCGAGTTGGAACTTGACATCGAACTTATTCACCGCATGTCGCTTGCCTCAACACCGGCCTACGAAGTTCGCCGTGGGTGGTCTGAACCCTACGGCACTGCCATTGCAGACAATGCGGGTATTGGTTTGGAAGCAAGTGAAGATTGGACCGTTTACCCCGGACGTCTTGACCTCTTGACCGATTATGTCGGGTGGGTACCCGACCCAAGTTACGGCACGGCTGAAGCCGTATGGCACACAAACGGCGAGATTATCGAATTCACACTGCAACTTGCGTCGCTTGATGTCACCACACGGGAGGTGTTGCTGTGAGAACAGGCAAGATCGTTAGGGACACCCGAGCTGCTGCAACAGAATTGGGGTACATCTTCACCTTCCTGCTCGGCGTGTTGTTGCTGACCATGTTCAGTGTCTGGGCGTGGGACATCGAAACCAACACACGTTTGCGCTGGAACGAAGAAGCCATTCAAGCCAACATGGACGACCTTGCTGCTGCGGTTGAACGAGCAGACGAAGCCAGCCGACTGGGAGGTAACATTTCCTATGCTGAGGAAGTGAGTTGGCGACCAACTGAAGCAGATGAATCGCTGTTTTTGCTTGAGCTCACCGACACAGCGATCAAACTCATTGACGAGGGAGGGCCGCTGGACATGGAGGTGGCGCTATCAGGAACCGGAGCCGGCACGCATGAAGGTCGAGTTCCGCTGGCCGGTGTTGAACGGGTTTGGGTCGTTCATGAAGACGGCGTGACCAGTTTATCCCTTGACCGTCCATCAGCGGTCCAGTGACCCATCAACGACCCATCACAGCTCTGTGGACCAACGATTGGACTTCACGCATTCGTGAACGAGCACCTAATTCTCTGAAGACCTTGAGAGCCCGTTGGAGATATTCCATTCGGTCTTGACGTTCAGGTGCCATACCGCCCAAACGGGTCAACAACTCGCCGATTTGCATCCGCAAGTCGTTCGCTTCTGCAAGAACAAGTGCCTGACTGTAGTGTTCCATCGCTTCCTCTGAACGACCAGCATCGTGCAACACTTCGCCGAGCAGTATGGTGATCTCAACCAGCGCCTGCACGTCTCCTGCTTCGTTCATCGCCTCAAGCGCTTCGTTGTAGTGGAACAGGGCCAATTCGGATTGGTTTACTTTGGCATAGTATCGGCCAAGAACGGCCTGAGCTCGCGCATGCAGAGCAGCATCGTCCATCGTTGAGGTCCGTTCGTGCGAGTCCATGGCGTGCTCCCTCGCTCTGTCAACCTCACCAAGGTCAATGAGCGCACGTGCCAGTGTAATCTGACTGTTGATTAGCGCATCATCGTTGGACCCTTTGAGTATCGATTCCACTTCTGCATAAGCCTCAAGGGCCTTGGAACGTTCGTTTTTCCTTCGCAACAAATACCCGATATTGTTGTAGGTTCTCGCAGCCCATTTTGCATGACCGAGAGAAATGTAGTGTTTGAGCGCCTTCTTGTGACGCTCAAGGGAGACGTCGCTGTTCCCTTGCTTACGGCTGACGTCAGCGAGTGAGGAGAGCACCTCGGCTTGCACCAGTATGTCGGCGTGTTGTTCTGCCGAGGACAGTGCTTGTTGCAGGAGATTTTCCGCCTCGTCAAGACGGCCAAGAAGGGCCAAAATATCTCCTTGAAGTTGTGAGAGCGTCAACCGAACCTCGGGGCCAAGTTCGTCCACGGCCACTTGTTCAATCAAGCCCAACAATTCCATGTGCCCTTGCGACACAAGTTGACGCCCTTCCTCAACGATGAGGGTTGATGCCGCTTCATGTTGACCGGATTGGATGGAGTGATAGACCATCTCAATCAGTACATCATGGCTCTGTGACTGCTTTTTGTACCACTCGCTGCACTTGCCGTGGAATTCTTCCTTGAGCGCTGGCGTGAGGCTCCGCAACAAAAATTCACGAATCAAATCGTGAACATCGTATGTCTCAGCGTCGGCTTGGCGAGCCAGACCCGACTCGACCAAACCGTCGAGTTCGTCTGTGTTCAGTTGTTGCTGTGCAAGGGCCTCGAGCGGGGCTGGTTCACGGAAAACGGACAATGCGGAGAGAACTCGCTTTTGTTCGGCACTCAGTTTCGAGAAAATCTCAACCGTGACGTAATTTTCCAACGTTTCGTGGAACGCACCGGCCGATGCACCTCGGTTAATCAACTCAAGAACGAGCGGGTGGCCTCTGGAGAGCCCGTGGATGTGCAACCATTGTTCATCTTCCAGTTGTTCAAAACTCGACAAAAGTTTCCGGCCCGATTCAGGATCCAAACCGTCCAAAGGAAGCACGAGGCTCGCGATACGACCCTCTGCGTCTTTGGTTGGGACCACAGGTTTGAACGAACGGGAAAAGATGACCAGACCTATTTGCTCCTCGCTTCCAAGAAGATTGAGGGACATGGCTTGGAAGGTCTGGTGCAACACAAGGTCTGCAACCTTGTGAAAGTCGTCAATAACAATCAGCGAGGGTGCTCCCTTGAGTGCTTCAACCAACAGACGGGCTGCGTCTGCAGGTTGAGGTACTGGTGTTGCAGCAAGGTAGGTGGCAAAATCGGGATTCCCCATGCTTGACAGCCAGTCTGCGGCCGACTCGAAGAACGATCGGGAGCCTTCCCAATCTTGGCAACGGTGGTAGAGAAGGTTTCTTCGATGCATAAATCGTTCAATCAACTTCGAGGCTACCGTCGTTTTCCCAATACCAGCAATCCCAGGAACAAGCAGGGTTGTGGCCCTTGCCTCAAGCAAGTTCGCCATGTTGTCAAGTTCCGTGGTTCGGCCGTAGAAATGACGAAGCCGTGGCAAATCTGCCAATGAAGTCACCAATTGCTTCTCAACGTGCTTAGATAGGTCTCGTTCCACCAAATCAGCACTTAGGGTACGAAGGTCAAGCGAATTGTTGTCATCCATGTAGCGAATGATGTCAACGGGCCGCATCTCAAACGGAAGAAGTGCTTTTGCCCCGCTCAGCGTCGTTTGTTCGGCAGCCTTGTCTTCAAAGACACAACGGACTGGGAACTCCGAAAGACGCTCCCAAGTTTCCGTGGCCAACGTAACTCCGCTATCGGTGAGAAAATACGCTTTTCGTTTTCGAGAGACACCCTTCACGTGGGCTTGCCTCTCGACGAGAATGCCCTGGTCCTTCAAGCCCGAGATGGCCCTCGGCACGTTTGAGCGAGCAATGGCCACAGCGTTGGCGATTCCCATTTGCGAAAGTGCAAAGGGTACTTCGATGCTGTCCTTAAAATCAGAATAATCCAACAGGTGCAAAAGAATGCGCTCTTGCACCCCGGGTTTTCCTTGGCTTACCATGCCTGCAACCTCGGTAACCAATCACTGCTGGGGAGGCTGATAGTTCGGGTCTGGAATCCATTGGTTGGATTCTTGGTCCCATAGCCAGCCAGGATGCTGTGAGGCTGCTGGAGCCGCAGCTTGTTCGACGGCGGGTTCAGCCGCTGCAACAGGTGCTGCTTGTTCTGGAAGCGTAGGCGTTTGCTTAGCCTTGGCCCAAGCGTACGGATCTTCATCAACTTCTGCTTCTGGACTGGTGAGGTCATCCTCATCGGGAATGTCTTCAAACTCAATGAAGAAGAAAGCACCTGCTCCCAAGAGCACCAGAACGGCAATCACAATGAGCACGATTCCGAGAATTCCAGAACCTTCGCCTGAATCACCGGAGACAGTGATGGAAAATTCTGCAGCATCTGGTTGTCCGGCGAAACTGAATTCCTGTCCGTCCATTTCAAAGATCACTGCAGAATTGCCTTCAATTCCAAGTTGGCTTGCGGTAAGGTCCATTCTCCATGTACCGTCGGAAAGGACTCGCGTTGAGTTCAACTTCGCGTTTCCATCTGCAAAGCGTATGTTCACCAGACTGCCAGGTAGACCTTCACCTTGGAAGGTGGCCGGGTCTTTGGTGGTGATGGCACCGGAGTCAACACGCTCGACGCTGAACGAAACGGCCCGAACCAAGAAATTCACCTTCAACGAGTAAGCTTTCGATTCTTGGTCGTCCTGCGCATAAATCACGACACCGTTGAGCGACCAGTCTGAAATGACCGATGTGCTTTGCCAGAGGAAGGTATCCATTGGGTCAAAAGTCAGTTTACCGGTCGGCGTGATGGCGATGTACTGTTCGTAGAGGTCATCTTCGCTGGTTGAATCATCGTCATAAACATAGAATTCGAGATCGTTTGCAGCATCACCGGTACCATCGGGGTCGGAGAAGAAATCAGCGAGCTCAAATGAAACTCCACCACCACATCGCTCGAAGGAATTGGAATTTTCATCGCAGAAGATGGTCCACGTTCCAACCCAGCCCGTTTCGTTAAACACAGGATCGATGTTCTCTGCATCCAGCGGATTGTTGATGGTCATCCGCCACATGACCGTTTCTGAATAATCATCCCCGTCATAGGCACGTACACTCACCGAGTAGACATGGTCATGGACCAAATCAGAGGTATCCCAATTGGCAATCCATGAACCGTCTGCGTTGAAGGACGTGACTGGAAGTGGCCCGTTGTTCAACACCAAACCGTTGGCAAGGTCCGTAATCTCAATTTCAACCCGGGTCACGAAGCCACCAACATCGCGAGCAACGCCGATAATCTTCGTTTCTTCAGAAGCACGGACAGTGTCTCCGTCAATACCACCTGTCAATTGATCAGCCGAGCCAATCCACGACAATTGGAGATTGGGTGGAATGTTCTCGTTGTTGATGGTGATGGTCCGAACCTCCACCTGACATCCCGTGTTGTCATCGATACAGAAATCGCTGTCAGCGGCCCAAACAGTGACCGTGTAATCGCCGCTCGGGAGGTCACTGACCAACCATTCGTAAGACCAACTGGTTGATCCTGCTTGGAAGAACTGCTGCTCCATGTCGTTTGGTCCTTCGATGTGGAACCAAATCTGCTTCACATCACTGCCGTAGGTTCCTTGATAGGGGTCAGAGGCCGTTCCTTGGAAGAGCACTTTGCCAGTGTTGTGGGTGCTTCCTGAGTTCGGCACATCCACCAGGATGGTTGGAGCAACCAAGTTGAGTTTGTATTGACGCACCTCAACAGGCGAGTAATCAAGTCCGTCGTAGGAACGAATACGGAAGGTCACGTCACCTTCGCCATCTGGATGAGCAGACAGGTCCCACTCAAACGACCAGTCTTTGAAGGGGTGATTGGCCATGGTAATGTCGCCGTTTGAACCTGAAGCGTCAGAGGCAGAATACCAATCTGTGGAGCCTGGAGGTTGGATTTCAACACGCTGGATCTTTCCAAATTGAGATTGCATGGCGATGTTGTCGTTAGCGTACGGCCACTTCACTCCGTCCCATGCTTGTCCGGTAATTCGAGCAATGGTGGCGAAGGAATAGCCATCGGGCTCGTTCACTGTGACGCCTGGGCGCAAGTTGTTGAGGTTGATGACGTCGTCAATGGGTCCAGAAAGAACGTAGGAGAAATCCTTGGTACCGCTGCCGAACTTGTAGGCCTCAACCGAGTAGAACGGTTGTTCTCGGCCGGTGGCGCAGTCGGGGTCGTCATCATCAACAAACGTGTCACCGTCGTTGTCTATTCCGTCCGCACACGAGTCTTCATCGACCTTGATCGGTTGTCCAGTGCCGTCGTTGGTCCCCGGGATTGAAGCGTCTTTATCACCAACCACATGGTTCCAGTTTCTGTCAAGGAGGAAATCCGATGGCAGGGAAACTTGTTGCGTGAAGCCCAAAGCATCCGTGGTTAGTTCGTAAAGCGGGAGACCGGTTGCATCTTTGATGACGACGGTTGCTCCAGCGACGTTGGAGTTCTTGGCTTTGACTTGGTAACGAACCAGTTCACCCTCGCGTACTTGCGAGCCCCATGCTGTGTTTTGGTTTTGAACGTGGATCATCGTTGAGTCAAAGTTCTGGAGGTCCGCAAAGGAAAACACCGTGGCGTTATCCACCAGTTCCAAAGCGAGTGGCATTTGGGCGGGAGGCATGGTCACCGTTCCAGGGAGTTTCAAGCACTCATCCTGAACGTAGGGGCACTCAGCACTCAACCAGCGAATGTTCACGGGGTAGAGCTCTCCGTACCCGGGCGATGGGATTTGTTCCGACTGAACGGTGACCCGTGATTCGGTGACGTTGTAGACTTGGGAAACACCGGTCCAACTGTTCCCAGAGAAGTATGCAATGGAACCGTATTTGTTGCCGTAGTTGTCGTCGTGGACACTGACGTTTCCTGCGAATCCTCCTTGAGAATCTGCGGTGTTTCCTTGAACGTTGATCAAAGAGCCCTTGGCACGAATGATGTCACCGACGTTGTTTGAGATGGTGTTGTCCATCACCGTGGCGGATGAACGGAACACGTGAACAGCAGGACAAGCAAAGTCGCCACCGTACATCTGCGAGTTGCATGTACCAGAGTTGTTGGAAATCACGTTGTTGGCAAAGTACAAGCGTGCAGCGGTTGGTGCAGGTACTTGCCATCCTTGATCTTGGTAGTGATATTCGCCAATCAGCACAGGCTCTTTGCCCGTGTCTTGGATGGTGTTGTTCTCAGCGACGACATCCGATGTTCCGTAAATCCACAAGCCGTTCCATCCGCCAACGGGCCCGATGGTGTTCCGGTGAAGTTCAACCACGGACGACCGAATGCCAACACCTGACCCTTCTGAGGCCCCAGAGATGGTGTTGTCCTCTGCATACACCTTTGCTCCGTCGTAGGCAGTAAGCCCAGCGCCCTCTGCGGTGGTGATGATGTTGTTCTTGACCTCAAGCGTGTGCTCAATGTTACCGGTTGTTTTCAGGGAATTGGTATCGATGGCGTTGCACTTGACATCCACGTCGGAATTGGTGAGGCTGCCCGAACTTGATTTCATCAGGATGCCGTATGAATTTTGTCCGACATCGAGGTTGTCCATATCGATGTAGGAATCTTCAATGAAGATCACGGCACGTCCGCCGCCCTGTTGACCACAGTCTGCACCAGGATCCCCGGTGAACGTTGAATCCTTCACCTCAAAGGTCGAGAGGATACCTGCACCTGCCCCATAAGCCCGTACTGCTGCTGCATCGTAGCCACGGCCGTCGATACCCAACTCAAAGGTCGACTCGGTGAGGAGGGGTGAGGCAAAGTCAATGGCGATGACGTTTGAAGTGTTGATGTCCTTGAAGGACAGACCTCGAGCGGTGGTGCTGGACCCGTCAAACACCAACGCACCGTACTGGACAGCCTGAAGCGTTGAGACATAGATGGGGTATCCGTAGGCGTTTTCGAAGTGTGCGTAGTTGATCGAGGTAATCGACTGGTCAATGGTGTCGCGAATCACCATACCTGAACCGCAGGCAGCATCCCCGTTGGTGAAGGTGTTTGAACCGTTGATGTAACATCGACCGATTTTGTTGTAGTCGCTCGGCGTGGCCCACATGAATCGGGCCTTTGACGAGGCGGAACCTTGGCTTGCACCGCAAGCACTGTCCCCGACGCAAATAGCCCCCTTCACGTCGATAAATTTGCCGTGAGGGATGTTGATGGTGGTGCCTGCGTTTACGATTAGTTTTGCACCCTCGGCGACCTCGACATCGCCCTGAAGATTCATGGTGCCCGTCCAGGTTTCCTCACCGGTAACGGTACCTTGGGTTGTTTCGTTCACAGCCATAGCGGTTGGAAGGCTCACCAGTCCAACCATGATGGAGACCATGTAGAGAAGAACGAGGGAGATTGATTTTGCTTGCTTTCGTCGGGACATAACTGATGCACCTAAACTTCCCATAATCGCCAAGAATATAATACTGCGCCTCAATTGCCAAATTTAGAATATCAATATTGTTTAAGAGTATCATAAAGAGCCCCGATATACGGAAATTTTCAACATGTGATTGTCAAAAACCGGAAGAAAAAATCTTTTTTACGACGGTTTCAAATACTGATTTTACCGCCCGATGGGCCTCAGCAAGCCGAATTCCCACCAAGTTCTTGCAACCATGCTTGACCGTCAAGAACGCC
>Ga0181574_10002469_pt1 | contig 16847 bp, 12 predicted proteins | sample 101ome_24_FD_145600 | JGI IMG/M metagenome (GOLD analysis project Ga0181574, IMG submission 145600) | Coastal salt marsh microbial communities from the Groves Creek Marsh, Skidaway Island, Georgia - 101410AT metaG (spades assembly) | ecosystem: Environmental > Aquatic > Marine > Intertidal zone... | reverse complement strand
TTTATACTCGAACATGGTAAACAATATTTTTTTGGGGAGGTTGATAATTATTGGAGCGCAGGGTTTATGTACCCAGAACCAGAGGTTATTTCTTTATCAGACAATTTACTAGGGACAGTGCCGATTTATGCAGTGTTTCGGTTATTTGGCGCCTCAATATTTACCAGCTTTCAACTTTGGACGATTGTTTTGGGGATACTAAATTTTAGCAGTGCATATGCGTTGTTACAGAAGCTCTTGAAAACTCCTTTAGCTTCCGCTTTGGGGGCATATATTTTCGCTTTTTCGGTGGGTTTGGCCGCCCAAATGAATCATGCACAACTTTATCCACGTTTTGCTATTCCGTTGTCGATGTTGTTTTTGATTATCTGGATGGAGAAAAAAAGGTGGATTTATTTTATGTTCTCGCTTTCCGTTGTCGTTTACCAGTTTTACTGTGGTATTTACCTAGGGTTTATGCTCGTAATTCCTTTTGCGGTCGTTGGAATAAATTATGGTTGGAGAGAGCGAAAAGCGCTGGTTGCTGCTCTTCAGCCTCCTCGACAAATGATGTTATATGCGTTTGCTATTGTGGTAAACGTTGTTGGGTTATTGGTTTTGTTTCTTCCTTATATACGCAGGGCTAGAACAAGCGCTTTGTTTGATTATTCTCAGATAGTAGGGTCCTTACCGACACCAATGAGTTATGTTTCTGCGCCTCCCGGAACGTTAGCTCATGAATATTTAGTTTCTACAACGAGCCATTATCCTGCATTTTGGGACCATTGGATTTTTCCTGGATGGCTTGCGTTGGGCGCCTTTGTATTTGTTGCAGCGCTCCTTTTTGTAAGGAGAACTTATTTTCAATGGACACCACCAAACCGTAGTTTTGTGATTGCCGGTGTTATTACTTGGTTTGTTTTTCTTCGATGGGGAGAGGCATCACTATATTATTTTGTTCAATTGTTTCCCGGGTTTTCCGCTATGCGTTCATTGACCCGAATTATTAACATTGAACTCCTTTTCTTTGGTCTTTCTTTGGGCGTCTTGGTTGTAATGCTCATACAAAAAACAACTGTCAAATGGAGACCCTATGCTTTTCTATTCTTTTTAACCCTCTTGGTGTTGGACAATTATGTTAATCCTGAGTCGGTGCTGAGAACTTCAAAATCGGTGTTTATTGAGCGTCACAATGAAATGATGGCAAAACTTGAGCACCTTTCTAAGGAGGAGGTTGTTTCTTATGAACCTATAGAAATACATGAACCGATTGCTCGCATACAGTTAGATGTAATGCTTGCCGCACAAGCGTTAAAGTTGAAGTCTGTAAATGGTTATTCTGGATCCGCCCCGCTAGGTTTTCATAGGTATTGGGTTCAGCCAAATGAGGAAAATAGATTGTTCTATTTTGAACGGTTTGAACGGTACAAGTTGAAAGAGGTGGTTGTTATTCAGTAAACAAACTCAATTACGTCAATAAAGAAATGATTATTTCTTTTTCTTGTTCCCAATTGAGCACTTGATGGGCCATCTTACAATTCTGAGAGAGCCGTAACAACTCCGGTTCATCAGATAGCATTTCCTGAAGAGTCACAGCGATATTGTGCGGAGTAATTGAATCTGTCGTTTTTCCTAGACCATATTGGTTTACGAGCTTCATTGTTTCAGGAAGTGCGGATACTAAAATAGGAATACCATTTTTGATATAATCAAAGATCTTATTTGGTAGTGAGTAATGATAACTCATGGAATCACCTTTTTCTAAACTTACTCCTATGGTTGCTGTTTGAGTTAGCGCATCTAATTGCTCGAAGGGTACTTTTCCAAGAAGTTGAACTTTTTCGGATAGTTCGTTTACCAAAATAAGTCGTTCAACCTCCTGAAACACATCGCCATCCCCAATAATAATCAGTTTTGCATGGTCGATATGCTTCATCGCGAGCACTAACTCCTCTAATCCACGATTCATATTAACAGCCCCTTGATAGAGAATAATTTTGTTTACTAATGCTAGCGAGTGCTGCACATCCTTTCTTAAAGGCAAATTGCGTAAAACGTGAACGTGTACACCATACTTCTCGGAATAATGCGCTGCAATAGGCTCGCTTACTGTAAAAACGGTCCTTAAATTTGGAAATATGGTACGTTCAACTCTTGTCCAAAAGCTCTTCACAAAAGGACGTTTCGACAGCTCTGGAACTTCCGTAAAAAGTTCATGTGAATCATAAACTAAGTGGGTTTTTTTAACTTTTGAATACATAAACCCTGCACATAGTGTATCCAAATCTACCGACCAAACTAGGTCGAACCGACGAAATAATAAAAACCAATAAAGGCGGATATTGTGGTTCGCATAGAACAAAAAACCCTTGTTAAAGAGCAGTTGAAAGCGCTTTGTTCTATACGTTCGCTCTAGTGGCAAACTGTTTTTCAAGCGCCTTCCAACTAATAAAACATCATATCCCAGCTCTTGGAGCGTAAGCGCAACCTTATGGACGCGTTGATCTGTTGACAAGTCGTTGGTAACAGTTATTATGGCTCTCTTAGACAAAATAGTTTAAAATAATGTACTTTTGATATGAGGTGCTAATTTACATGGAAATTCTTAGTGCACGCAAAATAGTATTTAGAGAATTGGACAAGTAGTGCATAAATGCAAGTAGTTCAACAAAAAAGAATTAAAACAAAAGAGTCTGTGAGCGGAAACCTGAAGGTGCAACACATCAAACGAACTCAGCTCGATGAGAAAAAGTGGAATGCGTGTATTCAAACATCGTCCTTTCCAACACTATATGCGCTTTCTTGGTACTTGGATAATGTCTCCCCTAACTGGGAAGCATTAATTATGGGCGATTACGATTATGTTTTTCCCTTAACGGTTAAGCGGAAATTAAAAACCATTAAATATATTGGAGCTCCTCCTTTTTGTCAACAACTAGGGGTGTTTGGAAACGACCCTATTACACAAGAGATTATCGATCTGTTTTTAGGTGCTATTCCCTCTTTTTATGTACGGCAGGATATTGCACTAAATCACAGCAATCCTTTTCATGAAGGATGTGTGCGACGCGATAATTTTGTAGTGTATGCGACACAAGATTTTAAGGAGGGATATTCCAGTCAAACAAAACGAAATTTAAAAACAGCTTCAAAATATCCACTATCAATTGACTCGAATATAGATTTTCTTTCTGTTATCGATTTGTTCGTTGCGAACAAAGGAAGTGAAATAGATAAGATAGATTACAGCCGATTAAAAGATGTTTGTGGTGTAGCCTTGAATAAATCAGTACTTCATTCTATAGGTGTAAAATTAGATGGAGTGTTGGTGTCGGGCGCACTATTTGTTGAATTTCAACAACGCTGGTATATGATTATGTTGGCGAGTTCTAAAAAAGGGAAAGAGAGCCTAGCGTCTACGCTGATTATAGATGAGGTGATTCAAAAATTAATACCAAAACAATTTGCTTTAGACTTTGAAGGGTCTAGTATTCCTTCATTAGTCCGATTTTATAGTGGTTTTGGTGCCAAAAACGAACCGTATCAAATGTTCACGAAACGAATTTTATAAAACACTCCAATGCTTGCGATTTGTATACCGGTATATAATTTTGATGTTAATCCTCTGATCAACGCGTTGGTGACAGAGGTTTCTTCGTTTCAAACTCCGTGCGAAATCGTTGTTATTGATGATTGTTCGAACGCGGAATTTCGTTCTATGAATGCGCCCATCGAGCAGCACGTAAAGTATGTAGAACTTTCTAAAAATGTCGGCCGTGCAAAAATTAGAAATTTGTTTTTGGATCATACAGAGCAAGAGCAGTTGCTCTTTTTAGACGGAGATTCATGGATTATTTCTTCCGCGTTTTTGCGCACTTATTTAGATGCATTAAGCCCAAGCCATCCAGTGATTTGCGGAGGGCGGGTGTATCCAGAGGAGCGTCCTTCAAGAGGGCAGTTGCTTCGATGGAAATATGGAATTCAGAGAGAGTCAAAGTCAGCAATTCAAAGGTCACATAATCCAAACGAGTCGTTTATGACGAACAATTTTCTGATTAAACGTGAATTACTCGAGAAGATTCGATTTGATGAGCGCCTTACAGATTATGGTCATGAAGACACTTTGTTTGGAATTGAATTGATGCGAGCAGGAATTACCATAAAACATATAGAAAATCCAATTTTAAATGGTGATATTGAAACAAATGAGCTGTTTTTATCCAAAACGGAACAAGCGGTTGAAAACTTGGTGTTGTTAATTCATAACTACGAATTTCCTAAAGAATTAGAAAGAGAAATCCAATTGTTAAGGACTGCTAAAAAACTAAAATCGTTGAGTGGGTTGATCTATTGGTTGCACAAGCTGACGGCACCGGTGTTGTTGTTTTTTCTAAAGAGAGGTGTTGTTAGCTTAGCCTGTTTCTCTTTTTATAAGCTGGGATATTTTACGATCAAAAACAAGAATTTCATCTCTGCCAACCAGCATTGAGATGAAATTCTTGAACATTTGAGCCCGTTTCCTGGGCAATGATTTAGGCAAGCAGATTCATAATAATGATAGAGACGTTTATCAACACTGATAAAACCGCCATGTTTAAAATCCATTTTAGAGGAGAAACAGCTAAAAGCAATGATAAGGTCGCCATGGTAGGAATCACAACAACGATTAACTGCCACGTATGATTAATTGCGCCGTATCCGACAGTCAGGCCGCCAAGACATCCAACAACTAACAATACCGCACTGATTATAGCATAACGGTTCAGTTCAAGGGAACCTTGAACATCTTGTCCCAAAAACCATTTTGTGCACTTATTTCATTAGACATAACTTATTGTTTTAATGTGTTCAACAAATAGAGTAATACTCAACCATTTAAAAAATGACAAAACGCAGGAATACAAACTGATATTTGTCAGTTTACTAATTAGCTGTTCAAAAGGAGTTGATCTTAACTACTTGTTTTTATTGTGTTTACATTAACTTTGTACAACATTACTAACAAGTAGATGACGATGTTGAAGGAAGTTGAGGTGCCATCGGCAAAAATAGCCATTAGAGAAGATGGTGTTATGCACGTGCACATTAAGGTGAGCTCTTCATTTGAAATGGAAAACTCGAAAGAAATTTTTGAGGCACGAGAGTCTATCTCCGAAGGAAGGAAATTCCCTATTTTATACACTTCTGAATACAGGTTTTTAACACCTTCAAAGGAGGTGAAAGAATATATTTCATCTAGGCCTAGAACAGGGCTTGTACTTGCGGGTGGATTTGTTATTGGGAGTTTTTCTCAACGATTGGCGGCCAAAATTTATTTAAAACGAAATAAACCTGAAGTGCCAACGGGTTTTTTCTCTACGGAGGAGGAAGCTATAGAGTGGCTAAAGGGGTTTGTTCAGAAATAGGAATGGTTAAGCACGGTGAATATAGCGCATAACCTCAAACGTAATATTTGTGAATAACAATTTTGAATGGGCGTTACGCAGGACACTATAATGGGCGTCATCAAATAACTTCATAAACGGAAGAACATTATTTCCAGAAATAAAACGCGCAAACTTTTCTAAGAAAGCTTTTTCCTCTGCAGATGCACGTACCAATTGATTGTCGGTATAGTTTTTCATAATGCTTTGACGCACCATATAGAGGCCGTATTCCAGAAAGTGTTTTTGTTGTTCACGCCCCTTTTCTGACATGTGTGCTGCCCAGTCTAGCATAGGTATCACGTCCTTTTTGTAACACACACGCATTAATTGAATGAAATCTTCTCTGTTTTCATTATTTTCTCCCGCAGCACGCAACATTTCATTCGCTTGATTGACATCACCATTTGCTCGCGAAACAATACTTTGAATCACATCGGTCGATAGAACACCTTGGTTTTTAATGAACTCCGAAAGCGATTCGTCCGTAAGAGGGTGTATTTTTAGAAGTTGTGTTCGACTCAAAATGGTAGGCATCATTGATGCTTGATTTTCTACCAAAAGAATGAATAATGTTTTTGCCGGGGGCTCTTCGATTATTTTCAAGAGTTTATTCGCGCAAGCATCATTCATCTTGTCTGCCATCCAAATAATACTCACTTTATAACCGCCTTCATAGGATTTGAGGGAAAGCTTTTTTATGATCTCTTGACTTTGAAACTTAGAGATGATCGGATTTCTTCCTTTTTCATCAGAGGCTTCAATCCAATTATTTAATGTCAGATAAGGGCTTTTTACAATCTGTTCTTTCCAAAGAGGGAATTGAGGGTCAGATGTATTGGAAAGAGATTGAACGGTCGGGAATGTAAAGTGTAGGTCAGGATGTTGTAAATCACGAATTTTATTGCATGAGGGACAGGTTCCACAACTGTCTTCAGCGTTCCGAGCTTTACAAAATAAGTATTGAACGAAAGCCAAGGCGAGCGGAAGACTTCCAAACCCCATTTTACCTAAAAACAACTGGGCGTGACTAATACGATCGTTTTGAACGTCTTTAATCAACTGCTGCTTCTGACTTTCTAGCCCTATTACGTCTTTGAACTGCACGATTCAAAAGTACAAAAAAAACACTCCATAAGGATGTGGTGTCGTCTTTTGTCTCAAAGTCTTAATATCTTTGTAGAATGGCAGGAGTCTATGTTCACATTCCTTTTTGTAAGAAAGCATGTACCTACTGTGATTTTCACTTTAGCACAACGTTTGAGGTTTACCGAGAGGAGCTTATACTTGCGTTATTAAAAGAGATTGTTTCCAGGAAGGCTTACTTACAAGGAGAGGTGGTAGAGACTATTTATTTTGGAGGAGGAACTCCTTCACTCCTAACAATGGACGAAATAACTAGGATTCTTGCAGCTATTCAAGCTAACTTTATTTGCGTGCCAGAGATGGAAGTTACGTTGGAGGCTAATCCAGACGATATTGTACAAAACATGCTAACCCACTGGAAAGCAGCAGGCATAAACCGCTTAAGTATCGGCGTCCAATCATTTGACGATAAAGATTTAAAATGGATGAATCGCGCCCATACTTCCGAGGAGTCAATTCGTAGTATTGAGCTTGCTAAACAACAGGGGTTTTTGGTAACTATTGATTTAATCTATGGACTACCAAATGTTTCGAACGAAGAATGGACAATCAATTTGACAAAAGCAGTCGATTTAGGACCTGATCATATCTCAGCATATTGTTTAACCGTTGAGGAGAATACAGTGCTTGACCTGTGGACGAAGAAAGGCAAAATAGCTCGGGTTCCAGAAGAGGAACAAGCCGAACAGTTTGATGTGTTACTTGATTATCTGGAAAACCAAGGATACGAGCAGTATGAGATTTCGAATTTTGCACGCAACAATAAGTATGCAAAACACAATACAAACTATTGGAGAGGAAAGACATACATAGGTGTCGGTCCGTCCGCCCACTCATATAATGGAGGAAAACGCGCGTGGAACGTTTCGAATAACCAACTTTACATAAAGGCATGGAAGTATGGAATCAGTTGCCTTGAAGAAGAAGTTTTAACCCAGCAAGATCGGTTTAATGAACTCCTTATGACAGGGTTGCGCACGAAGTGGGGGGTAGATTTAGTAGAGTTGGAAAGAATTCTGCCCCTAGAAAGTTCTTTTATGACTTACATAGAAAAGGCAGTGATAAACGAGGAAATGATTCGCGATAGGAATCAAATTATATTAACAAAAAAGGGCCGTTTACGCGCAGATAAAATCGCGAGTGATCTTTTCGTTGTGTGAATATTTTTAACTTTGTAAACATGGGGACTAAGGGTGTTAAAAGATTGTTTTTTGCGCTGTTGATGGGGTTCTTATTATCTTATACAGCTTGGGCGCAAGAACAGAATCCTTTTTCATCTTCGTTTGCTGATGTTGAGCTTCGAATAGACACCACGGTGTTTTCCTACTATAAAAACAAAATTAAAGTTGGAGGGGAATATTATCTTCCATTTGAGTTTTTAGATATTCGTGCAGTTGTAGAGATCCGATTATATCGGAAAGCAAACTCTCCTGCTGGCCTTCAATTATTGTCGAGCGGCGATTACTCGATTCTGGATTCATTGGAGCTTATCAATGGCAGATACTATCGGGGTCGAGTAAAGTTTTCTGATTTAACGAAAGCAGAGTTTGTTGGGATTAAAATGTCGACATCAGAGGGAACGACACTTTTCTTGCCGGTTTATCCCTATTCACAGACATATGCAAACATTTATCCTGGAGAGGGGGATTTGTTCATTGGGGAGGAAAAATCGTTTGAAGTAATTTCAAATCAAATCGACAACCTAGTTCTGGACGAAAGATGGAAAAAAGGTGAAGGCATGGAGTACCGCTTCATGAGGAGGGGTCCTAGACTTTATGTTGTTGTGTTACCTACACAGTCTGGAAAATTGTTATTCACATTAGAATTCAATCTTATTCGTCCAAATTTCACTAAGGGAAAACCGAGTTTTATTCTTCCAAAGCAAGAGGTTGAGTTAAATGCACGCGGCAGTCGATTGAGTTTTTTGAGGTTTAATGAGCGGGAAGTTATTTGGGAACGAAATCAAAAGGAAGGTGTTGAGGTACAGCTTGAAAACCATCGGTTTTTGCAATTAAACAAAACGTACCGGATAGAAAATAGTGATTCGCCAGGAGGACCTCTTATCGGAGAATTATTTACGGTACGCCGGTTGACAAGTGATAAGGTCTTATGTATTTTAAGGCCCTATAATTACCACAATCAGTCTGAAGGGTATTTGTACCTTAAAGACGGTGATGATTCTAAGTTTATCACCAACATCACGATCGTGCCCGAACCCAAAATTAATCGAATCAGTGTATTACGTAAAGGGGGTACATGGGTGGAAAGTAATGTTTTGTTTCCTGGAGAAACAGTTGAAGTAAGATTAGAAGGGGAAAGTTTGAATAGAACAAGGTTTTATTTTGAGGATTTGAAGGATGTTAGTACCGACACGATTTTACGGAATGAGAATGTTGTACATTACAAACTGGAAGTGCCAATTTCTATAAAGAAAAAATCAATTTCTATTTTTAACCAGCGCATCAATACGGGGAAAACGTTTGATATTCGAGAACACTTGCGCCCCAGGGAGTTGGATTTTGTAGTGATCGAATATGGAGGCAAACCAATACGAGCGAATGAAGTTACGCAGCCAATATTAAAACGTGGAACAATAGGAAACATAAACCTAAGATTTGATGGCTACTTGATCGATGATGCAACAGAGTTATACGGAAAGCAATATTTAGAGGTAGAGGTGCGTGTAATTGACAGCAGAAATATCCTTGTAGAGAAGCAGGTGATTGAGAACATAGAAGTTTGCCCAGGGGACGGGTCTCCGAGATACTTTATGTATGCGAACTCAAACGGCTGTATTAATGAGGTGGTGTCGATTAATGATGTTATTTCTAATAAAACGCATACGTTGGATAATTGGTCAAAAATAGAATTGATTATTAAGCATAGGAAGGACTTTTACGGAGGAAAGGGGTATACAGAGCGTGTGGAAATCATTAAAGAAAAACTAGTCACGTTTGATGTTGACCTCTCCATTCCTGGAGGATTGCTCATTAAGAAAGTTGGTGTAGATGGCTTCCCTGGCCTTAGCGGAATTTCTCTCTCCATGTTGGCACAGTTTTCTTTTTATCAGAAAGGTGAAATCCAACGATTAAGGCCTTATAAAATAGGCGCAGGTTTTCTTGCTAAAAATGCATTTAATTTTAACCCTGATGCAGAACGCGACCTGGGAATAGTTATTCTTGGATCCGTTTACCCAACTCGAAAAGAACGCAGGTTTTCATTTCCGTTGTACGCTGGCTTTGGTTACTTCTTGAATGAAGACAAGTTTTTCTATTTAATCGGACCTGGTATTCGCATTAACTTATAAACTATACGAGTTGTCACGAAACAGAAAAAGCCGCTCACATATGGCGGCTAATACATTCATTAGAGAAAAAACTAGTTCTTTTCTATAGTTTTATTGTGGTCTGCGGTCACGAATTTATCACTCCCAAACGCCTCGCAATGCGCTTTTTTAGAACCACATGAAGCGATTACAGCTGTAAGTGATAGACCCAATAGTGCAAGCGCAAAAATCTTTTTCATACCGATAGAATTAATGTTGTTGTGTTTGTTTAGTTCCCAAATATAGAGAAAATATAGGTTATTTCGGTATTCATTTTCAATACTTCACTAAATTGCGCGTTTTAACTATGAAATTAAACGGCGTTCAACGTTGACATGCTACGATATACCCTCTTTTTTATTTGTTTGATTCCCTTTGTCTCGATTGGACAAAAAAAATACCGATTGTCATTTTATCAACAAAATGAAGAAGTATTGGCGCTCGAGAAAACAGTGTATTTCAAGTCAAAAAAAGAGCTCCTAAATTATACCAAAGACGTGCGCAACGAAAATCTGCGCAAGGGATATGTTTTGGCAAACATAGACTCGTTAGCTTGGAAAGATTCCATTTCTGCAAGCGCATACATGTATCGAGGACCGCAATTTGATCGTCTCAAAATTAGTGTGGCTGAAGAGGATCGGTTTTTAATGCGGAAGATACCAAGATTAAGCGAACGGTTTTTACGCAACGTATCTTTTTATCCTGCAGAAGTGGAACGAGTGTTGTCAGAAGTGTTGAGTTTCCTCGAGAACAACGGTTTTCCTTACGCCAGTGTGCGCCTAATATGGGACGGGGTTTACGCTTCTGAAAACCAAGCAGAATTAATAATTAACAGGGGGCCAGAAGTTATTCTTACTAAAATCCACATCAAGGGAGAGGCTGAGGTTAGTGAGAAGTTTTTAACGAATCTTATAGCAATCAGGGAAGGTGATTATTTTAACCAAGAGCGGTTAGAAAGGATTTCGGCGCGCATCAAGCAAACATTGTTTTTAGATGAGATAAAACCACATGAATTATTATTCACACCAGAGGGTTTTGAATTATTTTTGTACCTGAAAACGGCACCGGTGAGTTTGGTCAATGGGGTAGTTGGGTTACAGCCCAATAGTGTAACAGGAAAAAGTGTTTTCACTGGAGATGTGCGATTGAGGCTACAAAATGTTTTAAAGCGGGGTGAATTGTTCGATGTAAACTGGAGAAGTTTGCAACCTCAGACACAAGACTTAAAAATCAAATTAAACTATCCCTTTCTATTAAACACACCTTTTGGAATAGATGGGGCATTCGATTTATACAAAAGGGATACCACTTTTCTAACAACAGTAGGCAGAATTGGGGTGCAATATTTTCTCTCTGGAGGAAGCTATATAAAAGTGTTTTATGAAGGAGAAAACTCTAATTTACTTTCGGGCGCACAGTCGAGTTCACTTGGGAACTTATCTAGTGTGTCCAGTAATCGATACGGACTAGGTTTTTTCCGTAGACAATTAGATTATTTACCCAATCCGTCGAAAGGGTTCTTTATAGAAGTGAATGGTTTGATAGGAGCTCGCACGAGCCGAGTACCAGCTTCTGATAGTGTAACGAGCTCGACAACCTATGCGGTTAGGCTCGATCTTGAATGGTTCGTTCCTTTAGCGAAAAGACACGTCCTTCGAATAACCAATAATACCCGAGCCTATTACGCGCCAGAAGTATTCACGAATGAATTAAATCGTTTTGGTGGACTTACAACCCAAAGAGGGTTTGATGAAGAAGAACTTTTTGCTTCTACACGAAGCACATTTACAGTAGAGTACAGATTTCTAGTGGATAAAAACTCACATGCTTTTCTCTTCTATGATCAGTCCTTTTACGAAAACAGTGCCCAACAATATTATTTCGATAGCCCTTTCGGAACGGGCGCTGGATTTAGCTTTGGCACTAATATCGGCGTTTTCTCCATCTCTTATGGAATAGGAAAACAGTTTGACAACCCAATGTTATTAAGGGAAGGAAAGGTTCATTTTGGATATGTTTCATTTTTTTAAGGTAAGACAGACTCAAATGGTGAATAACTTTTGATTACTTCGAGGAAATAAAAGTTAATGAATAACAAGTTTCCCTAAATTTGAGGAGAATAATAAAAATAACAGATGTTTTTAGAGCAATTTCCTCAAGACGGCAAGCCCCACGGTTGGATAGAAGTGATTTGTGGCTCTATGTTTTCTGGTAAAACAGAAGAACTCATCCGGAGGTTGCGCCGCGCTGAATTTGCTAATCAGAAATTATTGCTTTTTAAACCAAAACTAGATAATCGATACGCAGAAGAACAGGTCATGAGCCACAATGGCTCTTCGTTTGAAGCTATACAGTTAGAAAAAGCGAATGACCTTTATGATTATTGGAGGAAAGAGAGGTTGGTTGCAATCGATGAGGTACAATTTTTTGATTCTGAAATTGTTCAAGTTGCCAGTGATTTAGCCAATAAGGGTGTACGTGTTATTTGTGCAGGATTAGATATGGATTTTAAGGGAGTTCCTTTTGGACCAATGCCCTTATTATTGTCCTGTGCGGAGTATGTGACAAAGGTTCATGCTATTTGTCTGTCGTGTGGCGTTCCCGCCCAGTTTTCGCATCGAAAAAAGAAAGACGACAACCAAGTGATGCTCGGAGCTAAAGATGAATATGAGCCACTGTGTCGTGCGTGCTACAATAAAATTCAACATTGAAATTAGGATTGACACATAGCGAACTTTGCTCCTACGTGAATGGGCGGTTAGTACGAGAGGTGTCTGGAAATGTTGATATTGTTATCTATGACACAAGAAAAATAACAACCACACGGGATGGTGTTTTTTTTGCATTTATAGGTCATCGCGACGGGCATGACTTTGTCCATAAGGCATATGATAAAGGGGTGCGTTGTTTTGTGGTGAGTCAAGATGTTGATTTGCCTGAAGACACTTCGGTTATTTATGTTGAGAACACACTTTACGCATTTCAAGAATTGGCAAAACAACATCGTAATCGTTTTACGATGCCAGTGATTGCAATTACTGGAAGTCTCGGTAAAACAACAATTAAAGAGTGGCTGTATTATTTACTTAAAGATGACTTTAGAGTAGGTCGAACCCCAAAAAGTTATAATTCCCAACTTGGTGTCGCACAATCTCTACTCGAACTTAATGAACACCACGAAATTGCCCTGATTGAGGCAGATATTTCACACCCGAATGAGATGTATAGGCTAGAGGAAATAATCTCGCCAACAATGGGTGTTTTTACTGGAATAGGAAAAAATTACGAACAAAACTTTCCTTCCAAAGAGCAACATTTAGCGGAGCACCTGAAGTTATTTGCTCACACAAACTTCACTTTTATTTTAACGGAGTATCATTCACAATTTAGGAGAAGCAAAATCAGCACGATTGAAACGTCTGTTAACGAATGGAAAGACTTTGGAATTGAGCAACAAAATTTTTCAGATAATAGGGCTTTGTGCCTTAAAGCTGCTGAATTTTTGGGTATTGAACGTGCGAAGTTGAAAGAACGAATTGCTCACTTGCCCGTGTTATCAGGCAGACAAGAATTGTTTGAGGGCATTAATGGCAACCTCATTATTAACGATACGTATAACATGGATTTGGACGCCTTAGAACAAGCATTGGAGTATCAGTTTTCTTCGAAAGAACGTGCACGAAAGATTGTTGTATTGGACCTTTCACATGTTGAAGAGGCGCGAAAATCGGAGATATTAGAGCTTGTAAGTAAATACGGGCCAGAGCGCGTTTTTCTGGTGGAGGACAATGTTCTTCCCCCTGAACTTATCGAAATGAAAGACACTAGTATTTTGTTTAAAAGCTCCTTTCATTCAAATTTGAAAGTGTTAGTGCAGAAGTTTAAGAATCGTAAACATGAAACATGGGTGGAGTTCGACCTTAAGGCGATTCGAAGCAATTTGCGTCATTTACAATCACTTTTACCCAAAGGAACAAAAACACTTGTAATGGTGAAGGCGTCCTCTTACGGAACAGGGGATGTAAAAATACCTCATTTTTTACAAGAGCATGGTGCTGATTATTTAGGGGTTGCATACACTGATGAGGGTGCAACATTAAGGGAGAATGGTATCGAACTCCCTATTCTTGTAATGAATAGTGAACCTAATGCATTTGAAGACGCTATTCTTCATAGACTTGAGCCATCTATTCACGCATTAAGTCAACTTAAGGCGTTTGTTGAGGCGGTTGAACAACACGGATTGTCAAATTACCCAATTCACCTTGAAGTGGAGACAGGAATGCACCGATTGGGCTTTGAAGAAAGCGATCTTACTGAGCTATTAGGGTGTCTCGGCAAAACTGATGCGGTGCAAGTGGTGAGTGTATTTAGTCATCTGGCAGATGCGGATAATCCGGATGAAGAATATTCGCTCGGACAATTAGAAACGTTTGTAAGAATTAAGGAGCGAATGAAAGGTGAACTGCCCTACTCAATGATGTTCCATATATTAAACTCTGAAGGGGCGTTGAAGTTTTCTAAAATTGCAGCCCACGATATGGTGCGCATCGGGATAGGCATATTTGGTTACACCTCTGGGGGCGACCAACTGCTTCCCTCGATGAAGTGGAAGACCACAGTTTCTCAATTAAAGAATTTGACGCTGGGAGACACAATAGGTTATGGAAGAACATATACAGCGAATAAACCAATGACCATAGCAACGCTGCGAGTGGGCTATGCAGATGGTTTCAAGCGCTCCTTGAGTAACGGAGTGGGTCATGTTTATATTCATGGGGTTCAATGTCCAGTTGTAGGGAATGTCTGTATGGATATGACGATGGTGGATGTTACAAATATTGTGTGCAGCGTTAATGATGAAGTAGAGATTATTGGTGTGCACCAAACTATCCAAGAATTTGCAGATTTCTTAAACACTATTCCTTACGAAGTTATGACCAGTATTAACAAAAGAGTTGCGAGAGTCTATATCAGAAGTTAAACGTAAACAGCTACGATTTTCTGAAATATACTACCTGGGACTAAAAGATGTTCCAGAACCCTTACCTTCAATTACACGCATACCATTTTTATACTGTTCTTCTTTAACTAGTTTACCACGGTTATCATAGACCTTAACCGTCCCGTGTTGAAGTCCATCTTTGTAATTGATTTCGCTAATGATTTTATTTCCCTTAAATGTATAGGAAGTAGTTGGCCCATCTAACTTACCTGCCTTATACGATGTTATCATGGCTGGAGCTTTGCCACCAGGATGATAAGCGATCCAGGCGCCTTCCTTTTCATCATTTTTGTAGTTGCCTTCTAAAGTTTTTTGAAAATCTTTAGCAGAGTAAGAAATAAACTCCCCATGACGAACAGAAACCCGCTTGTCACGGTCCTTCAGTGGTCCGTAATCTATTTTGGACTTTTTCGTAATTACTTTATAATGTTCGATGTCCTTTAAACGACCATTATCGAAAAACTCCTGCCACTCACCAGTTTTTAATCCCTTGTCGTAAGTTCCAGTTGTTTTTGTTTTACCATTGGAGTACTTAGACAACCAACTACCATCAAGTTGACCATCATTAAAAGTAGATTGGTTTTTCAATTGACCATTTTCCCAGTAGTTCTGCCAAACACCTTGCTCAAGATTGTCTTCATAATCTCCATTCATCAGTAGGTTTCCATTCTCATACCACGTTTTCCAGTTGCCATTTTTCTTATCGTTTTCAAATATTCCTGCCTTGAACTTTGATCCATTTTCATAGAAATATTCCCACATGCCATCGCGCAGGCCATTTTTATAATGCGCTTTGTATGAAAGATCTCCATTTGGAAAGTTGTATATCCAGTCGCCATGTTGTAAATCATTTACAAAAGGGCCTTTCATATCAACTACACCAAATTTTGTGTACCATGTCCACACCCCTTTTTTTGATCCGTTTTCATACTGCCCCTCAACGTTAACCTGTTCGTTGTCGTAATAATAAAAATAGGGACCGTGTAACTTCCCGTCTTTATATACACTGGTTTTTTCTAGGTCCCCAGTGTAATAAAAGTATTTCCACTCCCCGTCTGGTAGATTGTTTTTAAACGCCCCTTTCAAAAGGAAATAACCATAAACAGACGCCTCTTCAAACGGGCCGTCTTTTAATCCGTTTTTATAGGTGTACCACTCTTTCAAATTTCCATTAGTGTAGTAGGTAGCAATCTCTCCTGTTCCATCTTTAACTGTTTGAGTGTGAAGTGAGTCAGGAAGCCAAAACTGCCAAACAAAGGAAGTCCCGTCTACTACTTCTTCCACCATCTTTTCCTTGCCATTTCGGTAATAGTATTTCCAGGATCCTACTGGCATTCCATCATTGTAAAGACCTTCTTGAATTAATACGCCGGTTTCATCCCATTCTTTGTAAATACTGTCTTGAACATCTAAGTTGAAGTATCCGATTGAATTTTTCTTCCCATTAGGGAAATAAATTACAACTTCTCCATGAAGCTGATTTTTATAATAATTTCGTTCTTCTTGTAATTCTCCTTCACGGTCGTAAAAACGCCATTTTCCATGCCGAAACGTGGTTTCTCCTAAGTCATCAACATAGTAAAAACCGTCACTTTCTATTTGGGTTTTGTTAATATCGTAAAAATAAAACTGTCGTTTGGTAAGATTTCTTTTCTCAACCTGTTGACTATAAACTTGAAAAAGAGATAAAACAGCACTAATAACCAGTAAATATTTCATAAAATGGGAGGTAACTTTTGTTTAAGAAACGAAGATAATGAAGTTTCGTTACGGAATCTTTGCTAGGATTAAGAATGTCTTAACCAAATAACGACGCTGTGGACAATTAAAAACACACCAAAAGCCATTAAAACACTACCTGTAATATGGTTAAGCGAGCGTAAAACACCGGTTGTAATAAACGGACGTAATTTTTTTGCCCCGATGATTTTGAGGACATCAATGCTAAAAAAAGTAAGCAAAATAACCC
>Ga0181574_10002465_pt1 | contig 16867 bp, 12 predicted proteins | sample 101ome_24_FD_145600 | JGI IMG/M metagenome (GOLD analysis project Ga0181574, IMG submission 145600) | Coastal salt marsh microbial communities from the Groves Creek Marsh, Skidaway Island, Georgia - 101410AT metaG (spades assembly) | ecosystem: Environmental > Aquatic > Marine > Intertidal zone... | reverse complement strand
GCCTGAAAAGATTGCTGAGTACAAGGAGCTTCACGCCAACTGCTGGCCGGAGATTCTCAAGGGAATCGAAGAGAGCAACATCCGCAACTACAGTATCTGGTTGCATGAGGGAGAACAGAGGCTCTTTGGTTATTGGGAGTATCACGGAGATGACTTTGCAGCTGATATGCAGAAGATGGCTGATGATCCGATTACCAAGAAGTGGTGGGCCGTCTGTAAGCCCTGTCAAGCCCCCTTGGAGACCCGTAAGGAGGGAGAACATTGGTCCATGATGGAGGAGGTGTTTTATCATGACGCTAGCTGAACAGGAATCACTCAGCCTGAGGCTTGAGCAGTGCTATACAGGGGTTCTGCATGATGTAATGCGTGCTCGTGGGATGAGTCGTTTCACTCTGCCACCAGAGCTACGACCGATTCTGCCTGAAAGATCGATGGCAGGACCTGCCTTTACCGTCTCCGGACGTCCATGTCCTGGCGTTGATCCGCACGAGACGCTCGTAGCTTGGACTGGGCTTTTGTCGAAATCCAAATCCGGACATATTTGGATTAGCCAACCCAATGACCATACCGTCGCACATATGGGAGAGCTCTCAGGAGAAACCCTCCTGCTGAGAGGACTGAGAGGAGTAGTTACCGATGGCTTTATCAGAGATACAGACTTTCTGATGAAGATGGGACTTCAGGTTTGGGGTAGAGGATTTACTCCAAGAGACATTGTTGGTTATTGGATGCCCTTTGAGGTTAATACCCCGATCTGCATTGGAGAGGTAGAGATTCATCCGGGAGACTTTATCATGGGGGACCGGGACGGCTGCCTGGTTATCCCAGAGAGGGATTGTGCAGAGATCACAAAACAAGCTGAAGAATCGATTGGTACTGAAAATCTAATCCGCAAAGCGATCCTCAATGGCGTCGATCCACAGGAAGCCTATCTGAAATATGGAATGTTCTAGACTCGAGATCCGTGACATTGAAATACGAGCCTGCAGCAGTGATGCTCAACTGGCTGAGGGCTCTTTGCGTAGTGACAGCTCTGGTGCATTGAATTTCCTGTTTCTAACAGCAACAACTTCAGAAGGTCTACAGGCTTCTTGCTTTGGCTTTGCAGGAAAAAATGCACTTGCTGCTGCAGAGATGATTTCAACATCACTCAAGCCTTTTTTCATTGGCAGAAGCGCATTGGATCGAGAGAAGGCATGGCATGAGTTCAGAACTGCAGATCGGTGGTGGCACCATCTGCCATTCTGGGCATATGGGCCCTTTGATTCTCTCTGCTGGATACTTTGTGCCCAAGCTGCAAATCAACCACTTTATCGTTACCTGGGTGGCTACCGAGACACTGTTCCCGTCTACCTGAGTTCGCTTGTTCATGATTCACCTCAGCAATTTGCAGAAGAAGCATTAGCTACCCAAAATCAGGGGTTTTTTGGTTACAAGCTTCATCCAAAGGGTGACAATCTTCGGCAAGACCGTGAGGCACATGCCCTTGTAAGAGAGGCAACAGGCCCAGATTTCGTACTAATGTCTGATCCCGTTGCTAGTATGAATCTAGAAGAGGCTATTCGCTTCGGTCGATTTTTGGAAAAACTCGATTACCACTGGCTAGAGGAACCACTCTGGGACGAGGATTTCCACAGTCTCCAAGAGCTAACAAGAGTTTTAGAGATCCCTGTTGTAGGCTGCGAAGTTCTCAACAAGCATCCTTACAGTGTCGCAGAGTGTATTTCAAGGCGGGTAGTGGACAGGGTCCGCGCTGATATATCCTGGACAGGAGGGGTCACGGGAACAATGAAAACAGCTCGGCTTGCAGAAGCCTTTGGTGTCAACTGCGAGGTGCACACTTCCATCTTTCATGGGCTTGACTTGGTAAATCTCCACTGTATTGGCGCAATGAGAAATTGTGAGTTTTTTGAACTTCTCACTCCTGTAGAACCATTCTGTTTCGGATTGACAGAGGAAATACCGATCAAGGATGGGCTAGCTTACCTTCCACAGGGGCCGGGACTTGGAATTTCATTTGATTTGAATCAAATCGACAATAGGACTATCAAGGTTTTCTGATGCTATTCACCAGTGATGACAAAAAACTCCGATCCGTTCTCCATTTAGCACCGGAAGACAACGTAGTAGTTGCTTGTCGTGATCTCAAACCTGGAGAGTTCTTTGAGATCGTGGGGCACTCCCCTGTCAAACTGCATCAGCGAATTTTGATTGGCCATAAGGTCGCATTATGCACAATCAAAAAGTCAGAGAAGATTGTAAAATTTGGGATGCCCATAGGCTCTGCTGCTGAAGACATCGCACCTGGGAATCATGTTCACACACACAATATGCAATCTGATTATATCCCAACGCACACCCTTGAATCGCCTCGCACAGGGCCTGAGGTCCTATGATGGATGGAAAGTTTCTGGGATTTCGCAGATCAGATGGCAGGGTTGGTATTCGCAATGTAGTCGTTGTGGCTTATCTGGTGGAATGTGCACACCACGTAGCCAGAGAAATTCAGTTGCCATTTCGTGAAAGGGACGTGCACCTCATTGGTTTTCCTGGGTGCTACCCGAACGATTACTCCCAACGAATGATGCATACGCTTTGTACCCACCCCAATGTTGGTGCTGTCCTTTTGCTTTCATTGGGTTGTGAAGGATTCAACCGATTTGGCCTCGAGCAGCACATCAAAAAGAGCGAACGCCCTGTTGAGACCATTGTAATTCAGGAGAACGAGGGAACACCCCAAAGCATTGCCAAAGGGAGAAGGTGGGTCGAGGAGGTCATCGCTCAAATGCCTCAGCAACCGGATGTGAGTGCTTCTCTGAGTCAACTTGTAGTAGGTACCATTTGTGGGGGCTCTGATGGCACGAGTGGAATCACTGCCAATCCTGCTGTGGGGAACGCATTTGATAAGCTAGTTCAGCTGGGGGCCTCCTGCATTTTTGAAGAAACTGGCGAATTGATCGGATGTGAGAACCACATGCAAGGGCGAGCTGTTGATCCTGATTTAGGATCTCAGATCCAGCTTTCTATGGCAAAAGCAGCTCGCTATTACAAAACTCTAGGCTATGGAAGTTTTGCGCCTGGAAATGCGGATGGGGGACTCTCCAGTGTGGAGGAAAAATCACTCGGAGCCTACGCAAAATCAGGCCATGGCAAGATTCATGGGCTACTCAAACCTTGTGACCAGCCTCCTCAAGGGGGTCTCTATCTATTGGATGTTGTCTCTGATGGAGAGGTTCGGTTTGGGTTCCCAAATATCAACGACAATGCTGAAATCGCGGAGTTGATCGCATGTGGATCACATGTGATTCTCTTTACCACTGGCAGAGGCTCCGTAGTGGGCTCTGCGATTTCTCCTGTCATCAAAGTCTGTGCGAATCCTGAAACCTTTCAACAATTGCGCGATGACATGGATATAGATGCAGGTCGTATCATGTATGGCCAGGCAGAGCTTGCAGAAATTGGTGATGAAATCGTTCAAAAAGTCCTAGAGACAGCTAAAGGTATGCATACAAAATCTGAATCACTACTTCATCAGGAGTTCATCATGACCTACAAATCTTTCACCCCAATTGGTCCTGCGTGTCTACCAATTCCACAATCCCCCTAAATTTAAGGATGACATGACACCCATCATTGACACTCACCAACATCTCTGGGACCTCAACAAACTTACTCTTTCCTGGATCAAAGGACTTGAGCTCATGGACCGCAGCTATCTAATGTCCGATTATCTCAAGGCCGCTGCTGACACGGGGATCGAAAAGACTGTTTACATGGAGGTCAATGTAGATCCCAATTGTATTGACCTCGAGGTCGAACTAATGACTCAGCACTGCAAGACCTCTGACAACCCGATGCAAGCACTTGTGATCTCATTGGATCCAATGAAAAAAAGCTTCCAAAATGATCTCAAGCAGCAGGCAACCAATCCATTTGTCAGAGGAGTACGAAGCGTTTTACATACGCCGGGAACTGGACCTGGTTTTTGTCTTCAGGATGATTTTGTGGCAGGGATCCAGGAAATAGGGCGAGCGGGTCTGATCTTTGACATCTGTATTCGTCCTGCAGAACTTTCAGATGCTGTAAAATTGGCTCAAGCTTCTCCGGAGACTACTTTCGTGATTGATCATTGTGGGAATGCAGACCCGCACGTAGTTAACGGAGACACTGACCCAGGCAGTGAACCAAATGGCAACCCATTTTGGCACACTTCAGTAGGTTGGAAAGATGACATGTCAGCACTGGCAGCCTCTCCCAACACAGTCTGCAAACTCTCAGGTATTGTGGCTCGAGCTCAGGCAGGCTGGAATGCAGAGACTTTGGCACCTACCATCAACCATTGTCTTGATGTGTTTGGGCCTGAAAGGGTGGTTTTTGGAGGTGACTGGCCGGTTTGTTTGTTTGGGACACAACTCTCTGATTGGGTGGGAGCATTCAGAGAGATCATTTCGAGGAGAAACCATCAAACGCAGAAGCAGGTGATGCATGAAAATGCTCAACGCATATACAAAATCTGATCTGAGTAGCCTCTCATGGATTTTAAGGCCGCAGTTCTACACCAGCCTGGTGAGGAAATCAGCATTGAATCCGTTCAACTCAAAGGCCTCGGCGCTACAGAGGTTTTGATTCAGGTCAAGGCTTCCGGGCTGTGTCACACCGATCTGGAGATCATTGATGGTGAGCTCAATTGGCCCTTACCTGTTGTTTTGGGACACGAGGGCTCCGGAGAAGTTGTTGAGGTTGGTTCTGAAGTAAGGCTGGTATCTGAAGGCGATCGTGTTGTCTGTTCTTGGACTCCTGCCTGTGGAGGTTGTTTTTTTTGCGCACAGGACCAGCCCATTCTTTGTAAGCAGCTAACCCTAAACAATCCAAAGGGGTACACATTTTCCGGAGCAAGGAGGCTCCACCTGTCTGATGGGAAGCCTCTGCATCATTTCTCAGTCATTTCATCTCATGCAGAGTTTTGTGTCATTGAAGAAAAAGCTGCTGTTCGTATCCCAGATTGTATCCCATGGGCAGAGGCCTGCCTTTTAGGTTGTGGAGTGATGACAGGTTATGGTGCCATCCGCAACGTCGCGGTAGTGCGTTCGGGTGACTCTGTGGGTGTGTTTGGATGTGGGGCAGTGGGGCTCAACGTTGTGAAGTCAGCCCAGTTAGCTGGAGCATCTCAAGTCATTGGTATCGACCCCACTCTCTCTAGACGTCAAAGAGCGCTGTCCTTTGGAGCCACTCATGTCTTCACTCCAGAGGAAGCATTGAATGCAATACGTGAACTGACAGATGGAAGAGGAGTTGATCACCTAGTTGAAGCAGCTGGGGTTAGAAATACACTTCAAACAGCCTGGGATGCTGTTCGAACAGGGGGCAATCTGGTGGTTTTGGGGAAAATGCCCGTTGATGGGCATGTTAGCCTACGCTGGGGTTCCATGATGGGTGAGAAGCGATTTATTCGGTCCAGCTATGGAGGAGCTCGACCCCATCGAGATTTTCCAGAACTTGTTGAACTCTACCGAAGCGGCAATTATCCTCTTGGTGAACTTATTGAGCAAAGAATTTCCCTCACTCAAATCAATGAGGGATTTGCAAAGATGCGCCGAGGAGAAAATATCCGTACAGTCATTGAGTTTTGATCAGTGGACTAAAAAATTGGAGATTTCCCGATTGAGAAATTCAGCATCCTCTGCCCGACGCTCACTCGCAGCGGCATGACCCAGAAAAGATTGGATTTCTAGATATCTTCCGTTTGAGAGGAGCAATGCTGAGTTGCGGGCTTCTTCAGTAGGATTGTAGAGATCATCTGGAGCACCTATGATCAGAACTGGAATTTGTATGGATTGAAGGACTTGTTCTGTTGTGAGGCCCTTGGTCCCATCACCAAGGTCATGGACATCATAGGCGAAGGTCTGCCAAATCCAATCACGAGGATCCATTCGACGGTTTTGTGCTTGTTGCTGGAAATTTTTCAGTAATTCCTCGATATCTTCAAATTCCAAAGCACTATTTGTGATGGACTTTGGAGTTCCTGGAATCAGTCCCATCATCAGCCCACCCCAAAGCTTCCAGCAGTCATCACCAACAAATCCCAGCTTCCAGTTGGGATCTTGCATAAGAATTTCTCGTGAAAGTGCGTTAGCCAACTGGGACCAAGCCGATGTCCTTGCCTGAGGTGTCATCGCAACGACTCTTTGCACTGTTTCTGAATGCATAGCCGCCCATTGAAGAGCTTGCATTCCCCCCATGGAAGCCCCAATCACACAAAATAGTTCTTTTATGCCCAGCACTTCCAGTAATCTGTACTGGGATGCAACCATATCCTTAATCGTGAACCGCGGGAATTCAGTCCCCGGCTGTTCGGGACTATTGCTCGGTGATGAAGACCAGCCATTGCCAAGAGCATCCGTGGCAATGATACAATACTGTTCTGGGTCCAATGCTCTCCCCTGGCCCATCAAAAATTCCAACCTCCGGTGATTGCCAGCGATTGAGGCACAGCAAAGGACAACCTTGCTATGTTTTGATGGTTTCCTTCCAAACACTGCTGCAGAGACAAAGGCATTTTGTATCACCTCCCCTGATTCGAGTGGCAAGTCACCTATGCTGAATTTAGTGGGTTTCAATTCCATGAAAGTCTAACCATAAATTTATTGATTCGATAAATTCATTGCTTCGATCTGAAAGCTGCTAGCGCGAAACCTGAACTCAAGCCAAGAAGGTGACACCTCCAGATGCCTCCCTGCCCTGCCAAATTTTGCCGATGGGATAGGTATGTTTTTTGACAAAGCTTTCTGTCATCTCCAAACCCCACCCTGGAACTTGTGGTAGGACATAAGCCCCATTTTCCATTGTCACTGGGTGCAGAAACACTTCATCCTGAAGGAAGTTTAGATATTCCACCACCTGGGTGTCTGATTTTGCAGACACAGCGATTTGATCCCAAATCGCATAATGTTGAATCATATTGCATAAGCCAATTCCACCCCCATGTGGACAAACTGGAATACGATACTTTGCTGCCATAAGGATTACTGCCATCACGTCATTCACACCAGAGAGTCTTGTTGCGTCTATCTGGCAGAACTGAATCAGCCCCTGTTGTAGTAACTGCTTGAAAATTACCGGAGAGGGTACTTGCTCCCCACAAGCTAGGCCAATACCATACGGCTTCAAGGCAGCTCCAATCCGTTGATAGCCAAGTACATCATCTCGTGCTGTCGGTTCCTCAATCCAGTAAGGCTTGAATTCAACCAGTTGCAACATATGCGAGATGGCTTCCTCAACACCCCAAATCTGGTTGGCATCCAGCATCAATAGGGAGTCTTCCCCTATCGCATTTCTGATAAATGCAAGGCGTTCTTTGTCTTTTTGAACGTCCAGCCCTACCTTCATCTTAAAGCAGTTCAAGCCCTGCTTTTTGACCTCCTCAATCGTCTTAACAATTTCGTCATCAGACAACCCAAGCCAGCCAGCTGTAGAGTAGGCTTTTGGACCTTTTTGACTCATGCGCTGTTCACGCTCTGATTTACTTGCCAAGCCCTGCTCAAGTATTTCAAGAGCTTCAGCAGGATCTAGAGCATCTTTTAGGTATCTCCAGTCAATACAGTCAATAATCGTCTTCGGAGGTAAGTCTATGAGCAGTTTCCAGAGCGGCTTGCCTTCCTCTTTAGCCCAGAGATCCCAGAGCGCATTCATCACCGAGCCAATAACCATCCTTCCCATTCCATCACCAAGCCAGCGGAGCTGATGATGATCGAGGAGCATCCTGTGAAAGCCTCCAGGATCCTCGGTAAACTCATCTAGGGAACGCCTCACGATCAGTTGCATTAAATCCCTAACCGCGTAAGCAACCCAATCAGTGCCCGCACCGATTGTAAAATTTACTGAAATACCCTCTTTTCCATTGTTCCCAAAGAGCTTGGTCAGAACTACAGAATAGTTTGGTTTCCGATGAAAGGGATCCGACCCTAGCAAACTATCGGAGGTCGGGACTCTAAGGTCGATTACTTCAAATTCTTTGATAAGCATTACTCTCTCAATTCAAGGAACAAAATCACTACCACACTGCCTTATTGCTTTACGGCGTTGATTTGTCAATTCTATGCTCTGAATTCTTATAGGACTTACGCAGAAGTAATTGCGAAAGCTGGATTCCTGAGCTGTTTGCAGAGGTAGTCATCCAGCAATCCCTGTTTGAGGGCGTAGACGGTTGTTTTGGCCAGCATTGCTGCCTGATGAAGATGGGCCCAAGCCAGCAGCGAGGCCGTGATGTGATTGCGTTGGGCTCTTTGTTTTCGGCATTGGCAACGTTGAACTCCGGTGGTTTGTTTCCATTGGCGGTGAAACTGCTCGATCTTCCAGCGTACCGCTGTCTGCTTGCGGACTGCGGAGGCAGAAGCTTCAGAAAGATCGTTGGTGACGATCCATTCCGTGTCTCCGGTAGAGGAAACCAACCGGAACAGTCTGACCTGATGGCCCTTGGGAAATTTCTTGAGGTGAACGAGTTTGCCACTTTGCTCTTCGCTCTCATCGAAGGGTAGAGTATCCAGTCGTTGGTAGGGCATCTCCGGGCCCTGCGTTGCTTGTCGGTTCCGCTTGAGAGGGCAATAGTAGACCTTGTGGGCCTTCTCGATCGCTTTGATCACCTTCATGCTGGCGTACCACGAATCCATCAAGACGACCCGGATCGAAGAGGCACAGCTTTGGAGGACACGGTCGAACATCTCCAGGAGGTGATCGATCTTGCTGCGGCCATCACGCTCTGGATCGAAGAGACGAAAATCGAGAACCCAGAAGCGCTGCAACTCCGGGTTGACGTAGACACAGGTGACCACCCCGATGCCGGGAATCACTGCGTGGGCGTTGCCGCTCCACTGTCGTCGTACCATTTCAATGAAATGCGAATGTCGCTTGTCGAGCACCGTGTCGTCAAAGAGTAGATAGCCCTGATGGCTGAATTGAATCTGATTGCGCAAGTACTGCCGCAGCGACCTGGGTGTCCACTTCTGGCTGCGTAGCTGACGATTGATCTGATCATGGCTCCAAAGCTCGGAGTGATCGGCAAAGTAGGTCTGGGTGAAGTTGCCAAAGCTGCTGGCTAGAAATTCACTGTACGATTGCAGCATCGGTGAAGATCGGGTCGGCATGGTGGCCTCTCATATTTTGGTCCTGCGTAAGTCCTGTATTGGAAAAATTCTCACAAATACACCCTTTACTCGACCAGATAGTCTACCTTTAGCTTCCTAGACTCTGAATTCCTAAGCCCACAAAGAATCTTATGCACTTTCCTACTTCATCTCTTAGAGAAAGTAGATTAATTCAGTGATATAAGGAATTGATGAAAAGCCTCACAATCATCTTCTTTAGCGTATCCGTTCTTACTCTCTGGTCTTGTGCTCCAGACAACGCATCTGATTCTCAGCCTCCCTCAGTCATCAGTGTTGTGCCAGACAATGGATCTGAGAATGTTGATATCACTAGCGATCTGGTGGTCAAATTCTCAGAGGCTCTGGACAACTCTAGCATCTCAAGTACCTCTGACAGCTCCTGTGTCGGGTCAGTGCAACTCTCCAGCAGCAACAATTGTATTGCCGTAGAATTTTTGCTCTCCGACGACACTCTATCCATTTCACCAACCGACAACCTCAGCCTCGCAACCCAATATAACCTCAAGCTGACTACGAAAATTAGGGATTTAGCTGGCAATTCGATGGCCGATGATTACCTGAGCTCATTCACAACCGAAAATGAACTAGGAATCACAGATACTGTTAGCAGCCGTTTGCGGGACAACTTGGCCAATGTTGCGCTAACAAATGATCAAATTGAGATCATCATCTCTTCAGGCCTAGCTCAACTAAAAACTGACAACCTGAGTACTTCGGAAGATCCAAGCCACGTTCTGCCAAGCATTCTTGCCGGAAGTATGAACGGGATTGGCCAAGCCAGTTTGGAAAGTGACAACTTAACTACACAAGCCATCAATCAGACCACGAGCACGATCACCAGCCTAATTGGTGAATTCGAAGAAAAACTGGTAGCCACCTCTCGAATCTCACGAGATGAATCTGCAAAGGAACTCTTTGAATCCTTGTTGGAACTGCTGGTAGAAACTGCAGCGGGAGCACTCAGCAATACTGGTCTCTCTGAGGAAGCACTTGATGAAGGATTAGGTGAGGTTGTTTGTGCGATTATCAGTAGCTTGGATGAAGCACAGGCTACCGCTACAGAAATTGGCTCTGCTGTACAAAGGGTAACCAGGAAAGCAGTTCAAAAGGCAGGGACAATTGCTGGTTTAGATGCCAGTGCAGGAATTGAAGTTATTACTCAAAAAGCGATTCGTTGTCTAAGCAATACAAACCTGTCTGGAGCAGAAGTTGGTGAAGTACTCAGCATCACTGTAGAATCCATTGTGGATACTTTGGATGAAGTTGAGGGTGAGGCAACTATCAATTTGACAGCTGTTGCTGCAACTGTTGCTGCTTCTGGAGTAGAAGAACTAGGCAGTCTGCAATCCGTATACGCTGATGATACTGAATTTGATGTTGGCACAGCCATTCAAAATGTGGCTAAGGGGGCAACACGAGGAGTGGGTGCTCTTGCTGCAGCAGATTCAGGCTTTGGCCTCAGTGCGGCCATATCAGGCATCTCCAACAAAACAGCAGAATCTCTAGGAAAGATCACCAGTGATCCAATCGTTCTCACTGAGTTGACGAAGGGAGTGCAAGGACAAATTGAGACAGGATTAGAAGAGATTGCGGATACCAATCCGAATTTGGGGGTTGACTTGGCTGCGATCAGTACTGCTGTTGCAGACAGCTTAAAAGAGGGAGCCGCCAACAGTGGAGTCGACGGTGTGGAGGAAGTATTGGATGATCTGACATTTGCTTCCTGTTCATTAGCAGAACAAGTAGTCCCCCATAACAGCGAAGCCATTGCTTACTCCGCTGATACCGTACCTTTCGGGGATTCCTGCGACTCCATCAGCCAAGTCCGGTCCTGCAATAATGGCTCACTCTCCGGCTCCTTTACTTTCAGCAGTTGCAGCCAAACGCCTGCTGCAGCCTGTGATTTCAATGGAATCAATATCTTACACGGCACCACCACTACTGCCTACTCCGCTGAAAACGTACCTTTCGGGGATTCCTGTGATTCCATCAGCCAGGTCCGGTCCTGCAATAATGGCTCACTCTCCGGCTCCTTTACTTTCAGCAGTTGCAGCCAAACGCCTGCTGCAGCCTGTAATTTCAATGGAATCAATATCCCACACGATAGTACTACTACCGCCTACTCCGCTGATACTGTACCCTTCGGAGATTCCTGTGACTCCATCAGCCAAGTCCGATCCTGCAGCAATGGCTTGTTATCTGGGGGCTACCCATACGCAACCTGTAATGAATCCCCAGAAAGCTCCACTACTGGAAATGACTCCACTACTGGCCCGGCTCCAGACAACATTAGCCTGGACAACTACACTGCCTACTTCCGCCTGCTCACTCAGGCTACTTTTGGTGCAGACAACTATAGTCTTGCACGAGTTCAGACACTCGGCATTGAAAGGTGGATCGATGAGCAGTTAAACATGGAATCAGCTTACGAAAATGTTTCTGAAAATCTCGCCATTTTTGAAGACAAAACTTGGAACAACGATACATGGTCAACTATTCCGAATAAGAATTACGATAATATTTCAGGAAACTGGCCGACTCATCTTGAACGAACTATCATAATCGCACATCAAGTTGAACCTGAAACGGCATGGTATGGTGAAAAGGGTAGTAACATACCAACTGAACTAAGTAACACCAGTCCAGAATTTAAAATTTTTAACAAAAGAAGAAGTGGTAAAGTTAAGAGATACCAAATGGCTGCTTGGTGGGATAATGTACTCGGTAATCCAAGCTATCCTAAACTAGGAAAAGATCAGCTGCGTCAAAGAGTTGCGTATTCCTTAAGTCAGCTATTAGTTACTTCAGATAGAGAATTTCCACTCGATAACCGAGCAGAAGGACTGGCTTACTACTATGACTTGCTCGCAAAAAATGCATTCGGGAACTACCGAGATTTACTAGGTGACGTTGCAAGGAGTCCGACAATGGGGATTTTTCTCTCCCATCAAGGTAATCGAAAAGCTAACAAAGCTCAGAATATTCGTCCAGATGAAAACTTTGCCCGAGAAGTAATGCAACTTTTCACAATCGGTCTACAGGAGCTTAATCTGGATGGTTCAGCGAATGCTGATAATGATCCTACTACTTATCCAGATAATGGTAGTATAGTATCTACTTTTACAGAGGAGGATATTGAAGAATTAGCAAAAGTATTTACGGGTTGGGATCTTGTTGGTAATAAACACCCAGGAGGAGGATACGTTTTCAATGATAACGAGTCTTTTGGCCGTGCTGGCCCCAAAGACGGTGATTATACACAACAGATGGAGTTCACCCCATATTTCCACGAAGATGAGTTAGACCCATATTATGATAACGGCACCGATAATGTTTCTGATGAAGATGGAAAGGTAACTGTATTGGGGACCGAATTTGATCTTGACCACCCTGATAAATTCGGAAATCCAAGTGGACTAGATAAAGCACTGGACGTGATTTTTGCGCATTCTAATGTCGGCCCTTTCGTTAGTAAGCATCTTGTCAAGAGCTTAGTAACTTCCAATCCGAGCTCGAAGTATATTGCAGATGTGGCGCAGGTATTTAACGATAATGGAAGCGGCGTTAAAGGAGATTTGAAGTCGGTAATCCGAAAAATTCTCACTCATGAAGAAGCTAGAGGCTCTGCTTATCTAGACAATCCTGACTTTGGTAAAGCGAAAGAGCCGGTTTTGGTACTTAGTCAGTTGTTACGTGCAAATCATGTGAAGCCATTGGCAGGTTGGAAAAATTATCATGAGTCACAAACCCAGGATGTCTACTGGATTTCTAATCTATCAGATCAACTAGGCTATGCCCCCATGCGTTCTGTCTCCCAGTTCAATTTCTTTAGTGCTGATTATCAACCTCCCAATTTTAGTGGTCGAGTTGCCCCTGAACTAGAAATACAGAACGACCAAGCATTAGCAGAATTAAGTAATCTTGTTAATGCCATGATTGAACAATCTAAACAATATATTGAAATTAACAAAGAAACTACAATTGAAGATTATGGCAAATCTAAGGATTTTGGCAGTTCGCCATTGCTGCAAATTGATTTTTCTGAAGAATATGAATTATTACGTAGTTCTGTTTATCCAGATAACTCCTCTCAAGATTTTTCTTCAGATAATAGAAATTTTGCAGTATGGCAGAATGATAACACAACAGAATACCAACGGCTGCTTAATGGATTTAACAAGTTACTCGATAAAGTTGACGAAAAACTCTATGGAAAAACGATGACACAAGAAATAAGAGATATATTCATGAGTTATTTTACTACTGACTTAGGTAGGCGATTTGGAAATCCTGTAGATAAGTTAATTATTTTACAAACAATAACTGACACCTATCGCTTTGTAATCACATCTCCACATTTTATGGCACAGAAATAGGAAAAAATTATGAAAAAAAAAATTCAACGAAGAGATTTATTTAAAGCAGCTTTTGCAACTGGTGGACTTGCTTTTGCTGGGAATCTAGGAATTCCTCTGGGGGTTAAATCAGTCTCAGCTTCGGTACCAACATCAGATTACAAAGCTATGGTTTGTGTTTTTCTCCAAGGAGGAAACGATAGCTTAAATATGTTAGTTCCATTCGCTAACAGTCATTATCATGACGCACGTTATAGCAGTAGAGCAGAAAGTAATTTAGCAGTTAAAGACACTGAATTAACAATACCAAATGTACCTCACGATGGGACAAAATTAGTCAATCCATATAGGATTGATGGTTACGTTGAAGGACCTATCGAAGAAGCCTATCTTCTCAAAGGGGTCTATAAACCTGGAGGATTAACCAATAGTCTCTCTGCTGAGCAGGAAGCTTTAGGAGTCAATGCTGTAATGCCTGAATTAGCACGTTTGATCGAAGATAAGAAAGCTTCTGTAATACAAAATGTTGGTACTTTGGTTAGACCTCTTGCCTCAGGTACCAATTATAAATCATTTAATGACTTAGAAAAACTAACTAATTTACCTACTTTTCTCTTTGCTCATAACCAACGAAAGGTTCTGCATACAGGGGTGGCAAACAACCCAAAGATATCTGGATGGGCTGGCCGGATTGCAGATTTGTGGGATGTTAATCCCACGAATAGCCCCTTAAATTATCCATTTGGATTAAACATTTCTTATTGGCCCGGTAGTTATCATTTGTTGAGAGGAGATAAGACCTCACCGACTCTTCTTTCACGAAATGGGCCTACGAATTATGAAGGAATGGATTATAACTATGCTAAAGGAGATACTAAAGCAAATCAAACTAATATGCGCAGGCGGGCACTTTTTCAAGCTCTCGCAGGGAAGAAAAATGTTACGATGAATAATGTAACATCGGAACTTAAAGATACTCTAGCTAACAACTATTATTCAACTGACGATGCTTGGCGTGGCTTTTATGGAGGCTTACTGCAAACATCTGAAGACGTGATCAGTGATCTTTCGGTCAAGTGGAGTAATGTCTCCACCGATGAATTTTTCTCCCGAAAAGATCCCTATGGTAATCCACTTTTCCACGATTATCTTACGGATTATGAAAAATTTGAACTCTCAGAGAAGCCACCACAGACTTTAAATAAACAACTGAGTGCAGTCTCTAGAATGATCCACTTAGGGAAAAATAGTTATCAATTTAATCGACAAATCTTCTATGTATGTTTGGGTGGTTTTGATACACATGGAAACCAAAACAAGAGTCATCCGTCCAAGCTACGAGCACTAAGCTTGAGTCTCTGGAATTTTCAAATGGCGCTGGAGGAAATGGGCCTCGCTAACAACGTCACTACTTTCACAATGTCTGACTTTGGTCGTACACTAACGAATAATGGAGACGGAACAGACCATGCCTGGGGAGCTAGTCACATTGTGATGGGGGGAGATGGCAACAATACTTCAGGAAATCTTGTTGGTGGCAAATTATTCGGCACCTTTCCTGACCTTGCAATGGATGGCGGTACTCTCGATTATTCCATGGGGAAGGGACGTTACGTTCCAACAACTTCTCAGGATCAAGTCAATGCTGCCATTTGCCAATGGTTTGGAGTACCTACGAACGATATAGAATCAAAGCTTTTTCCTAATCTCACAAATTTCGGTGAGAAATACCTTTCCTTATTTGCCTCCTAAGTGCATTCAACTCACAGTGTTTTCCTAGTTGACTTGACTAACTCTTTAATCTCACTGGCCTGGTGCTTAGCATTGGCTAGAAAAAGGGCGCTCTCTTCAAGCGCAAGAGATTGGCAAACCCTCACCCACATTTGCTCTCGGTAAAAGCTGCTACTGATCTTGCTCATCCCACACTTAAAATAAAGTAAACCAGTCTCTTGTGCTGAACTGGTTTTCAGGTGCAAACGCCTCTAAACAGGTTTTTCTGAGCCAGCAGCCTGGGAACAACAAAATCCAGCAATGCTCTGACTCTTGCGGATCGTTTCAAGTCTGCATGAATGAGCAACCAGAGTTGATGTTTCGCATCAAATGGCTCTCCTGCTCTCCTCAGTTCAGGATCGAGATCTCCCACAAAGCATGGAAGGAAACCCTGGGCAGCTGAATTTTTAAGTGCCGTCAACATTCCTGCCACCCCTTGAACCTGCATGATTTCTTTTTCAGAAACAGCTTCTTGCTGTTTCTGAGTGACATGATTTATCTCTAAACCAATGTGATTTAGCCAGGGCAGGTCTGTACCTTTGGTGTCTTTCGAAGTATAGCGACACCAAGCGATGTCAGCAAGATTGCGACCGACCGCTGTTTCCGGGGGTTGAGAGGTGAAGCGAAACGCCACATCCGTTCTTCTTTCCAAATCCAATAACCCATCATCCGGTAACAAAATTACCCGAATTTTTTCAAATTGCGCCGAGAAGTCCACGAGGTGAGGAGTCATTAATAAGACCATTGCCTGGGGGAGAGTGATGCGGACTTCTCCGGTAGCTTGTTGATCATGACCCACCACTGCTCGAAAAGCAGTAAAGATTGATTCCTCTATCTCTTCAGCGTGTGAAAGCAATTGCTCTCCTGCGCTCGTGAGCCGATATCCCCGTGGACCCTTTTCAAACAAGGAAAGCTCGAAGCTTTCTTCAAAGGATTTGAGTCGACGGTGCAGGGTCGCCACATTCGAGCCAAGTTCATCTGCAGCCGCAGTGAGAGTTCCTTTCTTAGCAACAGCCAGAAATAACTTCAGATCATCCCATTGATTCATTTTTCATTTTTGAAAAACAGATTTGATAAATTGGCTATTTTTATTTCAAAAATACGAGCTTAGCATAAAAGTCTCATTTAGAAATTCAACACAAAGATCCTTTGGAAATTTGTTGTTGGTTTGTCAATCAAGCATAAGGAGTTGTCGAATGAAGAAGAAGCTGTTTCTGTCGTTGGCTTTGTTTGGGTTCGTCTGCATCAGTGGAATTACGATGGCCCAAGCATCCAGCCGTTATCAACTAGACGTAGTGCACTCAACCGTTGGTTTTGCAGTCAAGCACATGCTCTTCAGTACAGTGCGTGGCAAATTCAACGATGTCCAAGCCACCGCAGAAATTGATGAGCAAACTGGTAGTTTGCGTTCAGTGAATGCTGAGATCTCTGTTGCCTCTGTTGACACTGATAACGCAAAGCGAGATGGGCATTTAAGAAGTGATGATTTCTTCAACGCTGAGCGTTATCCGACAATCACCTTTGAGAGCACAAGCATTGAGCCTGAGGGGAATGGGAATTACCGAGTGGATGGAATCTTGA
>Ga0181574_10002463_pt1 | contig 16881 bp, 46 predicted proteins | sample 101ome_24_FD_145600 | JGI IMG/M metagenome (GOLD analysis project Ga0181574, IMG submission 145600) | Coastal salt marsh microbial communities from the Groves Creek Marsh, Skidaway Island, Georgia - 101410AT metaG (spades assembly) | ecosystem: Environmental > Aquatic > Marine > Intertidal zone... | reverse complement strand
GCAGGAAGGGTGGTATTTGAATGGCAAGCTTCATAATGAAGAAGGACCTGCTCGTATTTATTATAGGAGAGATGGGAGTGTTAGGTGGAAAGAGTGGTTCTTGGATGGTAAGCGACATAATGAAGAGGGTCCTGCTTTTATAGGTTATAGGGAAGACGGGAGTGTTATTGGTGAAGGGTGGTATTTGGATGGGGTTAACTATACTGAAGAAGAGTGGAAAGACATACTCTTTAGAAAAGCATTTGAGAGAGCTTTATGAGTAAGTTAAAGTATGAGAAGTATTTCTATAGGAGTGGAGAGTTGATGTGGGAAACGTGGAGGTTGGATGGTAAACTACACAACGAAGAAGGACCCGCTACTATAAGTTATGAGAAAGATGGGAGTGTTAGGTTGAAAGAGTGGAGGTTGAATGGAGTTGATTATACTGAAGAAGAGTGGAAAGACATACTCTTTAGAAAAGCATTTGAGGGTTATTTATGAGTGAGTTGAAATATAAGAAAGGTTTTTATGATAGTGGGGAGTTGAGGTGGGAAAAGTGGAAGTTGGATGGGGAATACCATAACGATGAGGGTCCTGCTCTTATTTGGTATAGGAAAAATGGGAATATTAAATGGAAAGAGTGGTGGTTGAATGGGGAGCTCCACAATGAAGAGGGACTTGCTCGTATTTGGTATAGGAAAGATGGGAGTGTTTGGGGTAAATGGTGGTACTTAGATGGAGTTGAGTATAGTGAAGAAGAGTGGAGAGATTTAGTCTTCAGGAAAGTATTTGAGGGTTATTTATGAGTAAGTTGGACTATAAGAAAAGTTTCTATGAGAGTGGGGAATTAGGGTGGGAAAAGTGGAAGTTGGATGGGGAATACCATAATGAAGAAGGACCTGCTTTTGTAAGTTATAAGAAAGATGGAAGTGTTATTGGTAAATGGTGGTACTTGAACGGGATTAGGTGCACAGAAGAAGAATGGAAGGACATACTCTTCAGGAAAGCGTTTGAGGGTTATTTATGAGTGAGTTAAAATATAAGAAAAAATTCTATGAGAGTGGGGAACTGAGGTGGGAAGAGTGGAGTTTAGATGGGGAATGGCATAATGAAGAGGGTCCCACTCTTATTTGTTACAGGAAGGACGGGAGTGTTAGTGGTAAATGGTGGTTCTTGAATGGGGTTGAGTATAGCGAGGAAGAGTGGAAAGAAATAGTCTTTAGGAAAGTATTTGAGGGAGCTTTATGAGCAAGTTGAAGCATGAGAGTAGTTTCTATGATAATGGGGAGTTGATGTGGGAAGAGTGGAGTTTAGATGGGGAATACCACAACGATGAGGGTCCTGCTTATATAAGATATAGGAGAGATGGGAGCGTTTGGTGGAAAGAGTGGAGGTTGAATGGTAAGCGCCATAATGAAGAGGGTCCTGCTTATATTAAATATGAGAGAGACGGGAGTGTTCGGTTGATATATTGGTTCTTGAATGGGATTCGCTATACTGAAGAAGAGTGGAAAGACTTGGTGTTTAGTAAGGCATTTGAGGAGCTTTATGAGTAAGTTGAAGTATGAGAAAGGTTTCTATGATAATGGGGAGTTAAAGTGGGAATGGTGGTTCTTGAATGGGAAACACCATAACGATGAGGGTCCTGCTTTTATTTGGTATAGGGAAAATGGCAGCGTTAAATGGAAAGAGTGGTATTTGAATGGTAAACTACACAATGAAGATGGTCCTGCTTTTATTTGGTATAGGAGAGATGGGAGTGTTTGGGTTAAAGAGTGGTATTTGGATGGGGTTGAGTATAGCGAGGAAGAGTGGCGCGACTTGATGTTTAGGCAAGTATTTGAGGGTTATTTATGAGTAAACTAGACTGTGAGAAAAAATTCTATGAAGATGGCGGTGTTGAGTATGAGGAGTGTTGTTAACACAAAGGCCAGCTCAGATGATGAACAAAAGAACTGGCCTTTATATTATTAAATTGTTATAGAAGATCCATCAAATTTTGTAAAAGTAACGTCGCCAATATCTTCATTAAAAAGAGCTTTTTGATCTTTATAATATTGAATAGCAACTTTTTCACCTAACTCAAGCTCACTGTCAGATCTATAGTGAACGCCGGCATAATCCCTACCGAGGGCGATGTTATGCGCCAACTTATTGATTTCCCCGTGAATAGTGATTAGACCTGCATCTGCGGCCATATAGGGCTCAAGAGCAGAACCATCACCGCTGCCCTGTACCTCTGATAACCCAGTGGTTGACCATAGCCCATCAGCAAACATTATTTTTAAGATAGTTGCACATGCACCCGCGATGGTAGCGTGACCAGCAGGATAGGCTGGGTGAGTCGGTGAACCTTCAGCATACTGGAGCGGTAAGAAGGCTTTTTGCTCTCCACCATTGCTCATATTGTATGCTTCCACCATACCGATAACCATACTAGAAAGTAGATCAGGATGAACTGTGCCGCTTGGAATATCGCCATCTTTTTCTGCAACAACTCTAGCAGCACAACCTTCAGGCCTTATTCTAAGATGCTTACGCCACTTTTGTACCCAAGCAGCTTTTAATGCGTGTCTAGATACCTCAGATATAGCTGTCGTAGTTAGAACAGGTCCGCCTAAGAAATTTCCTTCTTTTGGTCCAACAGCTACTTGGCCACCAACACCAACACCCGCATTTAAAAGAATAGCAGCTGCTTCATAGAAGTGTTGAAAAACTAAGTCAATATGAACAGTAGATCCTAGCTGTCTACCATTAAACATAAATTTCTTAACTGGATCAATTGATTGCGGCACAGGTACATTACCATTTTGAATATCCACGTAATTGGACTTAGTTACACCATAAATACCCGTTTTTGTTGGTCCTTTTGGCTCATATGAAAAGTTACCTACACCAATTTCATTAAGGAAAAGTTGAGAAATATATCCACCAACAAGACATCCTGGTGAAGATCCTCGAAAAAGAGTTTTTGCAGTAACTGAACCCATATCTTTTGGACCTTTAAAATCAGCTCCAAAAGCATTAAGTACAGATAATGCATCAGCTATTTCTGGAGAACCATCTTCGTAGTCTTTAAATGGCTTATCTCTCATTATATTTTTAAGATAGACTTCTGCCATCTCAGCGGCGGTTTCTCTAGAGCTCAACGATGGAGCAACCTTCATTGAAAAACCTTCTGGATCACCACCAGATAACTCTAATGATAAACTCCCTTGAGGGGACGCTAATTTTCTTGCCCCTTCTAGCTTAATGTCATCAAAATCCGATTGCCCGCCTGTCTCAAGTGCAAGTTGAAGCTCTTTTATATCACTTTCTTCAGCCAACATAGTGACCGAGTCATGTTTCAATCCTTTAGAGTAAAGTCCTTCATACTTATCATCTATTATGTCTTGATTTTTAACTTGAGATGTATCTACGTCTCTTGATCTCTTGGTGGCCTGTTGTGATCTTGAATCTACAAGTGCCTTTTTAATGTTTTTAATGTCTTTTTTGCAGCTCATCGTCTTTGTCCTTAATTATTGTTTGCGCTATTATAAAGAAGTTCCGTCAAAGTTTACCCATGACGAACCATTATAGATTATGGCTTTACCTAGGGTAGCATCAAAGAAAGCTTGACCTACTGCAGGATCTGCGGGTCTATCGACTGTAGCCCCTGAAGGAAGTACAGTTTCGCTTTCTAGCATAGATATTCTTGAATCTAAAGAGCTGTCTGCAGATTCTCTATCAGCTTTTTCATCTGATATAGACTGATTTACAACAGCTATATCTAAAGTTTTGACTTCTTCTATGACCGAATTTAGCTCTGTAGCTAGTTCTTCATCCGCAAGTGCTACTTTTAATTTTACCTGTCTTGGTGCCTTATTTGCTGCCATTTTGCCCTCACACTATTCATGTTATACTTATGCGAACAAGTACAGTATATCACACATAGCTACTTAAACACAACTAATACGCACAAAAACATTAATAATTTTAGCACTACGTAGCATCATTTATGCTGCCCTTTCTGATATCGTGCCTACTTTTTGACTAGCAGCAAATAACTCAAAGCTATGCCAAAAATATTTGAGGAGCAGATACTTCGTTGATAGAATTAGTGAACTAATCAAAACAGATAACATACACTACGATTTCTTTAAAAAAATGAACAGATAATAATTCTTTATGTTAATAACGATTAAGGAGAAAACCATGAAGTGTGAAAGCGTTCAAGAGTTTCTTGCAAGAGGTGGAAAAATTCAGAAAGTTAAGAAGGGTTCTAAAAATACGACTTCACCTAAGAAGTTCATGAGCTTAGATCCTCAGTTAACACAGCTCAATAAACTATTAAAAAGAGATGGTTTATCTAATTCAGATCGTCAAAAAGTCGAGATCGCTATTAGTAAAAGGAAGCAACAGATATTTAGTTGGGAGTAAACATGGAAGATTGGAGCTATAAAGTATATATAGTTTCATCTTCCGATGAGCCTAAAGCTTTGTTTACTTCGGAAAATGACGCTAAAGATTATGCTGGTAGAAAAGGTTTTAGTATAGAAATCATAGATGTTGAGGACATTTATGAGTTTTTCTAGTAAATACAGTGTAACTAACTGCTACTATTGTAATAGTGCTATGAATGAAAATGAGATACTAGACTGGGAATCAGTTGCAATGTGTTGTCTAGATCATTATTGTGGTTGTAACGGTCGTCCGACTGAACCACCATATTGTAGTAATTGTATTAATAAATTTAATTTTGAAACAACACTTTTAAAAGTTTTTTGAGGTTAAATATGGTAGATAAATCAATCATTGACTTTAAGCTAGATCAGATAATCATGTTGGGTCAAGCAAGAGATAGATTAGAAGCTTCAAAGATCCTTGAGTCAAAGTGGATCTGGTCTGAAGTTGCAAAACAATGGTTTCTAAGAGTAGGAAAGGAGCAGAGTCTGCATGGATGAATTCAACGATTATGTGTATTGGGGCGGATACAGTGATGAAGACGAACAGATCAATAAGGACTGTGAGTGCTTCAAGATAAAGAGAGAGGATCTACCATGTACTTGTTCTGGTGCACAAATGCTTTCAGGTATGTGGTCAGATGCTTGTGAATACCATAACTATAAGGACTAGTATGAACGTAATGTTCTCTAAAAAAGCAGACGACATGAATAGCAAAGAAGTTTGGTTAGTAAGATGGGCAATCGACAATCCAGGACTAGGCTATTTACTTGACTACAACCATACAACTCAAAAGTACACACTATACAGTCCTTTTTTAACAAATGATAATAATCTCTATGAAAGAGGAGTTTAACAAAACCAATGTGGGAGGAAGTAAAATGAGCAAAAAACAAAACATGATTATGATGGCAATTCTAAGTTGGGTAGGATTAATGGTGTCGTTTGGCACAACCATTGAAGCCGAGTCACTGGCGGGAGGATGGAGAAGTATAGCTTTCTTACATGGGCTTGGTTGTATTGTTTGCTTTCTATCTAGTGCTGGATGTCTACTCTCTAAGTGGTTTGACAGGAACATATAATGAAAAAATATAAAATTACATGCCCATTAGGTGAATGGGAAGACAAGGTAACTGTTGATAGGGGTATGGCAACCTACCTTCTTAATGGGGAAAGACCAGTGGCTGCGGTAGGGGACACTGGAAATGAATATAACGTAGTTATTGGCGACCAATCAATTACACTTGATTATTCACAAATGTCAAACTTAATAACACTTGTAAAGACTTTGAACATAGAAGGTAAGGCCGGTCTTATGGAAAACTATATTACAGAACTAGGGGAGACAGTAGTATTAAAGATATAAACAATCCCATTGGTCTTTAAAGAAAGGGTATACAATAATGACTAATTTTAAACAGTACATGAAAGATGTGGATAAAGAGTTAATAAGTATCTGTGAAATCACTCACGAGTGCTTAGCAGATTTCTACTACAACTCTTACTTTGAAGATGGTTTCACTCCAAGAGAGACAGCTATCTCAAGTCTTTTAAATGAGTACGGTTTCAGAAAGCTTGCTGAAGCTATCGAGTTAGGTGGTGTTAACTGCACATACGAGGAATTATTGGATTGCGACTAACAAAGATCACATTTAAGAAACCAGAATATCTATACAACTTCTTGTTAAAGTTGGGTGAGGATCACAGGATTATGCACAATTGGGAAATGCGTCTACCATACGACGTAGTCTATCTCTATAAAGAGAATAAGTTAATAAAAGTCGATGTTTATCCCTGTGTAGAACAAGTAGTATGTATGGATTTCTGGGATTAATAAATGAACATATTCGCAACAAGTAAAGATCCAGTCAGGTGTGCAAAAACATTAGATAACAAGCGCGTCGTAAAGATGGCGCTTGAGTCTACACAGATGCTCTGCACAGCTATTATCATTAACGGTGGTGAAGCACCTTATAAGCCAGCACACGCCAAACATCCTTGTACTATATGGGCAAGTGAATCGATTAGTAATTGGATGTGGTTGTATCATCACGCTTATGCTCTATGTCAGGAGTATACGAGACGCTATCATAAAGTTCACAAATGCCAAGGCATATTAGATACTATATTATCTGATAGCACTCTAATACCTGATGGCCATCTTACAGAATTCGCGAACTGTACAAGAAATCTAGAGCACAACATCGACTTTAGAGATTTAGATGATACACATAAAGCTTATAGGCTATACTTGAAGAATCGATGGTTTCACGATAAACAAACACCTTCATGGAAGGTTAAATCTTAATAAGGAGTGACAACTATGGACATTAAATTTCAAAATATGTGGCGTGAAAAGATGTTTTTATTAATACCTACAATATGTGTAGACTTAGATGAAAAATGTATTAGTTTAGGGTTCTTAAACTTCTGTCTAAAAATAGAGTTTTAAGGGAGCATACCATGAACAGCTTTAATCAAATACTGCAGATGCACTGCGAACATCTTGAGAATGATGGAACAGAAAGATTTGGTCAGTTCTTTTGTAATCGCTTTATAAAGAACTCATGGCCTACACTATTCTATTCAAACTATGAAACAGCTTCAGAACTGATCTATAATTGGTTGAACGATCATCAATACACCGATAATATACCTAAGCAAATAAATCATTTAGATTGAGGTTTTTATGAAAGTCTTTTATGAGGTTTATGTGCCAGAGCCGATGCATCCGCACGGTGGTGATTTTGTAAGTTCTTATGAAAGTCTTGAAGAAGCATTAGAGCATAGAAATATATGCCCTGAAGCTATCATCATTAAGCAAGAGTACTCTGATGATGAGTTGTCGCAGATAGAAGCAGACTCATTGCCAGGTGTTGAAGGTTATTATCCATATTAGGAGTATCTATGAGTAAGAGTTTAGAAAAAGATCTTTTTCATCGAGGTGTTCAAGCAATACATAACCAGAAAGTAGCATCTCACCAAGATCTTCTTGGTTGCCGCTACCGTGGTCCTAATGGCACTAAGTGTGCTGTAGGTCATCTTATTGCAGATGAGCACTATAATTCAAGTTTTGAAGGTAAGATTGTTGTCTCAAGTAGAGAGATAATAAAAGCTATTGAAAAAAGTATAGGTGCAAAACTTAACTCACATCATATAAAAGTTCTTAAATTTTTGCAAAAAGCGCATGACAATGCAGCTTTAAAAGAACCAAAATACTTTTTATATAATTTTCATGATTATGCTGCAAAATATGCAGAGGAACTTGGATTGGATTATCAAATCGATGAATAAAGATATAAAGTTCATTCTGGTTTGCGTCTTCCTTAATCCTTTTTCTTGGCTTTGTCTGTTAGTTATATATAACCTATTTAAAAGTAGTATAGGGGGTTAAGTTATGCGCGAGTGTAAAGAGTGTGGCGACAAAATAACTAATAAAAAGTGGGGCTATACTACATTATGTAGATTATGTGATGAGCCTGAGACTGTCAATAAGTCTATGGGTGTCATGATAGCCGATGGTAAAACTGACTACCACTTTCAGATAGTACAAAACCCAAGCGATACACAAGCAGCTATGATTCGTTCAGCCGGCATATCCCACGATCCTCGTACACAGTTACGAGCAATTAATAAAGTGAGTGATTAAATGAAAAGATTAGCACTATTAACCATCTTAATACTGTGTTCCTGCTCTTATTTAGAAGTAACTGACGAATCTGTTAAGTTGAATGTAAAAGGCATGAATAGAGCAATAGAGTTTTGTTCTGTCAATGACGGTGTAAGGTCTTTAATGCAAGATTACAACTTGTCCTGGAGAGGACGACCAACTACATTAAAGAATAAGTTTAGAGTTATTTGTAACAACGGTGCTTTATTGTGGTTTAGTATTGATAAAGATTAATAATAAAAAGAGAATGATTATGAAAAGTTTAACGTTGATAATATATAGATATAAACACATTAAGGGTAAGTAAATGTTTACATTATACGTTCTTTGTATATCTGCAATTGAAGGTTCTATACAAGGACCAGTATTAGCTTCAGCTATAGTTCTAGACATGTTAGATATTATTTTGGGTTATCTTTTAGGTAAGGAGAAGAAATGAGGACAACTAAGGCATTAGAAATGGTCATGGAGTATTTAGAAGACTACTATGGTTATATTCCCAACATAGTTCAAACCATGAAAGACCCTAAAGTAGATGGTTGCTATGTCTTTAGGTGTGAAGGTGGTGAAGAAGATAATTGGTGTTTCGTAGTTAACTTTCACGATGGTAATTCGCTACATGAGTGGATGATAGATGACGCAGTAACTCTAGAACCCGGTGAGAAACTCAAGAAGTCTATGTTTACAGTACCAAGGTTTATATAAGGACTAGTATGGAATCTGCTAAAGTTTACAAGTTCGTACTCCACGTCATTGAGCATAGGCGTTGGAGAAATGCACACCTCAATGAACTAGTGCACCACGCTCTTAAAGGTGAGATACGATGGGACTTAATCGAGAAAACCGATAAGAGTATAATAAAGATTGCTCAACAAATGCATATTGTTATCCCTGAGTAAATCGACTAATCTTTTAATTTCATATGTATAAAAAATATGTTATCATCTATTTAAAAAGGAGGAGCTATGAAGTTAGTGGCATGTGCCATATCTGCACTCTTTGTATCTGGTCTAGCAAATGCTAATCCCGGTGTTACAAAGAACACAGACATTGGAAAGCGTGATGTTAAATCACATTACCAAGTTACCCGTTGTGAAAGTAATGGTGAGTGCACTATTAATAGTGTTACCAAGTTCAACAAGAAATCACAAGGTAAGAAAATCTTTTCTGGTGATTGTGTTTGGAACGAAGTAGATGGTATGAGAGTACAAGAATGTAAGACGAAACCCAACCTTAAGAAAAAGAGAATAGTTAAAAGGAAGGTCGTCAAAGAACTTAAAAAGAATAGGATTCAAGTGCATTTAGGTTATGGACCTGATGGCCAAACTGTAGACGAAGACAGTAACAATACTGTAGTTAAAGAGCGAAGACGTGCTGTTGGTGGTCTGCAGTACACTAGGTTATTGAATGATGACTATAGCATTGGTCTAACAGGGTTTACAAATAAAACAGTTACATTAACATTCGGAATTGACTTTGATTAATAGGAGTAAAAGATGAGATTTAGAGCTACTTTATACACTTTACTATTCGGGCTGCTTATAAGTTGCGGCCCTGGTAGCAAAGTAAGCGTAAACACACATGGCGACACAATTGACGACCATGAGAGAAGAATCACATTACTTGAGGCTTTAACTAGACTTCATGATGAGATGCTAAGTACTCATGATAAGAGAATAGCTGCTCTTGAGAGTCGTGCTACAAGTTCTGAAGAAGAAATTGCGTCTTTACAAAGTGATCTTAGTGCTCATGAAGCACAGCAACACGAAGATCATGAAAGCTTATTAGCTGAGATAGCAAGATTAGATACAGTTGACGAAGGCAATAGATCTAATTTGCAAGCTCAAATTGATGAATTGCGTGGTCGTATAGAAAATAACGAAGATGATATTGATGATATACTCGATGATATTGAAGCTCTTGAGTTAAAGGATGCACTTATTCTTAATAGAATCTCAAATCTATGGCGATCTATACGCTCTTTGCGCAGTAATATTGTAAGTATCAATGTAAGACTAAGAAATATTAATACTCGAATATCTAACTTGCGCAATACTCTGAATATAAGAATTAGTAAATTGTTTAGAATACTTAATAGGTTAAGTAATCGCCTTGAAGTAGTTGAGAATAATTACGTTACCAATACGCAACTTATTAATGCTATTAATACGGCAATAATAAGTATTAATGCGTCAATTACCCTTATCAACTCTGAACTAGATAATTTAGCAACTAATATAGTTATAGTCGACTTGCAAAATCAAATTGATGCTCTCACTTATGCGTTAGAAAACATCGAACTCACTCCTGGTCCCCAAGGTGAACAAGGTCCCCAAGGTGAACAAGGTCCCCAAGGTGAGCAAGGTGAGCAAGGTGAGCAAGGTGAGCAAGGTGAGCAAGGTGAGCAAGGTCAAGATGGGACAAATGCTGATTCAAGTTTCCAAGTGTCACTATACAGTGATCTAGAAGTGAACACTTGTTCACAGATTGGATCTGAATCAGTAAAGAAAAAGAATAAGAACTCTTATCACATCTATATTGGAAGTAGTTGTACTGGTGAAAAGTATAATATTTCTCGGCAACAAGTACGTTGGTTCGGTACTACGATGTATTACGTGAACCAATCAGGTGATCTTGGTTCCATTACCTTCTTGAGTGATAACGATTAAGTAGCTGAAATCATTGATCTTAGGGTTATGCTTATGCATAGCCCTTTTTAGTATGAGCGCTATTGTTTTACATATCTAATCGAGGTAGAATAGATGTAGGTGTTAATGTTATGTCTAATTCTGGAGATACTTCTAAATGGGTGATTTAATAGAACTAAATGCTAAAGTTATCAGTATCAATACTCATATAAAAAGAAAGAGTAGCGATATTCTTGAGTCAATACAGAGAGTTAGACGATATTATGTACAAAACCGCCACGGTTATTGGTTGAGAAAAGAAGTAGAAGAGTTTACTTTTGACTTAACAGCGAACATTGAATACTGGAAGAAGCACGGTAAACTGCCAAATAATACCGATCTTAGTAAGGTACAAGGCAAAGGGATGTATTCTAATAAGAAGCCACCTAGGAGGTAGTATGATATCTGACTTTGAAAAGATAGTTTTAATGATTGATGAGAAAAACAATATCAATCTCAATAGAATTAGAGCATATAATAAATGGCGTATTGCTGAGCGAAAGAAAGAGAATAAGTCTGTTCTTAAAGAGTTATATCAACATTACAAAGATAAGTCAGTAGAAGGCAAAGAGCTCTTTAAAGAGATAAGATTAATCAAGAAAAATATAGGTGCTAAATTCGAGTGGAACTCTTCTGGCTATTGCGTTGCTATTAAAGTAAATGATTTAGTTATACATGGTAGAGAAGCAATAGTTAATGCGGCAACTGACATCAAGTTAGATGCTATGCTTTTAGGTAAAGAACTCTCATAAAGAGGAGGATACATGAATCGCGGTATGCAAATAGGTTTGTTACTCAGTTTCTTACTTTTATTTCTGTGGGCTATAGATGCTAGAAATAAAAGAATAAAGTGTATTGTTAAAAATGGTATTGAAAATTGTAAGTAGGAAGTATTATGAAATTAACATGGTTATGGCTAGTTTTTATGTTGGCATTTTTAGCAAACTTAATCTTTTCGTATGATTTAGGTTTTTTCCACTATCTCTTCTCAACCGGCTATGTATCCTTTAGCATCTCTATTCTAATCCTAGTCATTCTTGTTTATGCACTGTGTAGCATGGGCAGATCTATATACAGAGCAGAGACGGCACTAAGAAGAATAGATGACAATTCTATTGACACCTTATCTGCTATATCTAATATGTGTGTAGCACTAGGCTTATTAGGCACAGTCATAGGCTTGATACTCATGTCTCACTCTTTTGCCAACATTGATATTAACTCAGATGTTAGTGTGGCTAAAGGTTTTGGAGAAATAACACAAGGTATGGCAATAGCACTTTACACTACACTATTTGGTCAAGCTGCTAATATCGTTATAAAGTTCTGGACTATCATAATAAAGAAAGTGATCAATAGATGATGGATAATGAAGTAAATGAGAGTTTCTTAGATTTAGTATTTAATATACTAATGATCTTTTTTATGCTCCTAGTCTTAACTATTATTAAGATAAATCCAGAAGCAAAAAACAAAGATATAGAGCTTAAGGCGGAATTAGTTATTACTCTTGAGTGGGATAAAAAGTCAAAAGATGATGTTGATCTTATGATAAAAACGCCTGATGGTAGAGTAATATTTTACGGTATGAAAGATGGCAAATTGGCTAGTCTTGATAGGGATGATCAAGGTCACCTTAATGATATCGTAGAGGTGGACGGTAAGCGGCACATAATAGAAGAAAACTGGGAGCACATAACTGTAAGAAAACTTGTACCTGGTTGGTATACAGTAACAGCATTTATGTTTCATAAGCGAGAACGACGACCAACAGAAATTACATTCAAAATAGACAAGCTCAATCCTTACTATTCCAACATATATTCTGGCAGTAAGATTATGAGTGCCAATAAGCAGGAAGTTACTATACTAAGCTTTTACGTAGATTCATCTGGTAATATTAAATCAATGAATACAGTACAAAAATCAAACATAATACATTTGGAGCGATAATGCCACACACCATGTACTCTTATATTGTCATTTTAGTTGCATTATTAATATGTGGCATTGTTCTTTTCGTGAATATGAAAGCATGGAAGCGAATAACGATATGTTGCTTATTAGTTGTAGCATCGCTTTCATTTCATAGAGCCGTTAATAGCTTCTACGGTAACCCTATCATACTTGAGCATTCTTTAGAAAATGCAATTATATTAGGTCATTATGCAGATCAAGAGCATGATGTTATTTATTTATGGGTAAAAGATAGCGATTATCCTAAAACCTATTTAGTCCCTTTTACGCATAAACTGAATAAGATTCTTGAAAAGAAAAGAGAGCAAAGTAAAGGTAAGCCTTATAACTTAAAGCTAGAAGTTAAACGAGATAGTAGTAAACCGTTTGAAAATATTGTGGAAGAAGTTATGCCATATGATATCAAAGTTTTACCACCGAAATATAATAAATAAATTACTGTAGTAAACTGGGGGGCATGCCACCGAGTGACACTGCTACGCCGGATATAGTATGTATGATGAGCAAGTAATAGCAGAGCTTTTAAGAATTCTTAAACGAATAGGTGTAATAGATATGTATGAGTTAGATCGCCTTATAGATGTGCTGCAAGTGAGACTATTGCTTAGATGTTCAGATCATAATACTTAAATTATTTTCTAACAAGTACATTTAACACCATCGCACTGCTTACAAGACTACTCTCTATTTTATCTAATATATTAATAAAGTTAGGTATATCTAACAAATCTACAGAAACTAGATAAGACATAAAACCTATTAATACTCTCGCATCGCGCTCATTCAAAACCATCCTGCCTCCTTTACTTATTATAACATTGTGTAATGATTGAAAAGTATAATACCTTTAATAAGAACGTGTGTATAGGAGGCAAGTTGTGTTATTAAGCTTTATAATGGCCATTATTTGTGCTATATCTTTTGGTTACTATACATATAGATATGTAACTAAAAAAGATTATGCTTATAGAAACGTAGATTTAATGAGTGCTATCTTATTTCTAATAGGACTATTGATAAATTGCAGCGCATTAATATAAGTAAATTTGATAATAATAATAGAAATCATGATACCTACTATTTAGCAGCTAAGTGCTTAGTAAACTTACCTCTAATAAGAGTGGACAAAGATACTATATTGATCAAGAAGCGGTATCTTGAATATGGTGTATTAGGGGTGCTAGATAGGCTAGGCATCAAAGTTTATGAATCTATGTTCGCTAAATCTAATACACCTGATGACCCACGAGTATTAGTCATAGAAGGTATTAATAGTAGTAGAACTTACGTCAAAGTTAAGTTATCTGACTTAGATGTTGGTAATGCTTACCTTGCCAAAGATTACAAGATAGTGTATATGCCTCACACTTACAGTCCTGGCAAACACAAGACTAAGATATAAAACCGAAAATATGATTAGGCAATAGATAGGAGGTTTGTCATGGACATAAGATCAATTAAGTCAGATGTCGAAGACAAGTTCGTTAATGTTAATGATGTAATCATACATTTAATGAAGTTGTCTTCAAAGGTTTCTTCAAAAGAAGCGTCTGATGTTCTTAAAGCCTTGATAGATCAACTTACCGATATTAGAGATAGCACTAGATAGGAGTATTTATGAGATTTTTAGTTTTAGCTTTTTTATTAAGCGCTTGCGGTACCGAGCACTTCCCACACAGTAGAAGTCCTGTTCTAGATTTAGGAGAGTTCAAGTACTATATAGAGCAGTTTGAATTTGATGCTTACCGATATGGTAGAAGTCTTATTATTAATGATTTAGTAGTGGAATTCGCCGACATTGAAAGTCCTTATGAAGATCGTGTTATATTAGGTAAATGTCGTTCTGGTGATTCTCAACGTCCACCGCGAATACAAATTGATAGAGAGCATTGGCCTAAATTAAACTCTATTCATAAAGAAATATTGATGTATCATGAGTTGGGTCACTGTATACTCAATAGAGGGCATATTGATGAGGTGTCGAGTATCATGAACACTTTTCTTTTAAGTTGGTATGTATATGATACAAATGAGTTCTACTACTTAAATGAATTGTTCAACCCAAGTCCATCTACTTCATTACATGGTCATAATGAAGATGAACCTTGCCAATAAAGGAATAGTATGAGAGCTTTATTAGTAATATTGTTATACGTATCTGCTTATTTAGGCGGATTATATGCAGGACTTTCAGCAGAGACAGATTGCAATTCTGTAAAAGCTTGCACCTATGAATTAATAGAGTGGATACGTAACGCCAAATATAACCCGATAACAAGAGGTGAAGAGCCATGCCTGACATATCAATGTGTAGCGGAGTAGATTGTCCGCTAAAAGAGACTTGTTACAGAAATCAAGCTAAACCAAGTAAGTTTAGACAAGCATGGTTTGCCGATGTTCCATATAACCATGAAGAAGAGAAGTGTATTCATTACTGGAAACTAGAAGGCTGACATTCGCACATCATTATTTTTCATTTGTATAATACATATACAACAATGGAGGTAATGATGGACTTATTCTTAGCGTTTATATTGACTTATGTTTTTGTTATGTGTTTTCTTATTTTTAAGGGTGTCGTTAAGGTTAGGAAGGATATGAGGAGGAACATAAACACCAATAGTAAAGGTATTGATTACAAGCTTATTAATACCATGCAGATGTATAAAGATATGCATGGTTTTGAAAAGAACGATTTTGAAAAGATGAATTTTGATAAGTGAGGATATAATGACTTTTAATTTTTTCGCATTACTGGTGCATCTAATATTAGGTGTTATAGTTATACTTTCATTGAGTAATCTAGTTGGTAGACAATTAGACTTTGTAGAAATGATACTGGCATCTACTTCAGTATCATTATTAGTTAGTAATTATATGCCTATAATCGATATTAAAAAATAACACCTGGACCCACGGACGTTTGAGCTGCTGGACTACCTGCAGTTGGAATACCAGGAAGAACTTGTGCTTGTGTAGTGAGTGCAGTGATAATCACGTTCGTAACACCCTCTGCTACAGCGGCTGCAATCTTCTGATGCGATGATGGATCTGCAGCAGCTTCCTCGCCAAACTGAGAAAGAAGTGCACTTAGTATAGCTGCTTCCATTTGTTTCTGAATTGACGGTGCTACTAGTGCCATATAACCTCCAAGGAGATAAAATGAAGTTTATTATTCTTACATCAGCTATTATACTTAGTTCTTGTATTACTAAGTCTAAATTCGACAACCATGCCGATCACGTAGCTAAAGAAATCAAGACGCTAAAGTACCAACTAAAAACACACAGTTACCTTTCTAATACATCTAACTGTTTCGTAGGTTTAAATACATGTCTTCATGCTGCAGTTAGTAAAGATGAAAGACATGTATGTGTCAAAAAGCATGAAAGATGTGTAATTAATGTTTATCGGAGGTATAAAGACTTATGGTCACAATGAAAAATCTTAAGTTCTACCTTGAGCTCTCAGAAGATGAAATGGATATAGAAAAAAGAGTTGCCACAATGAGAACATGGATAGTTTTTGTAGAAAATAAATCCGATGTTGATGATCTTTTAAAAATACTCAATGATTGGGAGTTTGAGCAAATTGTTCTTCGAGGATCAGGTTGTTATAGCGGTACTTAGTCAACAACTATTTATAGTAAATTTAACATTTAATAAGTTAGGCCTTAGCCCTAATAAACAGTTAAATGGCAAAAAACTTAAAGCCTGTGTAATGACACACATCTATAGAGAAAAAGATAAACTAGATGCTGAGCATCTAGGGTTTTCTCCTACGTTCTTTACTGATTAACCTTCACACATCACACAATCAGACTTATCTGCTGTAATACCTGGCATCGTTCTTACGTAATATAGAGATTTCAGTAAATCTTGCTCGAATGCATATTTATGAACCTCGTGCACCCAGCTTTCTTCTTCATCATCTGCAAAGAACAGGTTCAGCGACTGACCTTGGCATATATATTTTTGTCTCTGGTTAGCGAGATCTATCAGAACTTTCTGATTTATTTCGTACGCTGTCTTAAAAACATCTTTATCATCGTCTGATAGAAATGGTAAATGAGCACATGACCCTTTGTTGTAGGCGATACTGTTGATTGTTTCTTCATTGTACTGA
>Ga0181574_10002461_pt1 | contig 16896 bp, 21 predicted proteins | sample 101ome_24_FD_145600 | JGI IMG/M metagenome (GOLD analysis project Ga0181574, IMG submission 145600) | Coastal salt marsh microbial communities from the Groves Creek Marsh, Skidaway Island, Georgia - 101410AT metaG (spades assembly) | ecosystem: Environmental > Aquatic > Marine > Intertidal zone... | reverse complement strand
TAGATGAGCTTTCGGCGCTAAAAGAGGAACTTCCTAACTCAAAATGGATGGCTCAGTACCAACAAGAGCCTACATCAGAGACTTCTGCCATAGTTAAGCGCGAATGGTGGAACGAGTGGCCGGATGACAACCCCCCAGCGGTAGATTTTATCGTGCAAGCGTGGGATACGGCGTTTGAAAAGACAAATCGGTCGGACTATTCGGCCTGTACGACGTGGGGAGTGTTCTACCACCCCGATGCTAACGGAGATGAACGACCCAACCTTATACTTTTGAATGCTTTTAGAGATAGAATGGAGTTTCCTACCCTTAAGCGCGTAGCAGTAGAGCAGTACGATGACTGGGAACCGGACTCTCTGATTATCGAGAAAAAGGCTTCAGGGTCTCCGCTCATTTACGAAATGAGGGCGATGGGCATACCGGTGCAGGAGTTTACTCCGACCAAGGGCAACGACAAGATCACGAGACTGAACGCAGTTTCTGACTTGTTTGCTTCAGGGATTGTGTGGGCACCAAACAGATCGTGGGCAGAAGCGGTGATTGACGAGGTTGCCAGCTTCCCCGCCGGAGAGCATGACGACTATGTGGACTCTGTTTCTCTGGCACTTATGCGTTTCAGAAAAGGTGGCTTCATCAGATTACCTAGTGATGAAGAAGATGAAATGGACATGTATAGGCGACGTAGAACGGCGTACTACTGAGGGCTGAATAATGGCTATCGAACGAAGTGTGTACCAAGCCCCTACTGGCTTGGAGTCAGAAGAAGAAATAGAAGTAAATATTGTCAATCCAGACATGGTTACTATGGATGACGGCAGTGTTGAGATTGTGCTTTCTCCGGAAGAGGGCATGGAAGAAACAATGGGTGCGCCGTTCGGTGCTAATCTGGCAGAGTATATCGAAGAAGGACAGTTGACAGAGATTGCATCTGAGCTTATAGGTTACTTTGAGGCCGACACATCCAGCAGAAAAGAATGGGCAGACTCGTTTGTAAAGGGGTTGGATGTGCTCGGCTTCACTTACGAAGAGCGGGTTGAACCGTGGGAAAATTCCTGTGGCGTTTATTCTAACGTCCTAGCCGAAGCTGCTATTCGTTTCCAAGCTGAAGCGATGAGCGAGACCTTTCCCGCAGCAGGGCCAGTAAAGACCAAGATACTCGGCGCTGTTACGAAAGAGAAAGAAGACGCAGCTTTGCGCGTTAAAACTGACATGAACTACGAACTGACCGAGGTTATGGTCGAGTACAGACCGGAGCATGAACGTATGCTCTATTCACTTGGTCTGGCAGGTTCAGCTTTCAAGAAAGTCTATTACGATCCAAACGTAGGTCGCCAAGTAGCTTTGTATATCCCAGCGGAGGATGTGGTCGTACCTTATGGTGCTTCTAATATAGAAAGTGCCGAGCGTGTCACGCATGTAATGCGTAAGACAAAGAACGATCTGAAAAAGCTACAAGCTGCCGGATTCTATCGAGACATAGAATTAGCAGACCCTGTTTCATTCCACACAGATATTGAAGAAAAGAAAGCGGAGGAAGGAGGCTACTCTCTTACCTCTGATGACCGCTATACCGTGCTGGAAATCCATGCTGATTTAATCATCGACGGTGTGGACGATGAAGAAGATTTACAGATAGCAAAACCGTACGTTGTAACTATAGAACGTGGCACAGGTGAAGTTTTGGCTATACGCCGCAACTGGAACCCTGATGATCCGTTGATGCTCAAGCGACAGCACTTTGTACATTATGTATATGTGCCCGGTTTTGGGTTCTATGGTCTTGGCTTGATCCATATCATTGGCGGTTACGCTAAGGCTGGCACCTCTATTATCCGCCAATTAGTTGACGCTGGTACTCTCAGCAATTTGCCGGGGGGACTAAAAGCGCGTGGCCTTCGCGTGAAGGGTGATGATACCCCAATAGGGCCGGGTGAGTTCCGTGACGTGGACGTGCCGAGTGGTTCCATTCGGGACAACATCATGCCCATGCCGTACAAAGAACCTAGCCAAACCCTGCTGGCGTTGTTGCAGCGCATAACGGAGGAAGGTCGTCGTTTGGGAGCAATCTCAGACATGAACATTTCTGACATGAGCGCCAACGCGCCAGTGGGAACCACTCTGGCACTCCTCGAACGGACACTCAAGCCAATGGCTGCCGTACAGTCTCGCGTTCATTACGCCATGAAGCAGGAGTTCAAACTCTTGCGGGCGATAATCGCGGAGTACGCTCCTGTTGAGTATACGTACGTACCTGATCGCGGCGAACCCCGTGCTCGTCAAGCCGATTACGCAATGGTGGATGTCATCCCTGTTAGTGATCCTAACAACAGCACGATGGCTCAACGAGTTGTGCAATATCAAGCCGTGCTGCAAATGGCACAATCTGCGCCCCAGATATATGACCTGCCCCAGTTACATCGGCAGATGATCGAGGTTCTGGGTATCAAGAACGCAGATAAGCTTGTACCTACGACAGAAGACATTAAACCTGCTGACCCCGTTAGTGAAAATATGTCTGTACTTGTTGGTAAACCGGTCAAGGCTTTCATCTACCAAGACCACGACGCGCATATCGCTACGCACCAAGCGTTCCTGCAAGACCCGCAGATTGCGGCGTTTATCGGACAGAACCCTGCCGCACAGCAAGTGGTGGCTGCGCTTCAGGCACATATAGCGGAGCATATGGGCTTCAGCTACTACAAACAGATGGAAGAAAAACTCGGCGCACCACTCCCAGAGCCGGACAAAGAGATACCGGAAGACGCAGAGTTTCAGTTGTCTCGGCTTTTATCCGAAGCGGGCAAACAGCTTACGCAGCAGAAACAAGCTGCTGCCGCACAACAAGCTGCCCAGCAGAAAATGCAAGACCCGATTATCCAGATGCAACAGCAAGAATTGCAGCTTAAGGCCGCTGAACAGCAGCGCAAGATGCAGAAAGATCAGACAGATGCAGCGCTTGACGCCGCTAAACTGGAGCTGGATAAGCAAAAATCAGAACGTACAGCCGCTATTGAAGCGGCAAGAGTCGCCGCTCAAACGGAACAAGCTAACGCAAGACAGGACTTGGATGAAGCCAAAGCGATCCTTGATCTTGCGAAAGCTGAGCAAATGCCCCCGAGGAGGCAATAATTTATGGCAAAAACCGTCTTTGACGTGCTCGATGAAAAACTTGCTGAACTACAGCAAAGCCAAGAAGAATTTCTTGTTGAGGCAGGAGCTAATACCTTCGCCCAATACAGGGAATCGTGCGGGGTAATCCGAGGTCTAGCCGCCGCACGCAGAGAAATAGCCGACCTTTCGCGTAACTATATGGAAGATGAAGATGACTGAAGCGACGATAAGTATTACCCCCGACGGGGTACAAGCTGAAACCGCGCTAGAAAAGCAGAGAAGAGAGAAGATAGCTGAGCAGGAACGTGAGTTAGCGGAGTTGGAGCAGAAAATCCCAAAACCTGCTGGGTATCATGTGCTTATTGCTTTGCCAAACGTCGAAGAAACTTTTGGGCAGAGCGAAATTCTTAAGTCAAATCAAACACTTAGAGACGAGTACATTCTTTCTATTATTGGTTTAGTCGTAGATATGGGCGATCAAGCCTATATGGACAAAGAAAGGTTTACTACTGGCCCTTGGTGCAAGCAAGGCGATTATGTGATGTTTCGAGCAAACACAGGTACCCGCTTTAAGATAGGTAGCCAAGAGTACAGACTAATGAACGATGACTCTATACAAGCAGTCGTCCCCGATCCGAGCGGTATAACTCGCGCATAGGAGATAAACCATGGCGATGCAACAGGTTGAGTACGAATTTCCTGATCCAGATAAGGAAGAAACAAAAAATCTGAAAGAAGTTGAAGTCCCTGCGGATGAAACAGTGGATAACACTATTGAGGTGGAAGGTGCTGTTGGCCGCGAGGAAATGCAAAAACCCCAGAAAAAACAACAGAATAGCAAAATTATAGAAGCTGGGGAGGTTGAAATTGAGGTAGAAAACGATGTTCCTCCTGAAGATAGGAACAGAGAAGTATCTGAACCTCCTGAAAATGTAACCGACGAAGAGCTAGAAAATTACTCTGAGAAGGTTAAAAACCGCATTAAGCATTTCAGTAAAGGCTACCACGATGAGCGTAGGGCAAAAGAAGCCGCCCTGCGTGAACGGGAAGCTTTAGAAGCCTATGCAAAACAATTAGTTGAGGAAAATCAAAAGCTTAAAGGTTCTGTAGATAAAGGCCATAATGCGCTTATTGAATCCGCTAAAAAGCAGGTAGAGGCTGAACTAAGTAACGCAAAGCGTTTGTATAAAGAGGCGTACGAAACAGGGCAGCCAGATAGCATACTGGAAGCCCAAACGATGCTAAATGCGGCCCAAATCCGTATGGAGCGGGTAAATGCGCTTAAGCCTAAAAAGGCAGAAGCGGCGGAAACTTCTTTACAAACAAGCACTAATCAAGTACAACAGCAGCCAAGGGCAGCTCAACCCCAAGAAGTACAACGGGATGAGAAAGCTGAAGCATGGCGCGACGATAACCCATGGTTCGGCAGCGACGACGAAATGACTGCTTTTGCGTTGGGCTTGCACAATAAGCTAGTTAAAGACGGGGTTGACCCTCGTTCAGACGATTACTACGAGAAGATAAATTCTCGGATGCGAAGTGTCTTCCCAGAACAGTTTGATGACGGGATAGAAGATGAGCCAGAGGAGGCTCCGAAGAAAAAACCTAGCAATGTGGTTGCACCCGCTACGCGGAGCACAGCGCCTAATAAGATTAGGCTTAAGCAATCAGAAATTGCTATTGCGAACAAACTCGGAGTACCACTGGATCAATACGCCTTACAGGTTGCTAAATTGAAGAGGACTAGCTAATGAAGGAAAAAAGACTAGATAGAAGTTTGGAGACGCGAGAAAAGCGGACTCGCACGAAATCGTGGGAACGTCCGGAAGTCCTCCCTAACCCTACCCCTGAGGAGGGTTATGCCTATCGCTGGATTCGCATTAGCACACAGGGTCAACCTGACCCTACAAATGTTTCCTCAAAACTGCGTGAAGGTTGGGAACCCGTGCTGGCTTCTGACCACCCAGAAATTTTCTTGACTGGCGTTGAAAATGAACGCTTCAAAGATAATGTAGTAATAGGTGGTCTATTGTTATGCAAGGCTCCACAGGAAATGGTAGATGAACGAAATGAATACTACCAACAGCAGGCCAAAGGCCAGATGACTTCTGTGGATAACAACCTGATGCGCGAAAATGATCCGAGGATGCCTCTGTTTAACGACAGAAAGTCCACGGTTACTTTTGGTAAAGGTTAATTTTAGGAGCTAACAATGGCTTATCCGACTGTATCTGGCCCTTATGGGTTTGTACCGGTTAAGATGGTTAGCGGCACTCCTTACGCTGGTGTTACTCGTCTGTACTCTATTGCAAGTGCATACGCTACTGATATCTTCAAGGGAGATGCTGTTAAGCTCGTAACCGGAGGCACCGTTGAACGTGATACCGCTGATGCGGCTATGACGCCAATTGGTGTTTTTATGGGTTGTTCTTATTCCGACCCTACAACTGGTCAACTTCTGTTTAGCAACTACTGGCCCGGTGGCACAGTTGCTGCGGATGCTGTGGCTTATGTTGTTGACGCGACAGACGTTCTGTTCAAAGTTGCCGTGGTATCTTCTGGTACTACTATTGGTGATCTTGCGCTGACTGATCTGGGCGCGAACGTCGCGGCTGTAGATAATACTGGTAGCACTGCTACTGGTAATTCTGCGTGTGCGATTTCCGACACTTCTGCTACTACCAACACCCTGCCTTTCCGCATTGTTGAGCTGGTAGCAGAAACCAAAAATTCATCTGGTGGTTATACGGAAGCACTTGTTAAGTGGAATGCCGGTCATCAGATGGATAACACAACTGGCGTTTAAGGGAGGGTCTGAACGATGGCTATATCACGCGCCCAGCTCCTCAAGGAACTCCTTCCGGGTCTTAACGCCCTGTTTGGCCTTGAGTATGCAAAATACGGTGAAGAGCACGCTGAGATTTTCGAGACCGAATCCTCAGAGCGTTCTTTTGAAGAAGAAACTAAATTGTCTGGTTTCAGCGCCGCCCCTGTGAAGGGTGAAGGTTCTGCAATCCAGTACGATAACGCACAAGAAGCGTGGTCTGCTCGTTATAACCACGAGACAATTTCTATGGGCTTTTCGATCACTGAAGAAGCGATTGAAGATAACCTGTACGATTCTTTGTCTTCTCGTTATACCAAGGCACTTGCCCGCGCTATGGCTTATACCAAGCAGGTTAAGGCTGCCAACATTCTGAACCAAGCATTTACAGGTTCTGGCAACCCAACCTACGGTGACGGTAAAGTCCTTTGTGCTACAGACCATCCACTAGTTTCTGGTGGAACTAACTCAAACCGTCCTACTACTGGCTCTGACCTGAATGAGACTTCTCTGGAAGCTGCTGTAATTCAGATCGCTGGTTGGACTGATGAGCGTGGTCTGTTGATCGCTGCGAAACCTCGTAAGTTGATCATTCCACCCGCACTGATGTTTACTGCAACTCGTTTGCTAGAAACTGAACTGCGTGTTGGAACTGCCGACAACGACCTCAACGCAATCAAGTCAAATGGTTCAATCCCAGAAGGTTACGCAGTTAACCATTATCTGACTGACACCAATGCTTGGTTCTTGATGACCGACGTTCCAAACGGCCTGAAGCACTTTGTCCGTACTCCTATGCAGACCAGCATGGATGCAGACTTTGACACAGGCAACAGCCGCTACAAGGCTCGTGAGCGATACAGCTTCGGCGTATCTGACCCACTGGGTATCTTCGGATCACCCGGAGCCAGCTAAAAGCTGTACTGAGAGGGGGGCCTATGGCCCCCTTTTCTTTTTCTCCCCTCCTGTTTACATTTTCTAGGCTTCTGGCGTGTTTTGTTGTGTTTGAGCTATGGCTAGTAAAAGCAGAAGAAGCAGGACGTGCAAATCTTGCAGGGAAAAGTTGCCTCTTAGTCAGTTTGAAGAGACTAGAGCTAATATATTTCGCAGAGATTGCAGAACCTGCGTAAGCGTCAGACGATCCCAACAACACTCTGAATCCCCCGAAGCCTACTTAAAAGTACGCCTGCTTAACCTCAGAAAACAACGGACTCACGAAGGCATAAGTTTCCAAATTACCCTCGAAGATGTGATGTCTTTATGGAAAAAACAAGACGGACGGTGCGCTTTGTCTGGAGTTCCACTTACTTTTCATCAATCTGGTGGTTACGGAGACGGTAAAAAAGGCGAGTTTAACGCCTCTATAGACCGCATAAACCCTAATGGCCCCTACCTACCGGACAACGTACAGCTAGTTGCGATGCGCGTGAACTATATGAAAAACGTCTTGTCAGAAGAAATGTTCTTCTGGTGGGTACGCAATTTGCATGACAACTACTCAAAAAAGATGTTTGCTCCTCCCTCCGAATAACTATGTACACTTAAGCAAAATAAGGTATAGTGTAAGCTGATCCTGACAGGTGCATCCCGCATCTGACACTAGCCACGACAGGAGATACATATGGCTAATACTACTTTCTCAGGCCCAGTGCGGTCTAAAGACGGCTTCCAATCGATTATAGAAAACACCACCACTGGCGGAGTTACTGCTACTGGCTACGGTGTTATGTCTCAGTCCAAGCAAGTTACTTTTGCTGCTGATGGCACAGAAACTGTGATTGGAACTTTACCAGCAAACAGCCAAATCGTTGAAATTTATGTAGATGTCAGCACTGCTTTTGACGCTGGTACTACTAATACTCTTGATTTGGGTGATGGTACTACCGCAGATCAATATGCTGATGCTCTAAACGTAGCCACCGCAGGTCGTAAGAGAGCTACTTCTGATGTTTCTCAGGTAGGTAACCTTGTAGATATTGGTACTTCTGATGTTGCCTTAACTGCAACCTACAATCAGACCGGAACCGCTGCTACAGCAGGTACAGCACAGGTAACTGTACTTTACGTGCCTAACAATAACCTGTCTTGATAGGGAGGTAACCTATGGCTACCTCAGATATTTGGGCTATAACTCCCTCTACTAGCGCCACGTTGTTAAAAGCAGCGGGGGCAATTGCTGGTGCCGGAGATATTACCCTGCTGACAAATGACGTTAGCCCATACGGTACAGGATACAAACTTCTGTTTACCTCTGTAGGTAACGATGCAGGCATTACCTTCACAATTACGGGCGTAAAAGTCGGTGATTTGTCTGGTGCCTCCGTCACTGAGGAAGTTGCAGGAGCAAATGCCAGCACGGCATCTTCTACTAATTTCTACACTTCGGTGAGTAATATTTCGGTAGATGGCGCTTCTGCGGGCAATGTAAGTATCGGTACTACTGGGTCTTTGGCGTTTGGTCGAACTAGGCTGAAGAGCTTGTATTACGTGGGCGCGGGCAGTGCGGGGTCTATTAAGTTCAACTTAAATAGCAGCTCCGGCACATTGCTTTTACAGATTGATACTCCGGTTTCATCTACTTCATTTTCGGACAGTGTGACTATTCCTGAGTTGGGTATTCTTACTCAGCGCAGCAACTCTACCGATTTTGCAGTTATGACTTTAGACCAAGTGTCTAACGTGACGGTGTTCTGTGGCTAAACCCGTAGACAAGAAGAAAATGGCTTGTAACAAGCCGCGTCGTACTCCTTCTCACCCCAAGAAGTCTCATGTTGTAAAGGCTTGTGAGGGTGGGAAGGAGAAGATTATTCGTTTCGGAGAGCAGGGTGCCAGCACGGCTGGAAAGCCCAAGAAAGGCGAGTCCGCACGGATGAAGGCGAAGCGCAAGTCATTTAAGGCCCGCCACGGCAAGAATATTGCCAAAGGTAAGATGAGCGCAGCTTATTGGGCCGATAAGGTTAAGTGGTAGTGCCTAGCAAGTCTAAGGCACAACACAATTTCATGGCGGCGGTGGCTAATAACCCCCAGTTCGCTAAACGTGCCGGTGTCCCACAGAGCGTGGGGCGTGAGTACATGAAGGCCGACGAAGGTCGTTCATTCAAAGAAGGAGGTGATCTAGTGTCTAATTGCGGTACCAAAAGGATGAATGTGGGTGGGATGGCTGGTGCTACTCGCCGCACTGCGTCGCAGAAAGAGGGCTTTCCTGATTTAAACAAAGACGGCAAAGTCACTCGGGCAGATATCCTCAAAGGTCGTGGTGTCGAAGGTATGAACTACGGCGGTAAAGTTAAAAAGATGAGCAAAGGCGGCATGTGCCGTGGTAATGGTATAGCTCAGCGTGGTCAAGGTAGGATAAACCTCCGATGATGAAATGCAGAGGTATGGGTAAAATGCGGCCCGTAGCCTTAAAGAAAGGTGGAACAGTTAAAGACGAGTGCTACCGCAAGGTGAAGGCTCGGTACAAAGTTTTCCCCTCTGCTTACGCTTCTGGTGCTATAGCTAAGTGCCGTAAAGTCGGTGCCAAGAACTGGGGTAATAAGTCCAGTGGCCGTTCGTAAGACAAAGAAAGGCGCAGCGTTAAAACGCTGGTTTAAGGAAGATTGGAAAGACGTTCGTACGGGTAAAGCCTGCGGACGCAAAGAAGGTGAAAAGAGGGGCACTCCTTACTGTAGACCCACCAAACGAGTTTCCAGTAAGACCCCTAAAACCTCTGGTGAAATGACTAAATCCGAGAAACGATCTCGGATAGCCCAGAAGAAACGACTAGGTCAACCAGCAGGAGCACCGAAGAGAGTCCAATCTTTGAAACGCAAGAAGAAGGTGGCGAAGAAGAAAAAGTAATGGCTAAAGGTGTAAACCACTATTACAAAGACGGAAAGGTGCATAGAGGTGGTATGCACAAACATGATGATGGGACTCTTATGACCGGTAAAACTATGTCTAAGAGTTCTAAGAAACTTTACCACTACAAAGATTTGTCTAAGACCGCGCAGAAAAAGGCGCGGGAGAGCTGGGGTAAATAATGGCTACGTCCGGTACAGCAACATTCAACATGGACTTCACGGAGATCGCTGAAGAAGCGTGGGAACGTGCGGGCCGTGAGATGCGTTCTGGCTATGACTTACGTACCGCCAGACGTTCCATGAACTTGTTAACTATTGAGTGGCAGAACCGTGGCATCAATATGTGGACGATTGAGGAAGGCACTGTCAACCTCACCGAAGGAACTGCGACATATGCTTTACCGGCGGATACCATTGATTTGCTTGAGCATGTTGTACGTACTGGTAGCGGTAATGTGTCTACTCAGTCTGATCTCAACATTACGCGTATAAGTGTGTCTACTTACGCCAGTATCCCTAACAAGCTATCGCAGGGGCGGCCCATACAGCTTTACATAGACCGTGGGCAAGCAAACCCATCCGCCACTGTGTGGCCTGTCCCTGATGCGTCAAGCACTTATGTTTTAAAGTATTGGCGTATGCGACGTATTGAAGACGCCGGTACTGGGGTGAATACGGCTGACGTGAATTTCAGGTTCTTACCCTGCTTAGTTGCAGGGCTTGCGTATTACATAGCTATGAAAGAACCAGAACTGGCCGAGCGTTTACCTATGTTAAAAGCGACCTACGATGAGCAGTTTGCATTGGCGGCAGAGGAAGATAGAGAGAAAGCTACACTTAGCTTAGTACCTCGCATTTACGGGGTTAGGTAATGGGTTACAAGTACGCGTCTGGGCAAAAAGCTCTAGCAATCTGCGATATTTGCGGGTTCCAGTGCAAACTCAGAGAGTTAAAAGAACTTATACGTAAAGGCAATAAGACAAACTTAAAAGCATGTCGTGAGTGTTGGAATCCAGACCAACCGCAAAATAAGTTGGGTGAGTTTCCAGTAGATGACCCGCAGGCTTTGCGTGATCCGAGACCTGACTCGGCAGAGTTAACGGCCAGTAGAGACATACAGTGGGGTTGGAACCCTGTCGGGTTTAACAATAATGACGGGATAACCCCCGACAACTTAGAAGCAACCGGCCAAGTCGGTGCGGTAACAGTAACAACAAGTTAGGAGCTACGCCATGAAGCGCGAAAGCAAGAAAGCCCCAAAGGTTATTGAGTTCCCTAATCAGCCTACAGTCTATAAGTCTGAGTGCTGTAACCAGCCTATAGATGTAAAAACTAGCGGTATTAAGATGCGCGGTGCTGGTGCGGCTACTAAAGGCACTATGTCCAGAGGCCCAATGGCTTAAGAGGTAAGGGATGAACTATTCTGAACTTACAGCAAACATAGAGGATATCTGCGAACAGACATTTACCGCAGACCAACTTGCTATGTTTACCGAGCAAGCAGAGCAAAAAATATACAACTCTGTTCAGCTACCTGCGCTCCGAAAAAACCAGACCGGGAACGCAACCTCGGGTGATAAGTACCTGATATACCCGACTGATCTTTTACATGTGTACTCTTTGGCGGTTATAGATGGTAGTGGTAACTACACATACCTTCTGGATAAAGATGTAAATTTTATTCGTGAAGCCTACCCAAATGCTTCTAGTACGGGTACCCCAAAGCACTATGCGTGGTTTGACAATACGGCTTTTATTTTAGGGCCGACACCGGATGCAAACTACAGTGTAGAGATTCATTACGGATATTACCCAGAGTCTATTGTTACTGCGGGTAACACTTGGTTAGGCAATGAGTTCGATTCTGCGTTGTTGAACGGTGCTCTGGTTGAAGCAATACGCTTTCAGAAAGGTGAGCCTGATATGGTGGCCCTATACGAGAAGTTGTACGTGCAAGCTCTTACGCTGCTAATCAATTTAGGTGACGGTAAGATGCGAAAAGACGCATATCGTGATGGGCAGACTACCAGAGGGGCAGAAGTTTGATAAACGGCGTGCAAACAACATTTGATAACGGTTTTAAGGTGGATGTCCATACGACCAGTAATCGTGGTTGGACGCCAGAAGAGTTAGCAGATCGTGCGTTAGACAAGCTGCTACATGTCAGTAAAGACGCTGATGAGCAGGTCAGAGCGCAGGCTCTGGTGTTTAAAGAACAGATTAGACAGGTTTTAGTGTTCTACATGAAAGAAGCTATCAAGTCAGATAGAACCACTATTTGTGCGGAACTCCAAAAGCAAGGCCATGCTGAGTTGGCTAATATCATACGTAAACTATAGGAGAGGCCCATTATGGCTATTACTCAAGCAATGTGTACGAGCTTCAAAGTGGAGCTTCTTAACGGTATACACGCATTTGGAACTACAGTAACCCGTGGTGCGACTACTGCGGATAGCATGTACATTGCGTTGTACACCAGCTCTGCAACTTTGGGTGCGACAACCACAGCATACAGTGCAACTAACGAAACCTCTGGCACAGGCTACACCGCTGGCGGAAACTCGCTGACTGCGGTTGCACCTACCAGCTCTGGTACTACAGCGTTCACTGATTTCAACGACACCACTTGGTCTACAGCATCAATCACTGCTCGTGGCGCGTTGATCTACAACAGCACACAGTCTAACAAGGCCGTTGCTGTACTTGACTTCGGTGCGGACAAAACCGCTACTGCTGGTGACTTTACTATTGTCTTTCCAGCAGCGGACGCCAGTAACGCGATCATTCGTATTGCCTGATGTCCATTATCCTTGCTGACAGGGTTAAAGAGACTACCTCTACCACAGGTACGGGTAGCCTCACGCTTGCTGGGGCTGAGACTAATTTTCAGTCCTTCAGCAGCGGCTTGACCAGCGGGGATCAGACTTACTATACGATTGTTGATTCCACCAACACTGCTTGGGAGACAGGGATAGGGACTTTTACCTCCCCGTCCACTCTTTCAAGAGACACCATCTTGGCCAGCAGTAATTCTGGCTCTGCGGTAAATCTGGGTGCAGGCACAAAGGAAGTTTTCATCACCATACCTGCTGCATCCGCCGGATTTGTTGGTGTTCAGGGGCCGATGCTTTCCGATGCTACTATGAATGACAGCACGAGCTATACTCAGAAAAACGTGTTTGGCGTACCTGAGTTCAACTTCGGCGGATTCACCAGAGCGACATCAGGGATTACGGTTCCCTACGATGGCGTATATGAGCTTTATGCCAATTGTTATTTTGTCGCAAACGACCAACGCCCAAATATAGGAATTAAATTTGCTATTGATGGCACAGAAAGAAGCGAAGTCAGCGCCTCTGACTATATTCGTGCTTCAGGCGGACATGACGAGGCAAGCACTAATCTAAAAGTGGTGGTCGAAATGACCGCAGGTGAAGAGGTTAACCTTTTTGTTGCACGATTAGCTGACGCTGCAACAGTTACCTTACAGGCTAGTGAGAGCGTTTATACCGTCATAAAGGTGGACTAAATGTTAGGTTTTAGTCCTCTATCTTCAGCCCCCCTCTCTGATCTTGGAGCTGGCGCGGGCGTAACCGTCAATGTAACCGGCGTTCAGGCTGCTACTGGTCTGGGTTCTGCCTCTGTTGGCATCTCTTTTACCTTCAACGCTACGGGAGTCCAAGGCACTACAGCCCTAGATTCTGTAGTTGTTAGCCTTCCCAGAACGGTCTCAGCTACCGGAGTCTCTGCCACTGGAGCTACCGGAAGCGTAACGGTAAACGCTGAGATTTCAGTAATAGTCCCTCTTGGCGGTTGGGGTCGAGGAGGCTGGGGTGATTTTGCCTTTGGTACGGGTGGCTTAGGGGTATCCGCCTCTGGTGAAGTAGGATCGGTATCTGTATCTTTTGGCGCGACAGCTAACGTCACCGGGCTAGAAGCCACCACTGCTCTCGGTAGTGTCACCGTCACGGCTGATGCAAATGTAAACGCTACCGGAAATGAAGCTACAGGCGAAGTAGGCTCGGTAACTGCCCAAGCAGACGCTAATGTTTCAGTCACTGGGGTTTCTGGTACTACTGGGCTAGGAAGCGCAACAGTCACCGCTGATGCCAATGTAAGCCCGACAGGCAACGAAGCCACAGGCGAAGTAGGCTCACCCACAGTACAGGGAGATGCCAACGTATCGGTAACAGGGGTTGCCGGAACCACCGCTTTAGGTAGCGTTACCGCTAAGACTGACGTTGATATAAGCGTCACAGGCAATGAAGCTACAGGTGAGCTGGGTACAGTAACCACCACGGCTGATGCCAATGTGTTCCCCACAGGCGTTGCCGGAACCACTGCGCTAGGCAACACCGCAGTACAGGCCGATGGGTCAGTAGAGGCTCTTGGTAACGCTGCTACCGGCGAGCTGGGCACAGTCACAGTACAGGCTGACGCTAACGCCATAGTTACTGGAGTTTCGGCCACCACTGCTGTTGGCACTGTAGACATTGCAACCGGCATTTTCGTTGATGTCACGGGGGTCGAAGCCACAGGCGAAGTAGGTACTGTAGCTACGCAGGCTGACGCTAATGTCTCTGTAACTGGGGTTTCGGGGACTACTGCCCTTGGGTCAGCTTCGGTATCTCTCCCTGCGGAAGTCTCTGTAACAGGCGTAGAAGCCACGACCGCCCTTGGATCGGTAACTGTAGCCCTGCAACTAGATGTCCCTGTAACGGGCGTACAGGGCGCTACAGGGCTTGGAACGGTAACAACGCAGGTTGATGCCAATGTCTCAGTGACAGGGGTTTCCGCGACCACCGCTCTGGGTAACACCGCAGTACAAGCTGACGGTTCAGTGGAGGTTCTGGGCAACGCTGCCACGGGTGAAGTTGGAACCGTAACCCCCACAGCAGACGCCAATGTCTCGGTTACTGGGGTTTCTGGCACTACTGCTCTAGGCACGGCCACTGTAGACCTACAGCTAGATGTTCCTGTGACGGGCGTCGAGGCCACCGGAGAGCTTGGTACACCGACAGTATCAGGCGATGCAATAGTCTCGGTTACTGGGGTTTCCGCAGAGGCTTCAACACTAAATAACGGTTCTGAATTTACCGCAGATGGAAACGCGCAGCTTTCAACAGCCCAAGCTAAGTTTGGTTCTGCTTCACTACTGCTTGATGGCACAGATGACTTTGTAGCGTCTGACGACAACATTGACCTAAGTTCCGGTGATTTCACGGTAGACCTGTGGATTCGTCCGACAAATGTTACGGGCTACAAAGGAATTTGGCAGACTGGTACAAGCACAACAGAACAGTCCTATTTATTAGGTAACCAAGTTTATTGGGTTGTAAACCCATCAACAATTATTAGTAGTTCAGTCACCGTGTCTGCCGGTGTTTGGACAATGTTGTCTTATGAAAGAGAAGGAAATGTTCATAGGATATATAAAAATGGAACCTTAGAAGATACGTTTACCACATCTAATACACCTGATAGTGGCGTCTTTAGTGTTGGTAAAAACGGCTTTGGTGATTTTAACGGGTATATTGATGAGGTACGACTTTCATCTGTAGCCCGTTATGAAGGCACATCCTTCACAGAACCGGTTGCAGAGTACGAAGTAGACAGAGACACTACAGCACTACTGCATTTTGACGGTATCAATGGTTCTACGGATATAGTCAACGAAACAGCGGGTAATGTTACCGTACAGCTTGGCATAACCGTACAAGCCACCGGAGTTCAAGGCACAACCCAGCTAGGCAGTGCAGTAGTCGCGGGTGGCGCAAACGTGTATCCTATCGGGGTTCAGGCTGTAGGACGGCTTGGAACTACGCTAGTTTGGGGTACAATAGTTCCTGACCAGAATCCGAACTGGGCGGGCATAGGGCCGTCTCAAGACCCCAACTGGACGCCTGTAAGCGGCACAAATGACCCGAACTGGGTAGAAATAAACGAAACCGGCTCGCCCGGTTGGACTGAAATTACCAATACCGACCCACCAGATTGGACGGAGATAGCGGCATGATAAAAGTAAATGAAGCGGTAAGTCTAGGGGACTCAATAGACCCTAAGCACGAAATTGAGATCGTGTGCGCTAATTGTGGCTATGACTTGGACGAGTCTGAGTTGGCGGCGGATACTTGCTCTGATTGTGGGCAGGCTTTGAATCTCAAGCAAAGCACAAAGATTTATGCTACCTCGGTGCCTCCGGCAACGGGCGATGCGTCATTATAGGAGCTGACAGATGGCGACTTATGTAAACAACTTACGCCTCAAAGAAATCACCACAGGTGACGAGGACGGCACTTGGGGCACCAGCACCAACACCAACCTAGAGCTGATTACTGACGGTTTCAGCTATGGCACAAAGCAGTTGGCGGCGGATGCCAACGAGACTTTTACGATGCCGGACGGCACGGCTGATGACAGCCGGTCTTTTTATCTCAAGATCACTTCTGCTGTATCTCTTACCGCTACTAGAGAAGTCACACTAGGGCCGAACACCGTATCCAAGGTGTGGATGATCGAGAACGCTACTACGGGTAGCCAGACCATCACTATTAAGCAGGGTTCAGGCGCGACAGTAGATGTCCCCACTGGCGAAAAGGTAATGGTGGTTACAGACGGGGCAGGGGCTGGTGCCGCTGTTTTGAACGCCAATCCTAGTGGTGCTACTGGCGGCACAGTCACCAGCGTAAGCGGTACAGGCACAGTCAACGGTATAAGCCTGTCCGGCACGGTTACAAGCTCGGGTAATATTACTCTAGGCGGTGCCCTTACTGGTGTAGACCTGACCTCACAAGTTACTGGAACACTACCCACTGGGAACGGCGGTACAGGTTCTACTGCTACAACCTACTGTAGTCTGACTGCTAACGTAACAGGAATACTGCCCACTGCGAATGGCGGTACAGGGCTTTCAAGTATAGGCACAGCTAACCAAGTGCTTGCAGTCAATTCTGGCGCTACTGCCCTAGAGTACAAGACGTTTCAAAATAACCCATCAATAACCGCCACTGCATCTGGTGCGTTAGCAGATGGTGACCCAGTTGTTATCAAGTCAGACGGCAAGGTGAGTGCAATTACATCTACATCTGCAACTACGGGCAGTCCACAAGATACTGGAGA
>Ga0181574_10002444_pt1 | contig 16996 bp, 16 predicted proteins | sample 101ome_24_FD_145600 | JGI IMG/M metagenome (GOLD analysis project Ga0181574, IMG submission 145600) | Coastal salt marsh microbial communities from the Groves Creek Marsh, Skidaway Island, Georgia - 101410AT metaG (spades assembly) | ecosystem: Environmental > Aquatic > Marine > Intertidal zone... | reverse complement strand
CGGTAGAGCAGTTATCGGTACTCGCCGGGCAGGTCGGCGTCGACGTGGTTACCCCCAACCCCGGCGAGAGTGTACCCGACCTCGCGCTGCGCGCTCGCGATCACGCCCTCATGCAGGGCCACAACACCGTAATTTTTGATACCGGCGGCCGCTTCCAGATCGACAACGAGTTAGTTATCGAACTCGAGCAGATGAAAAGCATGGTCAACCCACAAAACACGGTGCTGGTCATCGATGCTGCTATGGGTCAGGAATCGGTTAACGTAGCCGAAACGTTCAACCAGCGCGTGGGCCTGACTGGACTCATCCTCACCAAGCTCGATGGTGATGCCCGCGGCGGTGCCGCCCTCTCTGTCCAACAGGTCGTCGGTGTACCCATTCATCTCGTGGGCGTAGGTGAAAAAACCGAGGACTTGGAAACTTTTCATCCCGACCGACTCGCCAACCGCATACTCGGCATGGGCGACGTAGTCTCACTGGTAGAAAAAGCTGCCGAAGTAGCTGATGTGGACGAAATGGAGTCCATGGCCAAGCGCATGATGTCCGGAAATCTCAATTTCGAAGACATGCTCAAACAAATGCAGCAGATGAAAAAAATGGGATCCATGACCAAAATGATGGATATGATGCCGGGCATGCCCAAGGTTGATGCCGAGGAAAAAGCCAAAATGGCCGAGCAAGGTGAGATTCAAAGCAAACGATTTGAGGCCATCATCCTCTCCATGACCCCCCGAGAACGCAAAAAGCCTCAATTATTGAATGCTAAGCGCAAACAACGCATTGCCAAGGGCAGCGGAACCCGGGTTAAGGATGTAAACGACCTCATCAAACAGTTCCAACAGGCCAAGAAAATGGCCAAACAACTAAAAAAACACCAAAAAAAGTTGCTTCGCTTCGCGAAATAACCTTTATTCCCCGCCCTTGCCCCGAAAAATCATTTTTTGGGGCAACTTTACCGCCGGTTGACTCGGAAGCCACAGACTTCTGAACGCGCTGAATCGCGGCGGTACAACGAATAGGAAGTCATACCATGTCAGTTAAGATTAGATTGAAAAGAATGGGAGCCCGTAACCGTCCTTTCTACCGGGTTGTGGTACAGGACAGCCGTCGCGCACCGACCGGTCGTTTCATTGAAAATATTGGCTACTACGATCCCATGCGCCCAAACGGCGACTGCGTGATGAAGCTTGAGCGCTTCGAATACTGGAAAAGCGTGGGAGCTATCCCTTCCACCCAGGTGAAGAACCTTGCCAAACGCGCAATCCCTCACGAGAAAACTTTACAAAAGCCAGAGCAAGCCGATGCGGTTGCCGCGGTAGAAGAAGTGGCCGCGGCCATCGAGGAATCTCCAGCCGTTGAAGAAACCTCGGCCGCAGAATCCGAATCTTCAGAGAGCTGATCGCCTCCATGCGTAACGTCATCAATGCAATCATCGGCGAAGTCGTCGAAAACGAAAAAGCCGTACAAATTACCGAATTACACGGTGATAAGACCAGTATTTACGAGATGCGCTGCGAAAAAGAAGACGTGGGAAGAGTCATCGGTAAAAACGGCAAAACGATCGGGGCGGTGCGCAACCTCCTCACTCTCCTCGCCTCGCGCAACGGTCGCCGCGCAGTCCTTGAGGTGGTTGAGTAACCACACGCTTCCTTTCAAAACAAACCACGGGAAGAACCACGGCAGGGATGAAGCGATAACATCCCGCTAAAAAATTATTGCTTCTCCGTCCCAACTGATGAGCCCTCCGGAATCAGCCATGCGCATCACAATCATTACGATCTTCCCGGGCATGCTGGACGGTTTCCTCCGGGAGAGCATGATGAAACGTGCGGTCGATCAGGGAGCTGTCCAATTTGACTTCGTCGACCCCCGTGAATTTACCACCGATGTCCATCGCACCGTGGACGACCGCCCCTACGGCGGCGGACCGGGCATGGTCATGAAACCTGATCCTTTGGCGGCCGCGATTCGATCCGTACATACCGCGAACAGCCGGGTCATTTATCTCTCGCCACAAGGGTGCCCGTTCACACAATCCAAGGCGGAAATGCTCGCAACGGCCTCCAAGCACCTCATACTACTCTGTGGACATTACGAGGGGGTCGATGAGCGCCTCATTCAGCGGTACGTGGACGAGGAAATCTCCATTGGTGACTACGTACTGACAAATGGCGCTCTTGCAGCAACCGTGGTCATCGACGCCACGGTACGGCTGATTCCGGGAGTTTTGGGGGGAGAAGGTGCTACTGAAGCCGAGTCTTTTACCACTGGACTCCTTGATTTCCCCCAATATACGCGCCCCGAGGAATTCGAAGGCTTGACGGTCCCAGACATACTGAAATCGGGGGATCACGGGAAAATTGCTGCCTGGCGACACGAACAAGCTCTCGACCGAACCCGGAAACGCCGACCCGATCTGTTGGACGGCTGAATGAATTTCGACAAAAATCGCGGCTTTACACGCTTGACCCGGAGCCTTTCGCCCCTATTATACGCCGCCTTTAACCAAAAAAACGGATATCGCCATGAGCAACCAGATTCTAGAGAAAATCAGCCAGGAAACCCTGAGTACGGACGTGCCCGAATTTCGTGTAGGGGATGTTCTTAAGGTCAACGTAAAGATCAAAGAAGGCGACAAACAGCGACTGCAAGCGTTTGCGGGAACCGTCATCGCCCGCGACGGCGAAGGAGGTACAGAAACCTTTACCCTCCGCCGCGTTTCACACGGCGAAGGAGTCGAGCGGGTGTTCCCGGTGAACAGCCCCAATCTCGACAGCATCGAAGTCGAACGTAAGGGCAATGTAAAGCGCGCCAAGTTATACTACGTACGCAAGCTCAAAGGCAAGAAAGCGAAAATCACCTGATCGCACAGCCTTACCCATTTTTAGATCCACCTTTTCCGAAGGTGGATTTTTTTTGTCCGTACTTCGGCCCGTACTCGTGCAAACAGATAACCATAATACCGATATGCTTTGCTACGAATTAGAGGCCTGGCAAAACAATCACACCCTCGTCGCGGGGACCGATGAAGCCGGCCGCGGCCCGCTTGCCGGCCCGGTCGTTTCCGGCGCGGTGATCATCGATCGCGAAGCCATACATCGACTCGCTGAGGACACGCTCGAAGGTCTTACCGATTCTAAAAAACTCACGGAAAAGAAGCGTGAGCATTTCTTCACGATACTTTCCGAACATCCATCTATTCACACCGGTGTCGGCATTCTCAATCCAGCCGATATTGACCGCATGAACATTCTTGAGGCCAGCCGGCAAAGTATGCGCGATGCCATTATCGATCTCAACCCCGCACCCGATTTCATTCTTGTTGATGGCCTCGCAGTGCCTGATTTACCCGCTCCTTCCAACCCCATCGTCAAAGGCGACAGTAAGAGCCTATCCATTGCCGCTGCCAGCATCATCGCTAAAGTGACCCGTGATCGCATCATGCTCGAATATGCTGATCAATACCCCGAGTACGGGTTCCATCGCCACAAAGGGTACGGTACAAAAGCCCACCTTGAGGCACTTCGTGAACATGGCCCCTGCCCTATTCACCGTCGATCGTTTAAACCCGTTCGCGAACAGTATTTATTTTAGACGGCCAAACCCGTCGCCACGAATATTCTTCCGACCAAAGCCCCATGGATCAATAAGCCATTGTCACTAATCATACCCGGGTTAGTTTCGGAATTTTCTTCAATAAACTGTAAAACCAAGTTTTAGTTTTTGCCTGAAGCATAAAATCTCTCAGGAGTCTGCAGCATGAAAAGAATCAGCCGTCGTAAAGTACTAACTACCAGCGCAGCCGCGTTCACCGCACCCGTTATCATTCCTTCATCGGCGCTTGGTCTCGGCGGGAAAACGGCACCAAGCAATCGCATAAGTGTCGGTTTAATCGGACTGGGCCTCATCAATGGCGGCCATCGTGGGTGGTGTTTAAACAACCAGAATATTCAGATCCTTGCGGTATGCGACGTTGACCGCAAGAGACGTGAAGATAAGCAGAAAGAAATTGAAGGCCGATATGCAAAGGACAAGGCCTCAGGTACCTATAAAGGTTGCGCGGCATACAACGAATACGAAAAAGTCGTTGAGCGAGACGATATCGATGCCGTGTTCGTCACCACGCCTGACCACTGGCACGCCCCAATTTCCGTTGCCGCGATGCGTAACAAAAAGGATGTCTATGTAGAGAAGCCCATGACCCTCACGATTGAGGAGGGCAAGATCATGCGGCAGGTCTGCGAGCAATATGGGCGAGTACTTCAGGTGGGCACACAACAGCGCTCCAACTTCGCATTCCGAAAAGCAGCTGAAATTGTTCGCAATGGCTGGATTGGCAACATCCATACGATTCATGCCGGACTGGGATCGTTCGCCCTGCCCAGCACCTATGGCGAGACACCCATTCCCGACGGCTTTGATTACGATCGCTGGCTTGGGCCAACCCCCTGGTACCCCTACCACATTGAGCGCGTAAAAGGAAATTACGGTGGAGGTTGGCGACGCTTCTGGGAATATGGATCCCGCAAAAATGGTGATTGGGGTGCCCATCATTTCGACATCATTCAATGGGCACTCGACAAGGACAACAGCGGTCCTACAGAATTTACACCCAAAGGTTATCAGGGTGCGGAGTACCAATCCCATAAATACGAAGGTGGCCCGCTCGTAGTTCGCGACCATCCTGAGCGCAATGGACATATGATTCATTTTATCGGCACCGAAGGAACGGTTTCGGTTTCTCGCGGAAATCGCATCGAATGCTCCAGGCCCGAGTTGGTGAACGAACCGCTGGGCGAGAAAGACATCCGCCTCTACCAAAGCGACGATCACCGGCGCGACTGGCTGAACGCGATTCACACCCGCCAACCAACCATTGCCAATGTCAACGTAGGTCACCGCACAGCGACGATTTGTCAGGTAGCGGGTATAGCCGAACGTCTCAATCGCCCCATTATGTGGGACCCCGAGAAGGAAACCATCGTGGATGATCCGCAGGCCGCACGTTGGACGGACCGTCCTCGGCGCGCACCCTACGTCTTGATGTAACCGGCCATCTCTTAAATCTTCCATCTCAGGCCCCGAATATTATGAACAAACTGATTCCCACTCTCTGCCTTCTCCCTGCCTTGATTTGCGCACAGGACGTTGCCAATCTGGATGCACTGCAAGGCAAAACCGACAGCAAGCCGTTTACCGTAGCCGAGTACAAAGCCGCACTGGATGGCTTACTTCCCGGTTTATCCAAAGACCGTGTTGAGGAGCGTCACGAGACCCAACAGATCGTGCAGAACATCGGCTCCCATGCAGGGCGCCCCGGTGCCGAAGTAGAACGTAGAGCGTTCTCCAAGGCAGCGCTCGCAGCGATGACCAACGCCGCACAACCCGCCAAAGTCTGGCTCGTACGCCAGTTAGAGGTCGTTGGCGGCAATGAAAGTGTTGCTGCGTTGTCCGAATTAGCCCTCGACAGCGATCGTGAATTGCGCGATGTCGCCCGTCGTGCACTGCAGATGAATCCTTCAGAAGATGCTACCAAAGCCTTGGTCGCAGCGCTCAGAAAAGCACAGAACCATGAAATCACCACCGGCCTGATTTACGCTCTGGGTGAGCGCAAAACGGAAATTGCGGTCGCTGCCATCGCCCTGTATCTCGGTAACGAAAATTATTACGTGGCGTCTGCCGCGGCCATTGCTCTCGGGCGCATCGCCACCGACGCCGCGGTAGAAGCACTGATTGTTCACCACAAGAAAAATCCAAGTTCGGCAACAGCAGATGCCCTGCTTGCCGCGGCAGAATTCGCGCAGGCTGCCAACCAATCCAGAATCATCGACATCCTTAGCGGCGAAGATGCCTCGGACAGCGTCCAGATTGCCTTACTGAAAACACTGTTTAAATACGGACATAAAAAAGCTACCCCCAAGCTCAAGGAAGCACTGGCGAGCAGTAATACCGATCTTATTGGTGCTGCCGGACAGTTGCTCTCGGAACAAAGTCGCGAGGAGCTTATCGCCCAACTTGCGAAGGACCTCGGTAACTATTCCACGTATGCGCAAGAGCAGATCCTGCAAGCCGTGGGCGCAAACCAGGTGCAAAGTGCCACCGCTGCAGCTGCCAAAGCCCTTACAAACAACAGCAGTGCGGTGCGTGCCGCAGCCATTGCTGCGCTGGGCCAGATCGGCAGTAGCGACTCGATCCAGGCGCTGCTCGACTTCTCCAACTCAGCGGAAAGTGACGATCAGCGAGTAATCAAACAGGCCCTCTGGCGCACCGCGGGCGATGGGGTGAACGAGGTAATCGCCAAGGCAGCCGCCAACGGACAGGTCGCTGCACTGCAGGCATCGATCGATCGTGCCATCTACGAAGTGGCTCCCCAACTGATTGCGCAATACCACCAGCTGCCCCAACAATCACAAGGCGTTGCGGCCAAGGCGTTACAAACACTCGCTGGAGACGGGCAGCTTCAAGATGTACTCGACATGCTGTCCGCGGAAAGTGAATCACTACGCAAGACCGGTGAAAGCGTGCTGAGCGCGCTTGGCATGCGCGCGAAGGACAAAGACGGCGGGGTTGCCGCCATTAAAAAGGCCTATGCGAAGGCCGACGAACGCGCCAAGCAAAGTATGCTTGCGGCGGTACGCGGGTTCGGCACCGACGAAGCCCTTGCCCTGGTCACGCAGGAAATCTCCAGTAGTTCGGAGGCCCTGCAGGAAGCAGCAGTTCGCTCGCTCGCTGCGTGGAATCAACCCCAAGCGGTTTCTGTACTACTGAAACTCTCCAGAGATGACAGCGCGCCTCTGAACTACCGGGTGCTGGCCTTACGCGGGGTAAATCGCCTGATTGTCAGCAGCAAGGAATTAGATGCAAAACAGAAGATCGAAGGTCTGCTCGAGGCACTTGGAAGCGCGAACCGTCCCGAGGAAAAGAATCTGGCCCTGAGTTCACTGGCGCAGATCAACGCCCCCGAAGCCTTTACCGTGTTCGAAGACTTGCTGGACGACGCATCGATTCGTAACAGTGCGGCCATGTCCGCCTTGCGGCATGCCGAGAACATGAGCCGCAAGAAGCGCAAGGAAGCGCGGGCGCTCGCCAACAAAATCAAGGATATGAACATCTCTGACGCCATCTCCAGGCAGGCCGATAAGGCCCTGTCTAAAATTCGCTAAATGCGCTTCTGGCCATCACGTAAAGTACCGGGTGACGAACCCGAACACCTTATCACCGGACGCTGGGGGGAAGACCTTGGAGCCCGTCATCTGCAACACCTCGGCATGAAAATTCTAGGAAAGCGGGTACGGGTAGGAAAAAAAGACGAGATCGATGTGCTTGCGCGTGATGGTGAAACTCTGGTTTTCGTCGAGGTAAAAACCCGACGCTCCGAATGTTTCGGGCGACCGATTACCGCCGTCGATCGCGACAAACAATATCGCCTAAGTCGCGCAGCCTTGTGCTATATGAACAAACTGAAGCACAAGCCTCCGTACTTCAGGTTCGATGTGATTGAAGTCATCGGCGAGCCGCACAATAAACATCCCGAAATCCGCCACATACCCAATGCCTTTCAATTAAGTAAACCGTTTCGAGTCACCTGGTAGACACCAACGCGCACCCGTGTATCGCTCGATCAATCAAACTTATCTGAATCCGTTTGAGTCGTTGGAACCTGCGAATCCGACTACGCCTCATCGGAAATGGGGCCGGAGATTTTGTCACAGAAATTCAAAATCCCGTTGACCACTTCGCATACCAGCAGACCCGGCAACAGTAGGACCAGAAATAATCGCAAAGCAACAAAACCAAGGGCTATCAGCGCCGGCGCGAGGTGCTCTGCGGCCCCCGCAGAAAACAACGTTGCTACGATCTGTCGGTCGGCAAGGTAGCGAATTAAGAACCAATGAATTATCAGCAGCAGGACATAGATGACCAGTTTACCAGCCAGTCGCTTGCTCATTCTGTACCTCCCGCAGTCGGCACTGCGGTAAGCATGGCGAAAACAATCGCATTACCCAGCGGTCCACCAGACACATATTCTATTTCCCCTTTTCGCTTCAAGGGTGCCCCACACATATACAGGGTCGAAAAAAGATCGGTAAACAGCTCCCGATCTTTATGAATGCGCGCACCAGCAATCGAAAATCCGGTCGAGGACATCCCGAAACCAAACACCATCGGCCCAGAATCAATATCCCCGAAGCCCACCACACCTCGCGGGTACTCACGCACGCCACCGAAGCCCAGAAAGTGTCCAGCAAGCTGATCGCGGGTAGCTTCGAACAGCTGACGGGAAAACTCGGGCTCGACGAAGGAGAGCACGTACAGGCCAAGGGTGGTTCCCGAGCCACGGGGGTCATCAATCGCTTCCCCATCCCTGAAATTCACCGCCTGGATCAGGAGCCCGGTTTCTTTATCGACGTAGTCGCGAACAAAATGCTCTTTCCAGCGCGCCAGCATGTCCCCATGTATCGTGGGAGCAAGTCGCTCACGGAGAGCCACTCCGCTGTACACCGCACAATTATCAACGGGGTAAACCTCCTGCGGATAGGTCTGTATCAATCCGATTCTCGATGCCGCCATCCGCGCGGCAAGCGCATCGGATATGCGATCATTTATTTTGACGAATCGGTTCTTGGGCTCCAGTTGCCGGTACACACTCAACAACAAGTTGAGGTAGCCCAGGTACGCGGCGTGATGCTGATCAGGATCGTCGAGGGTCTCGATGGGGTCGGTCCGCCAGGCCGAAATGTCGAACACCTTAACCTCATCACTCAATACCTGTTCGACGCACTCCTCGATCAGGGGGACGAGATGCTCTCGGCGATCCGGGAACAACATCGCTTCCTGACAAAACCCGATTCCGGCCATCAGGTACGTTCCGAACAGCCATTCGCCGTCGAAACGGACATCGCCGGTGTTGAACGAAGATTGCTTCAGATCGCGCTGCACCCAGGCCTGAACGCTGCGCGAAACACCGGTCACTAAAGCGGGATCACTTGCATACCAATCCGGGGCATGTCGCGCCGCCCAACGATGTGGAACCTGCCAGGCGACCAGCGCAAACACCACGATCAACAAGGGAATGCGTCGCATCACGCTTAGCAACGAAAAGTGAGTGGGCCCATTTTCTTTCTTCATGATATTAAAATTGGCGACCTAACCTAACCCACCCTGCCACCGCACTTCACTTCGCCGCCCAAAAGGCGGTGACCATGAGCGTGCGGGATACGTCCGAGCACATATTTAAACAACTTTCGCATTCAAGACCCTACCCCTCCGCCAACTTCTTCAGGTTCGGCAACTGGTCAGTTATATCATCCGCGCCCAACGACTCAGCGGCATTAAGCAGCACGTTCTGCAAGGCCTGCAGGTACTCGAGGAAACTTTCCTCTCCGCTCTTGGTGAGATGAATCGTGGTCTGCGGCTTTGAATCAACGAACTTCTTTTTGATCTTCACCGCACCCGCAGCTTCCAAGGTCTTGAGGTGTCGATTGAGATTTCCATCGGTCAGGTTGCAGGCATCCCGCAAGTCGCGAAATTTCATTCCCTTACTTTCGTGAGCCAGAGAGGACATGATCGCTAGTCGACTGGGTTCATGAAAGACCCGCTGCAAACGTTCGTACGGATTTTCTGTTTCCGCTTTTGCTGTTTTCTTCTCTTTCATGTTATTCGAGCTCCCCGCGTTTGGTATCCGCGTATAATAGCAATCCCCCGGCCGCTTCACCGATGAAGAACACAAAGCCCATCGGCCAGGGATTAAAAAACGTCATGTCCGGGTGCAACAGGCACACCGTCCCAGCAATTAAATAGAACAGGCCGACCCAGCCCAACCCGCGCGGCATTACGTGACGTGAGGCAATGTTGGCGCCACCGAACAGACACATCCAGGTGCCGTACAGCAGATAGTACAATTGATGCTGGATCAGCGCCAACGAGAGCACAGCGCCAATAATCAGCGATGGAATCGCTTCCAATGCGGGGTACAAGTGCCGCATCTCCCGTTTTACTTTCGGATCGAACCAGAACCAACGCGCCAGCGATGCGTAATTCAGCACCAGCGACAACAGGAGCAAGCACCCCCAGGCTTTGAGGTAACTTAAAGAGTGCGTATACACAAAATCGTTTGCCAACAGAAAGGCGATCACCAAGGCCAGGCAACCGGAAATCATTCGCGCCGGTCCCGAATAGCCACGAAACCGTTGCCGCGACATGAATACCGCCTGTAAACGCCTTACCTGCGATAAGGCTTCATTTACCTTCTGTGTCGACATACTGCCGGACAGAATAACATAGAGTGCTTTGTGTCGCAAAGTGTATTTTGCATTTATGCGCAATGGAGAGGGATTTGATTTAAATTCAAAGGACGGCTCGAAGCAATCTCGCCCTATATGGGCCATTTGGAGAGTACTGGCCTTCCCTTGAGTTCGTTACAACGACAAGCTGGGAAAACACATCTGACCTACATGAACAACTCTTTGATCAAGCGGCCACCATTCACCAACTGGGTCGGACGACCAACATGGTTGCTATACATGCGATGCGGATCAATACCCATTTTGGTATAGAGGGTCGCCGCAAAATCCTCGGGTGAATACACATTCTCGGATGCATAGTAGCCCTTCGAATCGGTAGCGCCCACAATAGTCCCTCCGGGGACGCCCGCGCCAGCCATGAGCACGGACATGGCATTCGGCCAGTGGTCCCGCCCGGCACGATTATTAATTTTGGGAGTGCGACCAAATTCGCCCAGCAACAATACCAGCGTGGTTTCCAACATGCCCCGATCTTCCAAATCAGCGATCAAGGCCGAAACCCCGTCATCGATCTGCGGCAAGTGGTTATCCTTTAACTTCGGAAAAATCTTTTCGTGATGGTCCCAGCCTCCGTAGTACACGGTGACGAAGGAGACCCCTACCTCGACAAGACGCCTGGCAAGCAGCATGCGCTGCCCCATCGAGGTCCGCCCGTATCGGTCGCGCAATTCGGCATCTTCCGAACTAATATCAAATGCTTCCTGCGCTTTCGGCGAACCGATCAGGTCGATACCTTGCGCGTAAAAATTATCAAAATCAATGGTTGGATCCTCCATCACTTTATCTGCATAGCGCTTCATACGATCGAGTGACTGACGAAGTTGACGACGCGTACTCGCTCGCCCTTCCGATATTTCCTTCGGCAGGACCACGTCGCGGACACGGAAGCTCGAAGAATTTGGATCGGAACTGATCACAAATGGCGAGTGCTCAGCACCAAGAAAATATGGACCACCGGAGCGAGACTGTTGCGGTAAACTCATGTATGCTGGCATGCCATGCCGCAGTCCTCGGTGATGAGAAACTACCGAGCCAAATGAAGGATGAAAAGTTACTCGTGCTCCACAATTAACAGGGACTGGCGTTGGACGACCAGTCATGAGGTAATGATTGCCTCCACCATGATTGGGATCGTTGTGACAAATGGAGCGAACAACGGAAAACTTGTCAGCCATCTTCGCCAACTTCGGCACGTGCTCTGAAAAATGAACGCCTGGAATGGATGTGGGAGTGGTGCCGAATTCTCCCCTTATTTCTTTCGGGGCATCCGGTTTTGGATCGAACGTTTCGTAGTGTGACGGACCACCATCCAACCATATGAGAATGCAATTCACATTATCTCCGGGCTGGAAACCCGCAGACCGTCCTGGCTTGGCCTGCAACTGGGTCAGGGGCATCATGCCCAAACCCGTCAATGCAGGAAGGCCCAACTGCAAGAAGTCGCGACGGCCGACACCATTACAATTCCGTGAAAAAGGCGCATTCATGATGGGGGAATCCTATCACAAATCGCATCGTGATTAAAAGCATTCAGCGAACCTCGCTGTCCGACCCGTCTAATCTGCCACTCTCCCAGGCCCACCATCCCTACACGTACCGGTTAATGGTTGAACACAAATTCCGCGGTATTCATCAGCGCCCACATCAGGTCCTCGGTCGCATGACGCCGGGAAATTCCATGCTGATTAAAGACCGCCACGGCAATTCGCCTCTCTTCCTCTGAGGGTAACCGAGAATAGATTCGCTGATAAAGCCGTTCTACCAACTGGTCGTCACTGTCATTACTGTCCGACAGTTTATGCGCGACACCATGATCTCGACCAATCAGGGACTGGATATACGAAGAATGCATTAAGTGCAAGGCCTGCACCAAAGTCGTGTCCCGATCTCGCTCACAAGGAGGATCTGCGGAAATATCAGGCCGCCCGAAGGCATCGAGAAATTCCGACTTCATTTTAAAATTCCACGTTTGCATCGCACGACTACCTTCTGGAGTCCCTTCAAACTTCAACGGCACTCCTGTGACGTCACCAACCATGTCTGCCAACACCTCCGCAGGTAAACGCCGACGATACGATCGTGAGAAGTGGCTGATATCGTGGAGGTTGGTTTCATTCGGTTCCGAAACGCATTGATAGAGTTCCGAAGCGACAATGGTACGAATCAGATGCTTGAAATTGAACCCATGCTTCACGAAGTCTTCAGCCAAGGCATTGAGCAGGACCGGATCAGAAACAGGGTTCGAGGCCCTGAAGTCGTCGACCGGGTTTGTAAAACCACGCCCAAAAAATCCTTTCCAAACTCGATTGACTGCGGCGCGAGCTACGTACGGGTTAACCGGATCGACCATCCAGTTCGCAAGCGCGATACGCGGGTCTTGACCATCACTCACCTCTATGCGTTTTCCATCGAGCGCAACCGTCTCCATGACTTCACCGGTTACGGGATGCTTCACCACACCCCCTGCAGCGTAATAAATGTACTCGGGACTACCAGAAATTGGAGGCGATATGCCCGTCCCCTTCCGCTTTATGTCCTTAAAGAATGCGGCCAACTGATAAAAATCCTTCTGGCTCCATTTTTCATTCGGATGGTGATGACACCGTGCACATTCCAAACGCATGCCCAGAAAGATCTGGCTGAACATCGTGGTTAATTCAGCGGCTGTACGACGGTCACGAAACATTACTGCAGGGCCATGCCTATGCGTGCTTCCCGTCGCGGTCAGCAATTCGCGAACGAATTGGTCGTAACGCATATTCTCAGCGAACGCCTGACGTAACCACAAATCCAACAAGTAGACACTTTTTACCCCGGCTCGATCGGGATTGGGTCGAATTAGATCCGCCCATTTGTTAGCCCAATAATCCGCATACTCAGACCGGTCGAGTAGTCCGTCAACCAACTGCTTCCTCTTGTCACGCCCCGTATCGGCAGCAAAGCGCCTCACCTCCTCTACAGTGGGCAAGCGGCCGATTATATCTAAAGTCACCCGCCGCTGAAAGGTCGCGTCATCACACCGTGGGGATGGCAGCAATCCCAGTGCTTGAAAACGACGATATGCATGATCATCGATAAAATTACTTTGAGGTAACGTAGCATACCATTCATCCGGCAAACGTTTTTCCGGAGGAACGGTCACCGGAGCAATCGCGACGGCTCCCATGAAGCGTGCGATCACCATGGTTTCCCCTATCCGCTCACCCAGAAACAGTTGCCCCGCCTCATCGATTTCAGCAAAGTCTTTATCTGAAAGCTCAAATTGGGAAAGTTCCGTAACCTCTCGGGTACTGCCATCTGAGTAGGTAGCGGTAACCCCAAACGTCACTTCCTGCTTTTTCCGCCCAGTAACGGCATTCGGCTCCAATGAAATGCTCGCTAAAGTCGGCTCATTTTCACTTTGGAAACGCATCCCTTCGGAAATCCATTCATATACGGTTCTGTAGAAGGGTGAGTTGATCGAAAAGCGCTCTCCCCCTTCATGGGGAACTTTACCCGTAGCCTTCAACAACAACAGACTGTTTGCCGGATCCGCCGGCATTACTCGCCGACCAAATCCATCTGTCATGACCTCGTAAAAATCTGCATGCGAATCGAAAGAAAATATGGACAACTCAAAACCATTTTGGCCGCCTTTACGGGCGTGACATTCTGAGGTCACACAACCCGCTTTACTAAAAACCGGCAGCACATCGTGTACAAAACTCAAGCCCTTACCCCGGCTGGCAATCGGCGCCTCGCCGGGTTCAATATGTTTGCCATTCGTCGCCCATCGGTGCACGAGTCCAGATTCACCACCTGCCACGAAATATTTGCCATCCGCACTGAGGTGCAATCCATAAACGTGCTCATCACAGCTATCGTAAACCCGCATGGATTTGTCAGTCGGCGCCGCTCGCTGAATGACACCGCGACGGTTCACGGCAAATACATATTTTGAATCCTTGAGCCACGAGAGCCCCGTAATTACATCGCTCCCCCCTTTTATCGTGATCTCCTGTACGTCAGATTCGGCTTCCCACATCGCCAAAGTTGTGTCCGCCCCTGCAGAAGCCAGCCATTTACCATCCGGACTGAACGCAAGTGCATAAACCGCATCCGTATGACCTTCCTGTATACGAATGAGATGGTGAGTAGCCTCATCCCATACACGAATCGTCCGATCCGCACCCGCAGACAGTAATCGTCGCTTACCAGGTTGAACAACCATCGTATAGATTTCATCGTCATGCGCGTTTCGTGTGTTCAAGAGCTCCATCGTTGACGCATCGTAGACAAGGATCTTGGAAACCTCCTGCGGATTTCCCGCCGCTACATACAGCCGACGCCCATCTTCCGAATAACACAATGCCGTAATCCGGGTCGCTTCGAGAGGCATCCGTGGTTGCTCTTTCCACGCAGAAGTTTCCCACTGGATCAACTCGCCAAAAGAACCAGCAATGAGGGTTTCCCCGTCCGGACTCCACGCCAGACTTCGTACTAACTCAGGAACCGGCCCCAGACGGACGACTTCTCCCTCATCATCCTGTATAACCACTTCATTACCACGCCCGATCGCATAAAGCGTGCTATCAGGTGAAAGCGCAAATGCAAAGGTTGGCGCGAAACCTTCAGGCAGGCTGACAAGCTCATACTTCACCGGTTCCCGTGCATGCCTGACAAAAGCGGCATCATCCCATTCAACCCCCGCATCAATCCAATTACCCAGGATTTCAATGTCCTCGTTGCTGAGCTGCTTTTTAGGTGGCATATGCGGATCGGCATCCGGGGAGAGACTGAGATAGAGCATACTCTGCGCACGGTCCCCGGAAACAACAATCTCACCATTCGAACTACCATTGAATAAGGCATCCCGGGAAGTGAGGAGCAGCCCGCCCTTATCTTTCTTCGGATTGTGACAATCGACGCAATGCATCTGCAAGATACGCATTGCTTCCGGTGGAGATGCGGTAACGGCAACCGAATGTATCAGCCATACACTAAATGCGCGGAAGTGTAACTTCTTCTGCCTGATCCTGATATTTGCCGGCTCTCGTTTCATAGGAAGTTTCGCACGGGTCGCCTTCAAAAAACAGTAATTGTACAATACCTTCGTTGGCGTAGATCCGGCAATCCGCATGTGAGGAATTTGAAATTTCCAGCGTGAGATGCCCTTTCCAACCGGCTTCCGCCGGTGTGAGGTTAGCGATACAACCGATACGGGCATACGTACTCTTGCCAATACACAGGACGGATATGTTTTCGGGGATTTGCAGGTGCTCAAGCGCTACACCCAGGCCGTAACTATGAGCCGGCAAAATAAAATACTGCCCCTGCTCGTCTTCGTGCAACTCTTGTGACTCGACATTGCGTGGAGAAAAATTCTTCGGATCCACTACGGTACCGGGAATATGTCGAAAAATTCGAAAGTCTTTCCCCGAAAGACGAATATCATATCCAAAACTGCTCAACCCAAAAGACAGTACACGTCGATCATCAACCTCGCGAATGAGATGCGGCTCAAAAGGAGAAATCATGCCGCTTGCCGCCTGCTGTACGATCCATTTATCGTTTTTTATCATCTTTTATCACTCCAAAAACTATGCGATAAAATCAACTACGCGCTCCAATGCGAGCATAAACCAACCCCTAACCCACAAATAAAGAGGCCCCATGGAAAGGTTCAAAGAACGGATACCACACCTGATACGGTCATACGCTCCTCGCGCCGCTTAAATCGCCTCCGATTTTTTTCGAACTAATGGACACCCTCACTATAACCCTATCCTTATCTCATGACTAACTGGATCGAAGAAGCCTGGAGGATCGCTTGCGAAACCCGCTTGCGGGCACACGCCCCATACTCAAATTTCCTCGTCGGAGCGGCGGTTAAACCTACCGATTCCTCCAAGATTTTCGGCGGTTGCAACGTAGAGAATGCCAGTTACGGGGGTACCGTGTGTGCCGAACGTGTTGCGCTCTGGAATTTGGTGGCATCCGTTGGCAAACAACCTATCCAAGGAGTGGTCCTGGTAACCGACACCCATCCCGCCGCGCCACCCTGCGGACTTTGCCGGCAAGTCATGGCAGAATTTGCCTCACCCGATTTTGAGGTGCATTTTGCGAATCTTTCTGGTGTCCAAAAATCCATCAGATTTTCAGAGCTACTTCCATACCCTTTCGACGAGGAACTCCTTTGACACGATTTTACGATTAACCGGAGTCACATATACTTCAGTGGCCGCGCTTATTTTTCGACTACGTTTAATACATCCATCCCTACGCTTCCTGAGAGAATTTCATAATGAACAGAACACCTTGCTTCATCTTCATCCTCGGCATCATGGCCTCTGCCTTTGCCTTTGCCTTTGCCGACAAGCCCAACATCATTTTCATGATGTGCGACGACCTCGGCTACGGCGATGTATCGTGCCTTAACCCGACGGGCAAAATTCCTACCCCACACATTGATCGGCTGGCAAAAGAAGGTATGACCTACACCGATGCCCATTCCGGCTCGTCAGTATGCACACCCACCCGATATGGCTTACTCACGGGACGTTATAGCTGGCGCACACGCCTGCAAAAAGGCGTCGTCCAAGGATTTGCCCCATGCCTGATCGCCCCGGACCGACTAACCGTAGCCGGACTCCTTCAACAAAAGGGTTACCATACCGGCATCGTGGGGAAGTGGCATCTGGATTTCCAATATG
>Ga0181574_10002442_pt1 | contig 16998 bp, 15 predicted proteins | sample 101ome_24_FD_145600 | JGI IMG/M metagenome (GOLD analysis project Ga0181574, IMG submission 145600) | Coastal salt marsh microbial communities from the Groves Creek Marsh, Skidaway Island, Georgia - 101410AT metaG (spades assembly) | ecosystem: Environmental > Aquatic > Marine > Intertidal zone... | reverse complement strand
TGTTTAGGCAATAAAAAACGACAGCTCTTGAATTTGTTGTACTACACCATTCAGTCATTAAATTTCCACATTGCATATAGCCAAAATAAACGGCAATACAGACCCATGCTAACAGCTAACAGCTAACGACTAACCAATTCTCAATTCTCAATTCTCCATTTATAGCGTGGTAGGACACACGTAATCCGTTCGGTCAACATCCGTGTTTTTAATGGCATTGAATCCACCAGCAATATCAATCACATTGTTGTAACCACGAGCTTTTAATATAGATGCCGCGATAACAGATCGATATCCTCCTGCACAGTGCACGTAAAATGGAGATTCAGTGGGGAATTCTGCGAGATGGTTGTTGATGAACTCGAGCGATGTATGATTCGCTTCTTTCACATGTTCAGACTTGTACTCACCATCTTTGCGTACATCAAATACCGGATAGTTTGTTTGCGAAAGGTCAGCAGCAAATTTGTCCGCTGAAATCGATGTAATCTCATCTGTTTCTTTACCTGCGTTCTTCCATGCATCAAAACCACCTTCTAAATAACCTAGAATGTTGTCAAAACCTACGCGACTCAAACGAGTTATAGCTTCTTCTAATTTATCGCTGTCTACAACCAATAAAAGTGGCTGTTTTACGTCTTTGACCATAGCGCCTACCCAAGGGGCAAAACTTCCGTTAAGACCTATAAACACACTTCGGGGAACAAAACCTTTTACAAACTCCTTCTCAGTTCGAACGTCCAGCACTACAGCCCCTGTTTCATTTGCAGCAGCCTCGAAAGCGTCCGGTGTTAGACCTGTTTTGCCTTTGCTCATCACATCGTCAATAGACTCGTATCCATGCTTGTTCATGGCAACGTTTAGTGGGAAGTAAGCAGGGGGAGGAGCAAGTCCATCCGTAACTTCTTTAACAAACTCAGCTTTGGTCATATCCGCGCGCAACGCATAATTCATTTGCTTTTGATTGCCAAGGGTATCCACCGTCTCTTTCATCATGTTCTTACCACATGCTGATCCGGCACCGTGACCCGGATATACAATTACGTCATCCGCCAACGGCATAATTTTATTACGCAAGCTATCATAAAGTGTTCCGGCGAGCTCCTCTTGGGTCATGTCTGCTGCCTTTTGAGCTAAATCGGGTCTTCCTACATCGCCCAGAAATAAAGTGTCTCCAGAGAAGATACAATGATCTTTACCCTGAGCGTCTTTCAAGAGGTAAGTGGTAGACTCCATTGTATGTCCGGGAGTGTGCAACACGACAATGATTAAATCACCCAACTTGAACTCTTGATTGTCAGTTGCAATCACACAATCGAAACTTGGATTTGCATTTGGACCATAGATTATATCGGCACCGGTTTTTTCGGAAAGGGTAACATGACCACTAACGAAATCAGCGTGAAAATGCGTCTCAAAAATGTATTTGATTTGAGCGTTGTTCTTTTTGGCTCGCTCTATGTAGCCATCTACTTCTCTTAATGGGTCTAAAATGGCTGCCTCACCATTCGATTCGATGTAATATGCACCTTGTGCAAGGCAACCGGTATAAATCTGTTCTATAATCATTGCACGAAAACTTTCGTACAATTATAACATCGTAGTTGGACAAACGTATTCAGTCATGTCGAACTTACCACTGTTTTCGATTGCTTTGAAGCCACCTTCAACGTTTATCAGATTATTGAAACCAAGACCTTTCGCGAGAGAAATAAGGATAACCGAGCGATAACCACCAGCACAATGCACAAAGTAAGTTTTGTCGTGATTGATTTTTGCTATTTGGTCATTGAAATAATCTAGTGGGGTGTTCATTGCTCCAACTACATGCTGACTGTCAAACTCACTCGTACGACGAACATCCAAAATTTCATATTTTGAAGCATCATATGACTTTACAAATTCATCGATGCTTACTGATTTAATGGTGTCAACTGACTTTCCTGCATTCTTCCATGCTTCAACACCACCTTTTAAGAAACCTAAGTTGTTGTCGAAACCAATTCGAGCCAAACGAATAGCAACTTCTTCTTCTTTTCCTTCCTCCGCAATAAACACAATAGGTTTCTTAACGTCTTGAAGAACAGTACCCAACCAAGAAGCAAAGTTTCCATTTAAGCCGATGAAAATTGAGTTTGGCACAAACCCTTGGACAAATTGATTTTCCGTGCGTGTGTCAATGATAGTCGCCTCAGTTTCAGCAAATATTGTCTCGAATGTACTTACAGACAATGCCTTTACGCCACCCTCGATAACATCATCAATACTCTCGTATCCCTGTATGTTCATCAAAACATTTTGAGGGAAATAACCCGGAGGAGGAGTTAGCCCGTCCAACAGTTCGTTTAAGAATTCTTCTTCCGTCATATGCGGTCGTAAAGCATAATTTGTTGCTTTCTGGTTGCCAAGCGTGTCAGTAGTTTCTTTGCTCATGTTTTTACCACAGGCTGATCCGCACCGTGACCCGGATAGACAATGATGTCGTCTGCAAGCGGCATAATCTTTTCGCGAAGCGACTTGTAAAGCATCTTTGCGAGTTTGGTTTGAGTTAGTTCGGCAATTACTTTTTGTGCTAGGTCCGGACGCCCAACATCACCGATGAATAGTGTGTCTCCTGTAAACAAGCTAGTAGGTTTGCCGTTTTCATCGATTAGTAAGAAACAGCTCGACTCAATGGTATGCCCCGGAGTATGCAACAACTTAACCGTTACATTACCCAACTTGAATTCCTGATTGTCTTTGCCAACCAAAACATCGAATCCCGTTTCCATTTCAGTTGGACCGAATACGATAAGTGCGCCTGTCTTTTGAGAAAGATCAACATGACCACTCACAAAGTCTGCGTGAAAATGTGTTTCAAAAATGTATTTGATCTTAGCGCCTCTTTCGTTTGCCATGTCGATATATGGCTGTACTTCACGCAGTGGATTAATGATTGCCGCCTTACCGTTTGACTCGATGTAATACGCTCCATGAGCTAGGCAATTGGTGTAAATCTGTTCGACTTTCATAATGTTATTTTTTGTTTCTTGTGATATTTCAAAATCTTATAACAAAGGTGAAATGAATAGGATTTGATTATAAAATGATATGAGGTAGGGTGTGGGTCAATTGTATATGACTCTTGTCACCCTAAGGCCTTATATACTCATAAGCAGATTCTATATTTGTGACGATTATGGCAATGAAATTCAACACAAAAACAATTCACGCCGGTGTGAAACCGGATCCAGCTACAGGCGCCATTATGACGCCTATTTATCAGACCTCCACATACGTTCAAGCAAGTCCTGGAGATCATAAAGGATACGAATACAGTAGAACACACAACCCAACTAGAACTCAACTACAAGACAGTATTGCGGCATTGGAGAATGCAAAACACGGACTGTGTTTTAGTTCAGGTATGGCTGCGATAGATGCGGCAATAAAGTTACTCAGTCCCGGTGACGAGGTGATTGCGACCAACGATTTATATGGTGGAACGTATCGAATATTCACTAAAGTGTTCGATAAATACGGAATCAAATTCAACTTCGTTGACATGGGCAATGTATCCGAAGTTCAAGCGGCTGTGACATCGAATACAAAAATGATTTGGGCAGAAACTCCAACCAACCCGCTTCTAAAAATCATTGACATTGAAGCGATGAGCAATGTGGCGAAGTCTGCCGCTGCTCTGCTGGTTGTGGACAACACATTTGCATCTCCGTATCTTCAAAATCCGATGGACCAAGGAGCTGATATCGTAATGCATTCGGCCACTAAGTATGTAAATGGGCACTCAGATGTAGTTATGGGAATGCTTATTTGCAATAGCGACCAACTACAAGAAGATTTAGCGTTTATACAAAACAGCTGTGGTGCAACGCCTGGACCGCAAGACTGTTTTTTGGTGCTTAGAGGTATCAAGACGCTTCATCTCCGTATGCAACGTCATTCTGAGAATGGACGAAAAATAGCCGAATTCCTAAGAAGTCATCCTAAAGTATCCAAGGTCTATTGGCCTGGTTTTGAAGATCACCCAAATCACGACGTGGCAAAGCGTCAAATGAATGATTTTGGAGGAATGATGTCGTTTACCATGCATGGGGATGATATGGCCGAAGCACAGCGTGTAATTAGTCAAACTAAGCTATTTACCTTAGCTGAGTCTTTAGGTGGGGTAGAATCATTATGCGGTCACCCGGCAAGTATGACTCACGCATCAATTCCTAAAGAAGAACGTGAAAAAGCCGGATTGAAAGATTCCTTAATCCGGTTAAGTGTTGGAATAGAAGACGCTGAAGATCTTACAAATGATTTAAAACAAGCAATAGGATAATGGGACTCTTAGGACTTGCAGTAGCTCCCGGGTTAGCAATCTGTATTTATATTTTCTGGAAAGATAAATTTGATCCGGAACCAAAACGATTACTGATTTGGGCCTTTTTTCTGGGAGTCCTGAGTACTATTCCTGCGATAATATTTGAAGGTGCTGTTTCTCGAATGCACCTAAACTTTGAAAGCAGTGTGGTTCGAACCGCTGTTCACGCCTTTGCTGGAGTCGCGTTTATTGAGGAACTCGTTAAGTTCCTCGTAGTATACAAGTTCTTATATCCCAAGAAAGACTTTGATGAGCCTTTTGATGGGATAACTTACGCTGTCATGGCATCTATGGGGTTTGCAACCTTAGAGAATGTAGGTTATGTAGTAAACTATGGTGTTGAAACCGGAATCATGCGGATGTTTACTGCTGTTCCCGCTCATGCAGCTTTTGGAGTAATTATGGGCTACTTCATGGGATTAGCGAAATTCGATGAGGAGCGTTCCAATTCGTTACTGATGGCGGCCTTAATGGCTCCGGCATTATTGCACGGTGCATATGACTTCCCATTGCTTCTGGAACCCGGTTCGCTACCTTGGTTGGAGCCATATAAGTTGATAGGTGCACTGGTGAGCTTGGTAATTGGAATTGTATTATCACGTCGGGCCATTCGCATTCACCAATTGAATTCTCCATTTCGAAAATAGATTTAGAGATAACATCATCAGTAGGATGATTTTGAGATTATCTTGGATGCTCAACATCTGTGTGGTTCAATTTTTTTACGAGCATCGGTCACTTGTAACTATTAACAAGTTAAATAGATTCGATCTAATTGCTCAAGTTGTCATCAATTGTAACAGGAAGTTGAATTATGACCGTTGTCCCTTTATTGACCTCTGAGCTAAGCCTAATTCGACCTTTCAACGATTCAACAGTTTCCTTGACAGTATGTAAGCCGATGCCAGAAGAGTCACTTCGTTTTTCTACAGAGTAAAACTTGTTAAAGATTTTTTCAATTTCATCTTCCGGAATCCCTATCCCATTATCTTTAATTTGGATTTCGTGAAATTTTTCTGACTGAGTAAATCTTATGTTAACCACCGACTCTCGGTCTGGGACACGATACTTGCATGAATTTTCTAAAATATTTTGAAAAATTTTCACAGCTTTGGATTCTTCAATTTTTATGCTCGGTAAATTCTTTTCAACGTTTATTGCAGTTTCAGGATAGCTTTGTTCCAATTCCAATATCAAGTTGTTGATTGCATAATTTAAATCAATTTTATTGATCATTTCGGAGTTCGATTCTAGCTCAGAAAAAGCTAATGTATCTGATATGATTCGCTCCATTTTGCTAAGAGATTTTGTGATTATTGATATATAGGATTGACTCATTTCTTTGAGTTGGTCACCACTGTCTTCTATCAACCAGTTGATGGCAGCAGAAATACTTCTTAGCGGGGTTTTTAGATCGTGAGACACTACATGTGCATAATTGGATAATTGCTCGTTACTCTTCTTTAACTCATCGAGCAATAAATCTTTCTTTTCCTGTAGTTCTTTGATATGGCTTATGTCGAGATGGATTCCAATGGAGCCAATAATCTGTCCCCATTTATCTCTATTTGGCGCTCTGCTTGTTATTATGTACTGCAATTTTTTGTCCTTTGTCAGATAACGAAGCTCGGTGACACCTGAATTACCGGTTAATTGATTTTTATTGATTTTACGTGTTTCCTCAAAATTTTCTTTGTCTGATAAAAATAGGTCATTTGCTTTTTTGCCAATAATTTCGTTCTCTTGGTATTCAAGCATTTTAAGAAATGCTTTATTCGCATTGACGATATTATCATCATTATCAACCTCGAGAATTCCCAGTTGCATATTTTCTAAGATGCTTTGATATTTTTGATTTACTAAATTTAAGTTTTCATCGTACCGAGTTTCAATGGTTTTGTCCTCATAGGCCCACAAACTTCCAAAATATTGACCATCCTCATAAATTGGAGCGAAATGCCTGGTTAATGTTCTACCATCTTTCATTTTTAATCTGTCATCATTCACCACCTGCCTTTTTTTCAATATATTGACCGTGTGCTCATTGAAATTTGCCGATTCTATGAAAAACGGTTCAATCATTTTGTGTCTAAAAATGTCACAAGGTGTGCCCACTATTTCCTCGGGAGAAACATTTAATCTAAAAATATCTACAAATTTTTGATTTGTATACCTGACAATGTTCTCTTTATCTTGAAAAGCGATTCCGCGAGGAAGATTTGAAATGATTGCTTGTAAACGCTTACTGAACTTATTTATTTCGGCCTGCTTTTTTTCAATTAATTCGGCGCTAATGATATTGTGCAGTGCCAGCGATATGTATTTTGAAAGATGTTTTAAAAAGGAGTAATGCGATTCGTCATTCTCCCACTTTCTTTTCGTGTTGTATTCAATAACACCTAACAATTGGTCTCCTTCGGAACAGGGTATAACCATTCGAGTCATTTTCTTTCCTTCCTTCGAGTCGGGTTCTCCAGAATACTCACTGTAATGATTCATTCGAGGCTCCAAGGGGTCAAACTCAAGGTTATTTATGCTTTTACCCAAATAAAACTCTGCAGGAGTTTTTAATTTTCCATCTACTGTGAGTTGTTGCTCTGAAGATGCTATTTGTCGAAACATATTGTTTTCTGCGACATAGAAACTAACGTCTTCACATTGGTCAAGGACACTTAATCCGTTAACGATTGTTCTTGCGGCCTCTAAAAGTTTTTTACATCCGTGTAAATCGGATATTATTTCATTTTCGATTCCCAAGTATTGTTTGTCTCGCTTTAATTTCTTTTCAATCTTCGTTCGCTCGGTAATATCGGACGCAATTACATGAAGGGCCAAATTAGTTCCAAGGTTTATTAGTTTTGACCTTACTTGGAGAACGGTGTAAACTCCATTTCGACTGGTAAAAGAGAATTTACCATTTAGGTTTTTTTTACTTTTAAATATTTTGGTCAGTAACGAATTCACCTTTTCAGCATTTTTAGCCGAAAAAGCATCGATGTGCTTTAAACTCAGATCCCTTTGGGAGTGGCCTGTTAACTGATAGGCGGATTTGTTGGCATCCAAAATTTCTCCGTTCTCTGAAAAAACGAACATGGCGTCGTGCATATTATCGTAAATTAATGCCTTGTCCTGCTCATACTTGATTATGCTGTTCTTAAGCTTTTGATTCTGTGCATATACAAATCGGGTAGATTCTTCAACTAATGATTCTGCTTTAGCACGGGCCTTTTTTTCACGCTCAAGCGACCTTTTCAATACCTCAATCTCGTCGTTAACCATTTGCTCTATTCCAGAAGCTTAATTGTGAATTTAGTGGTTTTTTCTCTCGTGGTAACCTTTTCCGTTTCTACTATTCCTTCTGTCTTAAAGTACTTTAGGGTACCTTTAATGAAACCCAAAGCTAAGTCAGGTAAATCACGAGGCGAAGTATACTCCATTACCAGTTGGTTGTCTGTGCGACTAACAACCATAAATGTTGGCAACGATAGACCCGTGTATAGTTTCATGACTTGTTCATGGATATGATGTTCAACTCCTTCAATTAGATCGAGTGGATGGTTATATACATCCCGAATGTGCGGGTGTTGATCGAGTAATAAAGGGATTGTGTAAACACCAAAATTCTCAAGCAGACGACCAACGGTTAAATTCTTTTCTTCTGATGTCGTTGATAATAACGCAACCAATTCTTCGGTTGGGTAATTTTCGAAAGACAAGTAAACTCCATCTGTGCTAGATGCCTTGTTAATCAAGTCATCAACAAAATCGAGACCAAAAGTACTTTCGGCATATTCTAAAAAATGTTTGAAGATCATTCCCTTCATATAGTTGTATATTTCTTTGACTCTGACCAATAGTTCACAATGGTTTTAACGTTTTCGACATGTTTTCCATAGTCGATATCTTTAACAAAATATCCTTGGATGCCTATATCCCAGCATTTGAGGACTTCTTCTTTGTAATCTGACGTTGTGAGAACCACCACCACTAAATCCATCCACCGTTGGTTTTGCCGTATATTCTGAAGAAATTGGATTCCTCCCATCACAGGCATGTTCAGGTCGAGCATTATAAGATCTGGATTTTGCTGTGATTCCAGAAAATCTATCGCTTCTTGTCCATTATTGGTAACAGTTAAATGAACTTTTTGGTTAGCCTGTGTTACAATTTTCTTGACTCCCATTTGGGCTATCAAATCGTCTTCAATTAATAATACATCCATAGTAAATACAAATTACTGTAATTCTGACTAAAACTCAAACACAATTACTTCTTTTGAGCCAGTTTTCGAGACGCATGTTAAGTTGTTGCTTTTATATTTTGTTGTGTCTTAGTTTTGAACTTTTGAGAATCAATAATGTCAAACATATGTTTTTATCAGTCTTTGTTGGAGAAGTGGCTCAAAAAAACAAACAAGTTAACATTCATAGCTAACGACCCAATTACCATCCCGCACAGGTTCTCTAAAAAGCAAGACATAGAGATTTCCGGCTTTTTCGCGGCCATTATGGCTTGGGGCAATCGAACAACAATAATCAAAAAGTGTAGTGAGTTGATGGATCGGATGGACAATGCGCCATATGACTTTTTAACTAGCTCTAATCAGCGCAGTTGGGCGCAATTAGAGGGTTTTGTTCACCGAACCATGAACGACACAGACATTCTTTATTTGTCTGAATTCTTAAGAAATTGGTACAAAAAGCATGATAGCCTGGAACCCGCATTTGGGAGCACGATATCCAAAACGGACTTAAACGTTAGGTCGGGGTTGGAAGGCTTTCATGAGTTAGTTTTCTCGGGGAATACTATCTCAGAACGAACACGGAAACACATTGCTACACCCAAGAGAAAATCCGCGTGTAAGCGATTAAACATGTATTTACGTTGGATGGTGAGGGATGACGATAATGGCGTTGATTTTGGGTTATGGAAATCGATTAATACAGCGCAGCTCGTTTGCCCGTTAGACGTTCATGTTCAGAGAGTAGCACTAGAATTGGGCTTACTCAAACGAAAGATTTCTGATTGGCGAGCTGCCGAAGAACTCACAGAGGCTTTAAAAGTGCTCGATCCGGCAGATCCGGTGAAGTACGACTATGCGTTGTTTGGCCTTGGAATAAGCAAGAAAAAGGCATAAAAAAACCCAGTCCAACAGAACTGGGTTTTTAGTTAACTGTATTTCTTACTTAACGGTAACAGGCTTCATAAATAGACCTGCGTCTGTATTTAGCTGTACGTAGTAGATACCAGACGTAAGACCAGCAAGGTCAAGTCCGATATTTTGCTTACCAGCTGTTAGCGTTCCCGCGTTCATGGTCGAAACAGTTTGACCGGAAACGTTAAGGATGTTTACCGTCACATCAGATGTCTGAGTTAACTCAACTGAAACCGTTGCAGACTCAGAAGCCGGATTGGGATATACAGTGAACAAACCTTCTTTGGTCAAATCAATAACTCCAACATTAGACTGAGTAGCGTAAGTCGCTTGTAAAACGTCTTTGGTGTCATTGTTTTGGATCCAAACGGCAACAAAAAGGTTTTCGAAATCCTCAACTGAGTGCGTCAAGTTGTGGTTAATCCAGTTAGCTTGAGAACCATCAGCAGGTAATGTTCTGTCACCTTTGAAATCCCAAGTGTACGATCGTGTTACCTTGTTGTCTTTTGTCAAACTTCCCAAGTTGATACCTGATGCACCTGTCATCATTTTCTTCATAACGTGAGTAAACTCAGATTCTCCGTTAGTTTTGATGTTGTCATACGTTACACGTTCCATAATGGCTGCGTGCAATGTATTGTTACCAGAGAAATCTGCAGCCGGGTCAATCTCAATTGACAATTCGACGTGCTTACCCCATTGTACCGTTGTAGCCGTGATGTCTACAAATGCTGGTTTGTTGGTAGCATCGGTATGCATCTGCGATGTAAACGAAGAAGCGTTTCCGTCCCATCCACCGTCGATTTCCATTCTAGGAATAGAGTTAATCGAATAGTAGGTACGACGTGCATTTGATTCTGCAGTGCAGTATGGATCACCGGTTCCAGGCCAGCTTTGCTGGTACTTGATGTACACACAATCATCTTCTTTACCATCGATAACATTATGGAAGTTAGTGTTACCTGGGTTGCACGGACCACAAGTTGATGAGGTGAAGATTTCGTAAAGAGGCTTGCGAACGAACACTTTGTCGTGAACAGTAAACTCTGCATTTACTTCATCGTTATCAGTATTGGCGTCCATTTTACCATTAGGATTACTCGTCCAAATCTTAATTCCGTATTTCTTTGATACGGCAGGAGAGAATGGTGTTGCGTGATCAAAGCTGTAGTAGTCACCACTCGCAATATTTACACCAGTTACGTTCTGAGTTACCGTAGCACCACCATCAATGGAATAGTTCAAATCAAAGCTTTGAAGTGCATCTTTACCAATGTTTCTGATCTGACCAATGATTTTGATGTCACCATCGTCTTTCGCATAATCAGTGCTCAGATCTTGGCTAACCATCATGATGTCGTCGTTAGGTTGTGTTCCTTGAATAAAAGTGTAGTACACGTTGTCCCCTGGTGTAGGATCGTTACCGGCGATACCTTGAAGTGACGGAGAACCGTTGATGCTGATAGCTTTAGTACCATCGATTTGGATACCGGCTGAAACAGCAGTTTTACCTGTACATTGTTGCCCAGCGCTTGTAACACACTGATTACGTTGGTCAACGATGTAAATGTTGTTCGTTCCTTCTTCAAGAACAATACTCCAGTACGCCCATCCATTTTGAACGCCGGCGTTGCCTGCAGTATTCATTTGAATCCAAAATTGACGATTTGGGTTAGAGCCAAATGTTTTTGTAACGATGTAGTCGTTTGCGCCGGTAGTTAAACCCCAGATAGCAATTGTATTATCCGGAATACTAGAATTAGGCAATGCTGACTGAGCTGTTCCAGGGAATGTGGTTGGGTTACCAAATGTTACGAATCCCGGAGCCACTTTACATGTAGTGTAATCTGTTCCATTAAAGTTGAACGTAAATGGAATAGTAACGTCACCAGACCAAGCTGTTGAAGGTCCTGTAATTTGTGTAGTCCAACCTCCTGGCAAACCACCGCCAACAGGATACTCATTGTCCGTGTTAATGCCACCAGGGTTTTGCCCTAGATCCCAGCTCAAGTAGTAATACTGGGCATTAACAAATAAGCTCATGAATAGAGCCATCATTAAAATTGTAAACTTTTTCATTATGTGCACTCTGTTTGTGTATGTTTTGGTCAAATGTAAAACTTTTATTCATCTATAATCCTCTGTAAAATCTCATGTTTTAGATTTTTACAAAAGTGCGGCTAACTCTTGCTGTGTCGTGTTGCCTTTGTCTTTAGCGTACCATTGATGCAAGGCGAACTTGAACTCTTCATTTCTTTGGCCTGAAACACCGTTCCTGTAATCTAAATACATCTGTTGAGCTTCATTTGGTCTAGGACCCCAGGTAAACAGAACGTTTTTATCCTCATCAAGAGCAATAAGTTTAGGAATTGACCTTCCGCCATTGGTTTTAAAATCATCCATGATGTCTATATGATCATCACGTAATATTAACCCAAGTTCAATCTGAGGAGAGTCTTCAGCCATTTTACTGATTATGGGTAAGTTTTGTGCTGCATCTCCACACCACGACTCGGTTAACACCAACCAGAATTGAGGTTTTTGGATGTTCTTTAGTTTCTCAAGGACCAATGGGTTGAGCTTAGACGTTTTGTTCAAACGTTTGAGTCGGCTAAAGTTGAGTTTTGTGTAGTTAACAAAGCTTTCGCTCTGGTTTTCACCGGTAGTTTTACCACCTTCAACTAACTGACGCATCATTTCCATGTATGCGTCAAAATCCTGATAATCAGGAACCTGATGTTCGAATTTCATATTTAAACTGTCGCGACCGTTTTGTCGACGAGTTTTGCCAAAACTGACACAGCTTGATCTACATCTTCTTTAGTTGTAAATCTACCGAATGAAAAACGAAGTGCTTTCCGGTCAGTAGGGTGACCGATAGCTTCCAGTACATGAGAGCCTTTGGCAGCCCCTGAATTGCAAGCAGACCCACCGGAACAGCAAATTCCTTCTATATCCAGTTGGAATAGTAGAAGGTCGTTATTGTTTGTTGGAGGAACAGAACAACTCAACACCGTATAAAGAGATTTATCTGCTTCTTCGCGACCATTAAATGAAATGCCTTCAACATGCTCGAGTAATTGCTCGCGCATGTACGACTTGATATTTTGAATTTGCTGTTCTTCTTCAACAACATGTTCAAAAGCTATTTCTAGCGCTTTAGCAAGTCCAACGATACCGATTACATTCTCGGTTCCCGCCCGATGACTTCGTTCTTGTCCACCACCGGTAATCATGGTTTTGATTGGTGCAGTGTTACGAACGTACAAGAAGCCAATACCTTTTGGGCCGTTTAACTTGTGTGCTGAGCAGGTAAGGAAATCCGCACCAAAGTCTTCGACATTCAAATGATAGTGTCCCATGGTTTGAACCGTATCGCTATGGAACAAGCAATTGTTCTCCTTTGCGATTTCAGCAACTTTCTGGTAGGGTAGAAGTGTGCCTATTTCATTGTTGGCGTGCATCAAGCTAATCAGCGCTCCTTTGTGTTTCGACGCTAGTTCGCTAAGATGTTGTAAATCCACGTCACCTTTATCGTTAACGTTTACTAAATGAACCGTAGCCAAACCGTCTGCTTCCAGTTGTAGCGCAGTATCCAATACAGCCTTATGTTCTATGGGTGATGTTATAATATCGCTAACACCCAAATCGTGGATAGCGCAGCGCAAAGCCATATTGTCGGCTTCTGTGCCACCAGAGGTGAATATTATTTCGTTGGCGCTTGCACCAATCGATTTTGCAATCTGTTTGCGTGCGGTTTCAACCACTGCACGTGCAGATCTACCTATGCTGTGGGATGCAGATGGGTTTCCATAGGTGGTTTTCATCACATCGTACATAGCGTCTATTACACGCTCATCAAGCGGACTGGTTGCCGCATTATCCAAATATACTTTGTTGTTCGCTGACATAATTAACCAAAGTTTGCAGGGTTCAAGGAGCAATATCCCATCACTTTGTAAGCGAGCTTAGCCAACACGTATTGAGAATGAATTTGGCCTTCAATCGGCGCACATTCAACTATATCAAACCCTACGACTGTTTTAGTGCTGCAAATATGCCTCAATAATTGCAAAGTTGCATGATAACTGAGTCCTCCCGGCTCCGGCGTACCGACACCAGGAACAATAGCCGGATCCAGTCCATCTGCGTCTATAGTTATATATACCTCGTCCGTCAGATGATTCGCTATGTTCGCTGACATCTCTGCGATATCATCGATTTGATGTGCGTAATAAGTTAAGATGTTCGACGAGGAGCGAATGAGTTGGGCTTCCTCTTTACATTGCGCACGGATACCAACTTGGGCAATTTGCGGGGAATAATCGTTTATGCGAGCCATCACACAAGCATGCGAATATGGATTGTCCTCGTAACTCTCACGTAAATCGCTGTGAGCGTCTATTTGCAGAATTGAAACGTTTGGATACTTGTCTCGCATTGCTTCGAACAATCCAAGACTTACGGTATGTTCAGCACCTAAGCTGCAAACAAACTTGTTTTGATCTAAGTGCTCTTTCGTCTTGATGCGGATAAGATCTACGGCATCGCGGTCTGTCTTGTTTCCAAAATCGATGGCTTTCAGTGTCGCAATTCCGTGATTATAACACAACTCGCGGTCTAATTCTTCATCATAAAACTCGACATAATGCGAAGCTTCAATTATCGAAGCCGGCGCACGTGCAGACCCTTTGCCATAACTCGATGTATGCTCATATGGTATTTGCTGAATAACAATTTCGCTCTTGTCGTAATCCGGGCCATCATAACCCAAGAAATTATACTCACTAGATATTGTGTCCATTGTTAACTGGATAATTTCCACAAATGTAATTGCGGTATGTAGGCGTTTGTATATTTGGTGAAAAGAAAACCATGAAACTTCAACGAATTTTCACACTTTCAATAATAGTTGTTCTACTTTCAGCATGTACTCAACGTAGGTATGCTAGCTTAACCGGTTTTCAGTGGAAAAGCCAAAAGGTAGCTAAACACCAACTTGCAAAGGGATATTATGTACCGCCCGTTAAAGCAAAATCAGCTGTTGAGGAAAATGTCACTGTGGATACTGACAAACACACCGCAAATGAGATAGTATCTGTTGAAGTTTTGGCTAAAGCCGATGATGACCATCAAAAGACAACTCAAAAATTCAACACAGTTGAGCATAGCAACCTGTCAAGTGATCTGAATCAAAAATTCACGAAGAACAAAGATCAACGTGTAAAGGCTCCTCTTGCACCTGTCTTGAAGCCAGTTAAAACTGCACGTGAAACTGCAAAACAGTTGAAACCTCAGTCTGAGTTACAACCTAATGGAGGTCTGATTTACTGGATTCTGGTAATTGTGCTAATTCTCCTGATTATCAGTTTGCTGCGGACAGTTCTTGGCCCGGTTTTGTGGGGCCTTCTTGGCACGTTATTGCTTATTCTATTGATTCTGTTACTCGGGAATTATCTAGGCCTCTGGTAGGCTTATTCCTTTGCTCGTTCAACGTATTCACCCGTGCGAGTGTCTACCTTGATTTTCTCGCCTTGAGAAACAAAGAGAGGGACTTGAACTATAGCTCCGGTCTCTAATGTAGCAGGTTTCAGTGGGTTATTCGCGGTATCTCCCTTTATGCCTGGCTCCGAATAGGTAATCTCTAAAACAACGTGATTTGGTGCATCAGCCATAATTGGGTTGCCTTCATCCAGGTAAACCGTAACCATCATTTCCTCTTTGATGAATTGCATAGAATCACCCAACATAGTTTCCGGGAGCTGAAATTGCTCAAAGGTTTCGGTGTCCATCAAAACTAAGTTCTCTCCGTCTTTGTATAGGTATTGCATTTCCTTTTCCTCAACGCGCACTACGTCGATAGATTCACCTGAGCGGAAACGATAGTCTGAAGACTTGCCGGTGATGGCATTTTTCATTTTGACTTGGTAGAATGCTCCACCTTTACCGGGCATGGTGTGCTTATAATCTACAACTCGGCAGAGTTGACCTTGGTGACGAATAAATAATCCTCTGGATAAATCGGAAGTGTTAGCCATAAATAAGTCGTTTTGGCAAAAATAGAAAAGTTTAGACCTGAGCCGTCTTTGCTTGAATAAAACATTCCTTCATGGCATTAAATGTAGCTTTTGCACTTTCAATGGCTATATCTTGATCGGTTTTATTCTCAATCGTATTTAGAACACCTAGAAATGAACGCCAGTTATTGAGTAAGTCAGGACCATATCCACCATAAAACTTGAAGCTTAGTCCTTCTAAATTTGGATTCAAACCCAGTTGTTTAACAATTACGGCTCCACCCATGGTTGAACCCTCAATCACGTACATTCTTCCCATGAATTCTGCGGATGATTTAGAAGCTTCTATTTGCGTTGTTTCAATTGTGTCTGGGTCGATACCCAGAGAACGCATATCATCCTCGAGTAGTGATGTTTTCTTTCGCATGTCAAGCTGCAATGCAGTTGTGTCAAAAGTGGTTTCCGACCACTGATCTTCCCATGGTTTTATGTAGCGATAATTCGCAATTAGTAAGTGTCCATACTGATCTTTTGTAAGCGTACGAGACATGATTTCCTTTCCATAACTATGCTTTTCAGCATTTTGGTGATCGGTTGTGGTAGCTGATTTTATTCGCTCGTGAAACATTTATTTAGACTGATTAAAAATAAGACTGCAAGTATATCAAATTTTATGAATGTTGGTTCGCTAAAAAGTTTAATCCAGATGTTTAAAACAGGTGTAACAATTGTTCATAGTGTTGAGATATAATAGTCTACTTTTGCTCAGCTTTGGTTCCATAAGTTAGAACTCTAACAACGGATGAAAATGGGAAGTTGGTGTAAATCCAATACTGTTCCCGCAGCTGTAAGCTCATGTTTTGAATCTCACTCTTTAGTCACTGTTCACTGTATGGACGGGAAGACGAGGTTCTGAGTAAGTCAGAAGACCTGCCAAAGTTGATGAACCGGGAATGCTTCGGGATAAAGCAAACCAGTGAAAACGAATTTCCTTGTTAACGCGATTTACATTGGTTGGTGCACTTTTACTGTGCTCCAGGGCTGTTTTGGCTCAAATCGATTCAGTTTCTATGAATCCGGTTAACCTCACGGTACGCGGTAGTTTCGATGATAAAACAGATACACTCAAAATCTTCCCAGATGGGTCATCAAGTTTGAATAATCTTACCTACGACAGCAGATTAACGGTATTACCCAATTCAGGGACGGGACTTGCAACGATTAGTATTCGAGGAGGTAATTCAGAGCAGACCTCAATCAGATGGAATGGAATTGCGCTACAAAGTGGTTTAAATGGAAGTTTTGATGCGCAGTTTTTACCTCCCATCGGTTCACACAACTTGCAAGTAAATGGGCCACAGTCGGTTCACCGTGGTGGAGGTGGCATAACAGGAAATATTGAACTATCAACAGACCTGCACGATACCGTTTCGTCTTTCGTTGTGAATTACAGTTATGGA
>Ga0181574_10002441_pt1 | contig 16998 bp, 17 predicted proteins | sample 101ome_24_FD_145600 | JGI IMG/M metagenome (GOLD analysis project Ga0181574, IMG submission 145600) | Coastal salt marsh microbial communities from the Groves Creek Marsh, Skidaway Island, Georgia - 101410AT metaG (spades assembly) | ecosystem: Environmental > Aquatic > Marine > Intertidal zone... | reverse complement strand
CACGTCGGGGATACGGAAACCGCCACCGATCTCGACCAGCTCGCTGCGGCTGACGACGACGTCCCTGCCTTCGGCGAGCCCTCCGAGGCCGAGCAGAACGGCGGCGGCGCAGTTGTTGACGACGATCGCGTCCTCGGCGCCGCAGGCCCTGGCGATCAACGCGCCAGCAGTGGCCATACGCGAACCACGCTGGCCGGTGGTGAGGTCAAGTTCGAGGTTGGTGTAGCGCTCGGGCTGCTCCCACGCCATCGGCGCCCGACCCAGGTTGGTGTGCAGGATCGTGCCGGTGGCGTTGATGACGGGACGCAGCATCCGGCGGCTCGTGGCGATGGCGATCGTTCGGGCGGAATCGGGGGTTCCGGCTGCGATCGCGGCGCGGGCGGCGTCGATCAACATGGGGTGGGGGAGGCCGACGTCCGCGATCGACCGCGCCAGCTTGTCGACGGACGGTGGACGATCGGCAGGGGCGCTCATCAATGTCAGCTTAGGGCGCTGGTTCCCACTGGGACCCAGGCGCGTATGGCACCCCGTGGAGCGAGTCCTACGCTGAGGGAGTGTTCCGCATCCTCGCCATCCTTTTCCTCGTCGTCCCGATCCTGGAGATTTGGGTCCTGATCCAGGCGGCGGAGGTGGTCGGTGGGCTCAACGCGATCGCGTTGATGATCCTGATCTCTGCTGCGGCAGCGTTCCTTGTCCGCCGCGAGGGACTCGGTTTGATCGTGCGCTTCCAGCAGCGGCTCAATGCCGGGGAGTTGCCCACCAAGGAGCTGATCGATGGCCTGCTCGTCGCGATGGCCGGCGCCTTGATGCTCACGCCGGGCTTCGTCACCGACGCTGTCGGCCTGTTGTGTTTGCTCCCACCCTCTCGGGCGATCATCCGAACCGTCCTCATCGCCCGCTTCGGGTCGCGCATGACCGTGACCGGTCCTGGCTTCGGCGGTGCGCCTGGTGCCGGTTTCGGTGGTCCGGGTTTTCCGGGCGGTGAGGTGCCCGGCGACATCATCGATCTCGGCGATGCCGACTACGACCGCCCTGAGGATCCGCCCGAACTCGAGCGCTGAACAGTGGCGTCTGCCGGCTCGGTGCTCGATTCGTTCTCATCGAGCGCATCGAGTGCGGCCATGGCGGCGTCGAGCATGCGGGCGCTGCAGCCGGCCATCTCGACCGGGGGCACGTACTCCTCGGCGAGCACCCGGGCGATCGCCCGGAGCTGCTCGGCCGCCGGTGTTTCGCCGAGCGCAGCGGGATTTCCGTGGTCGCCGTTGATGCTGACCGCCGGCTCGATCGGGACCGACCCGAGCAGGGGTGCACCGATGTCGTCGGCGAGCTGCTGGCCGCCGCCCTCACCGAACAACGAGTGGCGCGAACCATCGGGGGCGACGAACTCGCTCATGTTCTCGATGACCCCGACGATTCGCAGATAGTTCTTCGCTCCCATGTCGGCGACGCGGGCGGCGACCTTCTGGGCGTTGAGTGCCGGCGTCGTGACGATCAGCATCTCGGCCCGGGGCAGCATCTTGGCGAGGCCCATCTGCACATCGCCGGTGCCGGGCGGCATGTCGATCAGCAGGTAGTCGAGATCGCTTGGCCAGGCGACGTCCTGGCAGAAGTGTTGGACAGCGCGGTTGAGCATGAGGCCTCGCCACATGAGGGCGGAGTCCTCCTGGTCGACGAGGAAGCCCATCGACACGACTTCCAGACGACCCGTGCCGATCTCGCGCACCAGCGGCTGGATCTTGCCGTCCTTGGAGACCAGGTCACCCTCGACGCCGAGCATGCGGGGGACCGAGAAGCCCCAGATGTCGGCGTCCATCACCCCGACGGCGTACCCCTGCTCGGCGAGTGCCGCAGCGAGGTTGGTGGTGATCGAGGATTTGCCGACACCGCCCTTCCCGGAGGCGACCATCACCACCTTGGTGGTCGAAGGAATGCTCGTATCGGGCGCGTTTTGGCTGACGTTGAAGCGAGCCTTCGCCATCGCCTCGGATCGTTCTTCCTGGGTGAGTTCGCCCCAGTCGATCGTGACCCGGGTGACACCGGGCAACGAGGTCAGTCGGGCGCGAATGTCTTTTTGGATCTGGGCGCGCAGGGGGCAGCCGCTCGTGGTGAGGTCAACCTGGAGGCGGACCCATCCGTCGTCGGTGACGGTGGCGCCTTTGGCCATCCCGAGCTCGACGATGTCGCTCCCGAGCTCGGGATCGATGACGCCGCGCATCAGACCCATGACGTAGTCGGGGGTTGGGGGAGACGTCGTGGCCACGTCCATCAGGATAGGCGTCGTGCGGCCTGCCGAAAGCGGCCGGGCAGATTCGCGTCCCGTTGGGGTCGGCCCACTTCCCCCAACCGAAGACGGACCGATACACTGACGGTTCACGGTTCGACGGTCCCGTCGCATCTCCGTCCTTCAGGAGGAACCCACCATGATCATGCTCACCGACAACGCCGCTTCGAAGGTCAACGAGCTCATCAGCGCCGAAGGTGAAGACGGACTCGCCTTGCGCGTGGCCGTTCGCCCCGGGGGCTGCTCGGGCTTCTCGTACGAGATGTACTTCGACACCGATCGCGCCGCCGACGACATCACCAAGGACTTCGGTGGGATCGACGTCGTCGTCGATCCCCAGTCGGCTCAGCTGCTCGAGGGCGCAACCCTCGACTACAAGGACGGCCTCCAGGACGCCGGCTTCTCGATCGACAACCCCAACGCCCAGCGCACCTGCGGCTGCGGCCAATCGTTCAGCTGAACCCGACCCCCGGGATCGGGCCACGGCCCTGACCAACGCCCTGCTTCGGCAGGGCGTTCGTCGTTTTCTGCCCGCTGATCAGACGAGCGAGAGCGCGTCACCGAGCTCGCTGCGGTCGAAGGTGGTGTCGAGCCGGGCGCGGATCGTGTTGTCGGCGGAGGCGACGAAGAGGGCGGGCTCGAACGGGAGCGCCATGGTGTTCACGGCTGGCGTGAGGTCCGGGAAGCCGCCGGTCGCGAAGTCCGACGGGTCGACGTAGACCTCGGCGTGGATCACGTTGAGGTCGGGGCGGCCGGTGGCCTCATCGATCAAGAGGTCGACGACGGGGCCGCAGATGTCGGTCTGACAGAACCCGGGTGTGGAGATCAGCAGCACCGTCGGCTTGTCGTTGGCAACGGCGTCGACGAGATCGATCTCGTGGAACGGGCACTCGATTGCCCGAGTGCAGATCGGGGTGACGCCCTTGGGGTCGTCGACCGTTGGGGTCGGCGCCGATGGGAGCGGATCACCGACCTGAGGGATCTCGACGTCGCCCCGATCGGCGACGAGGAACGGCACCGACCCGACGGTGGGATGGTCGGGCAACTCGGCGACGAATTCCCCGGGGGCGTCGAAGGTCATCACGAGCGGGAAATACGGCGTGATGATGCCCTTGGTGCGTCGGGCGACCATGGTCTCGAGCACGACCGTGTCGCCCCGACGGATGCGCACGGCGAGCTCGGCTGGTGCGGATTCACGCATGACATCGATCTCGTCGCGCACGAGGAACGTGAGCCGCTGTGCGATACCCGCCACGAGGATTGGTGCCTGCCGGAAGCCATCGGGGAACGCTGGGGTGAGGAAGCTGAGGTTCTCGCTCGGAACGGCGGGCTGCGTGTCGGAGCCGCAGGCGATCAGCGCAATCGATCCGGTGGCGAGACCGCCCAGGAGGAATGAACGACGGGGGAGTCCCTGCACGAGACACAACGCTAACCGCCGTCCGAGGTCAGAGGACGAGCCGTGGTCGTATCGACGACCGCTAGCGTCGGGGTTCGTGACCGGTACGTCGCAGGAGAGCGTTGAGATCACCGTCAATGGGGAGACCGTGGTCGTCGCCGACACCACGGCGACCCTGCTCGACGTCCTGCGGGGGAGCGCAGGCATGGTGTCGGTCAAGGACGGGTGTTCGCCACAGGGTCAGTGCGGATGCTGCACCGTCCTCGTCGACGGTCAGCCGCGCGTCTCGTGCGTGACCCCCATCCGCCGTGTGCGTGGCCGTGAGGTCACGACCGTCGAGGGTCTGGCGCCCGATGTCCGCGCCGCCTGGGGTGAGGCGTTTGCTGCGACTGGTGGCAGCCAGTGTGGTTTCTGCACACCGGGCATCGTCTGCCGTTTCGAGGGCCTGCGAGCCAAGGAGATTTCCCACGATGACCGTGCCAAGGCAGCCGATGCCTTGCTCGCCCACATGTGTCGGTGCACCGGATGGCAACCGGTGCTCGATGCCTGGGAGGTCTTCGGCACACCGGTGACCTTGGGCGATGCCGAGGCCGCAATGGCGCGGGCGACGATCGAGGGCGGTGTCGCCCAGTCGGTCGGACCGCATGTCGCACTCGGCGAGGGTGGCTTCAGCGACGACATCGCGCCACCTGGCGCGCTCGTCGCCGTGCCCGACGGCGATGGTTGGGCCGTCGCCGAGACCCGCGCTGCGGCGCTCGCCGCCGCCGGAAAGATTCAGGGCCGCCGCACGACCGCCGACTATCCCCCGCCGATCGAGCTTCCCGAGGGGAAGTTCGACGCAGTGCTCCAGACCACCTGGACCGAACCGGCCTACCTCGAGACCGATGCGTCCTGGTGTGAGCCCGGCGGCGAGCCGGCATCGTTGCTCGGCAACGGTGGGGCGTTCGGCGGAAAGCTCGAGTCCGGACTCGGTGAGGTCGCCCGCCGACTGGCCGACGAGCACGGCCGCCCGGTGCGCGTGCTGCTTGCTCGCGAGGACGTCGTGCGCAACGGGCCGAAGCGTCCCCCGATCGCCGGCGGGATGAACGCCGATGGCACCGGTCTCCTCCGCGTCGCCCGCACGCCCGGGATCGTCGAGGCCATCGCGAGGGTCGCCCCCGATGTCACCGTCGAGGAGGTCGACGTGGTCGGCCCGCCGACGTCGGCCGCCATTCGCGGCGCCGGTTGGCTCGAGGCGGCCGTGCTGCTCGCTGCCGCGCGTGGCGAGGTCGGTTGGATCGCAGAGCCAACCGGGGGAGAGGCCACTGCCTCGGTCGCCCCCGACGGCGCGATCTGCGTGCAGGTTCGAGCCGGTGATCCGCTCGACGCGACCACGCTGCGCTCGTACTGCACCGGAGCCGCGCACATGGGGCTCGGACTCGTCCGGAGCGAGTCGATCGCGGTTGATCCCGAGACCGGCGAGATCCACGACCTCACCATCCGGTCCTTCGGTGTCGTTCGCGCCGTCGACACGCCGACGGTCGAGATCGACGTGCTGGCCGACGAGCGACCGGCCGTCAACGGCTCCGATGCGGTGATGGCCGCGGTTGCGGCGGCGGTGTGGCTGGCCGATGGCACGCCGACGGCGTGGCCGACGGCTCCGTAGGCGAGGTCAGCGAGGGTCGCCTTGCGGCCCGCGAATCAGACGACCTGGGGTCTCGCCGGTGAACTGGTCGTCGAGCACGGTGACGGCACCACGGCACACGGTCGCGCCGTAGCCCTCGGCTCGTTGCACATAGCGCTTTGCGCCGGTCGGCAGGTCGGCGACGAGATGCGGAAGCTCGACCGCCAGACCGTCGAGATCGATCACGTTCACGTCGGCCCGCATGCCCGGGGCGAGCAGGCCACGGTCGCGGAGGCCATACATCTCGGCGGTTTGGCGGGTCTGGCGATGCACCAGCCACTCGATCGGCATCTGGTCGCCACGCGCACGGTCGCGGGCCCAGAACTGCAGCATGAAGGTCGGCATACCGCCGTCGGCGATCGTGCCGCAGTGGGCGCCGGCGTCGGCGAGACCCATGCGGGTGTGGGGGTGCTGATGGAGCTCCCACAGGTGATCAAGGTTGTGGTTCGAGTAGTTGAAGAGCGGGTAGTAGAGGAGTCCCCTTCCGTTCTCCGACATCAGCTGGTCGTAGGCGACCTCCGCCGGCTCGACCCCCTGGGTGGCGGCGATCCCGGCGCACGTCGCTGCCGGGTCGGGTTCGTAGTCGGCTTCACCGGAGAACGGGTAGAGCTTGTCCCAGCTACGGGTGATCGACGCGATGAAGTCGCTCCAGACGGCGGGCACCTCGGTGGTAAGGGCGGCACGCACGTCGGGCCGGGCGAGTTCCTCGAGACGTTCGTGTTCGGGCAGTTGACCGATGAGCCCCCAGGTGGGGCACAGCATGAACGGGTTGACCGTCGCCGACCATGACTCGAGGATGCCGACCGGCCGGCCCGACACCTGGGCGAGAATGTTGAGCCCGTCGGCCTGGGCCTGCTCGATCAGCCGGAGATCCTCTCGCCACAGGTCCGGTGCGTAATCGGGCTGGTTGAGGTTGAACACGACCGGTTGGCCGGTGATCTGGGCGACGGCGCGCATCCACGAGAATGAGTCGGGCACCTCGGGATGATGGGTGGCGGTCTGAAAGACGCCGTGGCCGACTTCGGCGATCGAACGCGCGATCGCGAGGAGTTCGTCGTCGGTGGCGAAGGTGCCGGGCACGAGTTCGCCGTCGACCGCCTTGTGCAGTGGTGTGCGTGAGGTGGAGAAGCCAAGCGCACCGGCCCGCAGCCCTTCGCCGACGAGTGCCGCCATCGCGTCGATGTCGTCGGGGGTGGCGTCGTCGATCGCCCGCTCGCGCATGACATAGGCGCGCAGTGCGCCGTGGGGCACTTGGGTGCCGAGGTCGAGAACCCACTGGCGGGCATCGAGGTCGTCGAGATACTCCGGGAAGGTCTCCCATCCCCACTGGATGCCGTCGGTCAGGGCCGCCCCGGGGATGTCCTCGACGCCTTCCATCAGCTGGATCAGGAAGTCGCGCCGATCCGCAGCGGCCGGCGCGAAGCCGACACCGCAGTTGCCCATCACCGCCGTGGTGACGCCGTGCCAACCGGACGGCGTGAGCTCGGGGTCCCAGGTCGCTTGGGCGTCGTAGTGGGTGTGGGTGTCGACGAAGCCGGGCGTGACGAGGCGGCCGTCGGCGTCGATCTCGCGTCGCCCGGCGCCGATATCGGAGCCGATCTCCGTGATCGTCTCGCCGTCGATGGCGATGTCGGCGCCCCAGGCCGCAGCGCCGGAACCGTCGATGACCTGACCGTTGCGGATGACGAGATCGTGCATGGCCCGATCGTAGGGGACCGACGGGCTCACCGGTCAGGCACGACACCGCCCCGTGTCGCGATCGTCGACGCTACCGTCGACGGTGATGTCCGTCCGTCAACCCGTGCCAGCCGGGCTCCGCCTCGTCGCCGACCCATCACTCGTTCGGCGCGACAGCGGCCGGGTGCTGGTCGGTGGCTCCCCGTTTCGGATGATGCGTGTGAGCGAGGCCGGCGCCCGGGCGGTCGATCGATGGATCGACGGGGCTCCGGTTCGGGCCGGGGCGGAGGCGGCACTCGCACGTCGACTCCTCGACGCCGGCTCGATGCACCCGCTGGTTGCGCCAGCCGCCGACCGGGACGCCACCGTCGTCATCCCCGTCAGGGACGAACCGGCCCTCACCACCCACCCGACCGGTGGCCGCCCGACCATCGTCGTTGATGACGGCTCGAGCCCGCCGATTGCCCCGATCGACGGTGTTCGGGTGGTCCGGCGAGACCTGAGCGGCGGTCCCAGCGTCGCTCGCACCGACGGCCTCGCCGTCGCGCGAGCCGAGGGTGCCGAGTTCGTCGCCTTCGTCGACGCTGACGTCACCGTCGATCCTGATGTGGACCCCACCGGCTCCGCCTGGATCGACCGATTGCTCGGGCACTTCGACGATCCGGCCGTTGCGGCGGTGGCGCCCCGTGTCGTGTCGGCGCCCGGTGACACCATCCTCGCGGCGTACGAGGAGACCTTCTCGCCCCTCGACCTCGGCAACGCTCCGTCGCTCGTTGCGCCGGGTCGGCGGGTCTCCTACGTCCCCACGGCGGCGCTGATCGTCCGAGTGGCAGCGATCGACGCGGTCGGCGGATTCGACAAGGCGCTGCGGTACGGCGAGGACGTCGATGTGGTCTGGCGGCTCGCCGCCGCCGGGCACACCGTCCGCTACGACCCGTCCGTCGAGGTGCAGCACCGCCCCCGCTCGTCGTGGACTGCCTGGTTCCGGCAGCGCATGTCCTACGGTTCGGCTGCGGCACCGCTCGCCAGTCGACACGGTGACGCGATCGCGCCCAGCCGAGCACCGGTCGAGTTGTATGGCACGATAGCCGCTGCCGTGGTCGCGCCGGTGGCGTTCGTCGCAGGCGCGGCCGCCGCTGCGGTCACCGCAGCCCAGATCCGCGTCCGCCGAGCGCTCGGGGAGCATCACCAGCCGGCCGCAGTGAACGCCGCGATGGCCCAGGCATTCGGATCGACCGTCGCCGCGATCCCGCGAGCGTGGGCCCCGTTCGCGTTGGTTGCCGCTGCGGCCGGTCGGCGTCCACGGTGTCGGCTTGCGGCGATGGTGACGACCGCGGCCGCCGTCGAGGTGTTCCAGCGTCGCCCGGCGGTCGACCCGATCCGGGCGACAGCGGCCCGGCTCGCCGACCACCTCGCCTACGGCGTCGGGGTCTGGCAAGGCGTCGTGCGTGAACGTTCGCTGACGGCTGTGTGTCCGGCTCGCAGCGAGAACGGGGTTCGGAGCACGGATGCCTCGGCGTCTACCGTCACGCCATGACCTCGATCGTCCAGTCCCGCCTCGACGCCCTCGTCGCCCGTTGCCGTCGTGAAGTCGACGAGGGCCGCCTGCCCGGATACCAACTCGCCGTCGGCTTCGAAAACGAGATCGTCTACGCAGAGGCGTACGGCGACGCAGCCGACCACAACCGGTTCCACACGTATTCGGCGGTGAAGCCGACCGTCAGTCTCACCGTGCTTGAGCTCGTGGCCGAGGGGATGCTCGACATCGACGCCACCGTGGCTTCGGTGCTGCCGCCGTTCGGGGAGAACGGGAAGGACACCATCACGCTCTCGCAGGTCTTGCTGCACGCAGGCGGCTTCCCGACCGCCCCGATCGGCGCTGAGGCGATCGATCGTCAACAGCGGCTCGAGCGGTACGCAAGCTGGCACACCACATGGGAGCCGGGCACTCGCTTCGAGTATCACCCCTCCCAGGCTCACTGGGTTCTTGCCGACATGATCGAAGAAGTGGTGGGACGCCCGTACGCCGACGTCATCACCGAACGCCTCATGACCCCGGCCGGCCAGCCTCGCTGGCTCGCGATCCCCGAGGACGAGCAGGGCGACATCAAGGATGTCTTTGATATCGGCGAGCCGGTCGACCCGGCGGAGTTCAAGGCCCTCCATGGTGTCGACATGCCCGAGACCGAAGTCACCAACAATGCCCTCAGGATGTTCAACGATCCGATGGTCCGCGCCGGTGGGCACCCGGGCGGCGGTGGCATCGCCTCGGCATCGTCGATGGCTGGCTGGTACCAGGCGATCCTCCACGACGACGGTGACATCTTGCGCCCGGAGGTCAAAGACGACGCGCTGCGCACGATCCGCCAGACGCACCCCGACCCACTTGGCACCCGGGCCAACCGCACCCATGCGTTCACGATTGCGGGCGCCGATGATCAAAAGGCGCTCCGCGGGCATGGCCACACATCAAGCGAGTGGGCCTTCGGCCATGGTGGGGCGAAAGGTCAGATCAGCTGGGCCGACCCGGCGACTGGCATCTCGCTCGGCTTCATGACCCACGGCCTCGATCGCAACGATCTCGTCGTTGGCCGGCGAGGGATCGCGATCTCCTCGAAGGCCGGCGTGCTCACGACGCCGGAGTAGCGCCCCCGGTCGGAGCGTTGGCCCGCACCGCCGTCCACATCGCCGCCATCAGCAGCACGACGACGAGCGAAACCCAGCCGAGCGCCTCCTGGCTGGTTCGGTCGGCGAGCAGGCCAATCACGGCGGGCACGATGATGGCGCCCGCCGAGGACGTCGCCAGTTGATACCCGACGATGCGTGCCGCCCGATCCGCGCCGAGATAGATCGGGGTGCGGTTGACGACAGCCGGGAACATCACCGAGAAGGCGAAGCCCAAGAGGGGCAGGGCAAAGCCACCGAACCCGGCGGGATTGGCGGCGAAGATGGCGGCGGCGGCGATCGCAAGCGCCGACGCTCGACTCATGATGACCTCGGGTGCCACTCGGTCGCCGCCGAATGCGAGCAGGAACCGGCCAACGGTGAGGCCGCCCCAGTACGAGGCAACGAACGCGCTGGCCAGCACTTCGTCGGTGCCGCGCGCCTCGCTGAGCATGGTGAAACTCCATTGGCCGGCGGCGACCTCCACGCCCACATAGAGGAAGAACCAGCCGAGCACGAGTGCGAGCAGATACGACGGTGCCTCGACCCCCCGGCCGCGGGTTGCCTCGACGTCGGGAGCGTCGGGCGTGTCGTCGAAGCCTTCACGGGCCAGCGGCGAGGCGACGACGATGCCGGCCTGCAGCGCCGCGAAAATCCAGAACGGCAGCCCCCATCGGTCGCTGCCGGCGATGAATGCGGCAGCGATGAGTGGACCGGCCGAGGCACCGACCCCGTAGAAGCCGTGGAGCAGCCCCATCGCTCGCTGCCCCCGCTTCACGGCGATCCAGGCGTTCACCGCGGAGTCGAGCGTGCCATTGCCGAGGCCGAGGAGCGCAAAGCCGACGAGCGTCGTCGCCCACGACGAACCGAGCCCGATGATCCCGAACGCCAACGCGGCCAAGGTCGAGCCGATCCGGAACACTGTCGTCATCCCGAACCGTTCGCTGAGGTGACCCGACGCCACCGAGGCGATCAGGTAGCCGCCGGCGAGGCAGGCGAAGACCTGCCCGAACGAGCCGTCAGTGCGCCCGAAGTCGTCGCGAAGGTCGGGCCAGACCGTTCCGATCGCTCCGTCGGTCAATCCAAGCAGGACGAAGGCGCCGAGGCCGATGAGGATCGCCCGCTGAGGTGGGGTAGAGAAACGGCCGGACACCGGTGCAGTCTGCCGACTCGCTTGACCGGATACTGATCAGCGTCGGCCCCGTGCGCGGAGATACTCCTGGCCGACCGCTCGCGATTCCGGGTCGTGCATCGCGTTGATGAGGGCGTCCGCATCGCTCCAGGCCGTGCCGGTCGACACGAGCGCCTCCGCTGCTGCATCGACCGCCTTCAGGGTGGCCCGCAGGGTGAGCCGGGACTTCGCGGCCACGTTCTCGGCGAGAGCCTGTGCCTCGGCCAGGTGCTCGCCGTCGGCGGCGACGGTGTTCAGCATCCCGAGCGCTTTCGCCTCGGCGGCGCTGAACGGTCGGCAGGTGAGCACCAACTCGCGGGTTGCGGCCGGACCGATCTCGCGCACGAGTCGCTGGATCCCACCCCAGGCGAGCGGGATGCCGAGGTCGACCTCCGGGATCGAAAACCGCGTCGACTCGGCGGCGATCCGCAGATCACATGCTGCAGCCAACACCACACCACCGCCGACACAGTGCCCGTGCACGGCCGCGATTGTGACCGCCTGCATCGCTTCGATCGCCTCCGCCATCTCGCGCCCGGCATCGGCTGCATCGCGCGGAAGGGTCTCGGCCGGATCACCAAAGCTCGCGAGGTCGGCGCCTGCGCTGAAGGCCCGACCGGCGCCGTGCACGATTACCACCCGTACCTCGTCGCGTGCATCGAACCAGTCAGCCGCCGCCACGAGCTCTCGCAGGCATGTGGTGGACAACGGGTTCAGCTGCGCTGGTCGGTTCAACTGGATGCGGCCGATCGTGTCGTCGACCGACACAGCCAGGGTCTCGAAGTTCGTCATGACGAGACGATGCCACGCCCGGAGGGGTGGCTTCGACCCCTGCACTCGACCGCGCCGAGGATTCGGGAACGGGGTTGGGAACCACGAGGAGTCGTGGCATCATTTTCTCCGCTCTGGCCCCGGCTGGAGCAGGCTCCCTTAGCTCAGTCGGCAGAGCGTCTCCATGGTAAGGAGAAGGTCGTCAGTTCAATTCTGACAGGGAGCTCGTCGGTTCGACTCGTCTGCCGAACCATGGCGACGTAGCTCAGTTGGTGAGAGCGCTCGACTCATAATCGAGAGGTCGACAGTTCGAATCTGTCCGTCGCTACCACCCGAATCCGTTCGACCCGAGGAGGCGCAGGATGGCCCAGCAGCCCCACCGTCTCCGGATCGTCACGGATTCGACACGTAACCCTGGTACGTCGCGGAAGTCCAACTCCTCCGAAACCGACATGGCCGCGCTGGTCGATCGGGCCGCCGACGGCGAGCGTGCAGCGTTCGACGAATTGGTCCGCCTCACCCATCGCGACGCATTCGGTCTCGCCCTTCGACTGACCGGCAACGAGGAAGACGCACGAGACGTGGTGCAAGACGCCTACTTGAGGGCCTACCGCAGCATCGGCCGGTTCCGTGGCGACGCGCGCTTCAGCACCTGGCTGTACCGCATCGTCGCCAACACGTCATCGACCCACCTCACCAAGCGCAACCGTCACCGCCACGGCGAACTGGTCGACGACACCCAACTCGTCGACCAACGGCCCGATATCGATCCCGTCGTCGCCGCCGAGACCGGCGAATTGCGCGACGAACTCGACGCCGCCATTCGCGACCTCCCGCCTCGCCTGCGGGCCGTCGTCGTGCTGCGCGACGTCTACGACCTCTCACACGACGCGATCGCCGACGAACTCGGCATCTCCGTCAGCGCCGCAAAAGTCCGCCTGCACCGTGCTCGTCGCCGCCTTCGCGAGCGGGTGTTCCCCCTTCCCGGGGAGAACTCGACTGGAGATACGACCTATGCCCGTTGATCCCACCATCGACGACACCGAGCAGGCCACCCTGCTCGACGAATGCGTTCGGTTCGCCGACGAGCTCGCCGCTGATGACACGGTGCTGTCCGGTGAAGCCGCGACCCATGTCTCGCAGTGCTTGCGCTGTCAGGCCGAGATCGCCAACTACAAGCGCATGCGTCGCGTGATGCGAAGCCTTGCCGACCATGACGATGTCGAGGCCCCTGATCTCGAGCACCGCATCCTCGTTGCGCTCGACGCTGCCGATGGCACATCCGGCACCCGGGTCCCAGCGGTCACGGCAGCCACCATCGGTGGCGTCGCAGCTGCGGCGGGCGTTATCGCCCTTGCCATCCGGCACCGTCGCGTCGTTCGACTCGCCGGCTGATTCGTCGCTCCGACCTGCGATGCCCCGTGCGTTCGATGTTCCGGGCGCGCGATCTCGCCGGTCGGGAACGCCACTGCCGGTGGTAGCCTCGCTGATGCCTTCTCAGGGGCGTGGCTCAATTGGTAGAGCACCGGTCTCCAAAACCGGCGGTTGGGGGTTCGAGTCCCTCCGCCCCTGCATGACGAGGTCGTCGACCGGCGATCTCTTCGATTTCCAACCCGAGGACCTGCACTCATGTCGATGAACCGACAGCAAAAGCGGATGCTCCAGAAGCAAGGAGAGATCGACGCCGACGGTGCGCCGGTCCGATCCCGCACCGCGCCCTCCGGCGCTTCGCCACAGGAACGCACCAGCCCAGGGCAATTCCTGCGCGAGGTCCGAGCTGAGCTCCGCAAGGTGGCTTGGCCGACCCGTGAAGAGACGGTCAATTACTCGATCGTCGTGTTGATCACCATCATCGTCCTGGGCGCGATGATCTATGGGCTCGACTGGTTGTTCTCGACCTTCATCCTCGAGCTCTTCGACAACAACTGAGTTTCATGACTGACGACACCACCATTGAACCCGAGGCCGCCGACGAGGCGTCCGCCGCCGAAGCCCCTGCCGATGCTGCGCCCGTCGGTGCCGGCCTCGCCAACGAGTGGACCGGCGGCGAAGCGATGTCGGGCCGCCCAGAGGCCGAGACCGGCAGTGCTGATGTCGAGGTCCTCGATGAGGACGCCCTGCTCGAGGCCGGCGAGGACGACGACGACGAGCGCTACATCTCCCCGTTCGACCGTCCTGGCAAGTGGTTCGTGCTTCACACCCAGTCGGGCTACGAGAAGAAGGTCAAGCAGAACCTCGAGGCCCGCATTGCCTCGATGAACATGGAGAACCGCATCCACGAGGTCGTCATCCCGACCCGTGAGGTTCCCGAGTTCAAGAACGGCAAGAAGGTCATGACCGAGAAGAAGCTCTTCCCGGGCTACCTCCTCTGCCGCACGGTGCTCGACGACGACGCCTGGTACGTGATCCGCAACACCCCGGGTGTCACCGGCTTCGTCAACCAGGGCGGCAAGCCGTCGCCGATGCGTCGCAAGGATGTCGAGAACTTCCTCGGTGTCGAAGCGGACCGCAAGCAAGAGCAGTCCAAGAAGTCCAAGCCCATGTTCGAGTACTCGATGGGCGAGACGGTTCGGGTGAAGGAAGGCCCCTTCGCCGACTTCTCCGGCGAGATCATCGAGATCAACGAGGATCAGCTCAAGGTCAAGGTGCTCGTCAACATCTTCGGGCGTGAGACTCCGGTCGAGCTCGAGTTCGCCCAGGTCGCTCGGCTCTGAGCGCCCACCGCCCTCGGGCGGCCCCGTCAACATTTCTGCGTGTCACCGGTTGGCGCGCGTGCACAACCGGCCCAGACTTGTGGGTCCGCATTTCTCGCTAGGAAGCAATCATGGCCAAGAAGCAGGTCGCTGCTGTCGTCAAGATCCAGATCCCCGCCGGGCAGGCCTCGCCTGCGCCGCCCGTCGGTACCGCGCTCGGTCCGCACGGTGTCGCGATCATGGACTTCTGCAAGGACTACAACGCAAAGACGGAAGACAAACGCGGTCAGATCGTTCCGGTCGAGATCACGATCTATGAGGATCGTTCGTTCTCGTTCATCCTCAAGACCCCGCCCACCCCGTTCCTGATCCGTCAGGCCGCCGGTCTCGAGACCGCAGCGAACAACCCGGGCCGCGAGGTCGCTGGCACGATCACCAAGGCCCAGGTCGAGGAGATCGCCAACACCAAGATGCCCGACCTCAACGCCATCGATCTCGAGGGCGCGATGCTTCAGGTCGAAGGCACCGCTCGCTCGATGGGCATCAAGGTCGTCTGAGTCGCGCTGACCTCGGTCAGCACCACAACCGGAACCACATCGGTTCCCCGCTCGCACCGGAACACCTCACCGGGCGGCGTGAACAGAGAGGGAGCCAACCATGGCGAAAGACAAGCAGTACCGCGACAACGCGCAGAAGTTCGATCGTGATCATCTGCACAGCGACGAAGAGGCCATCGGCATCATCAAGTCGCTTGGTACGAAGAAGTTCGACGAGACCGTCGACATCGTGGTCCGCCTCGGGGTCGATCCCCGCAAGGCCGACCAGATGATCCGCGGCACGGTGGCCCTTCCGGCCGGCACCGGCAAGGACGTTCGCGTTGCGGTGTTCGCCCAGGGCGAAGCCGCCACGGCCGCTCGTGAAGCCGGTGCGGAGTTCGTCGGCGCCGACGATCTCGCCGCCGAGATCGAGGGCGGCATGACCGACTTCGACGTGGCGATCGCGACCCCGGACATGATGCCCACCGTCGGCAAGCTCGGTCGCGTGCTTGGTCCCCGCAGCCTCATGCCGAACCCCAAGACCGGCACGGTCACCCCCGATGTTGTCAAGGCGATCAATGAGTTCAAGGGCGGCATGGTCGAGTACCGAACCGACCGTTTCGCCAATGTGCACGTGCCGATCGGCAAGGCGTCCTTCGGTGAGGACGCGCTCCTCACCAACCTGCGTGCGCTCATCGGCGAACTCGAGCGGGTCAAGCCGGCTGCGTCGAAGGGTAAGTACGTCAAGAAGGTCGTCATCTCGACCACCATGGGCCCCGGCGTCCGGATTGAACCGTCCGCCATCGGCACCACCGAGGCCTGATCGTTTGGCTTTTCCCCGGGCACTCGTAGCCTGGGACTCACATAGCCCGGGCTTCGGCCCGCGGTGTTCAAGATCTGCTCACCCGAAGACCTCCGGTGCGCTCGTTGCAATGCGAGAACCAATGGGCACCGTCCCCCCAGTCCCGACTGTGGGAGACCCCGCCCGCCGGACGAGGAAAGAGCTCTGCAGACCGTCCCCATCTCATGTGTGGGCTGTCGATTGGGCGCTTACCGAATTTCGGTGGGCGCCCACCGCTCTTTTCACCCGGAAAAGAGCCCGACAGCAAACAAAGGAGGTGAGATGGGAGACCCGAATACGGACAAGGCTGCAATCGTCGCCGAGGTGCGTGAGAAGTTCGACGCCAGCGATGGCGCGTTGCTGACCGAGTACCGAGGCCTCGATGTGCCTGCCTTGGCTGCACTCCGCAAGGAGCTTCGTGCTGCTGGTGGTGAGTACAAGATCTACAAGAACACCCTCGTGCGCATTGCTGCGCGTGAGCACGATCTTGATCTTGACGATCTGCTGACCGGCCCGACCGCTGTTGCGTTCGTGAATGCCAAGGAAGATGGTTCCGCGGGCGACGCGGCTGCGGTCGCGAAGGCCCTGAAGGAGTTCGCGAAGTCCAACGAGAACCTCGTTCTCAAGGGTGGCGTGCTCGATGGTGCCGTGCTCAGCGCGGACGACATCAAGGCGCTTGCCGAACTTCCATCCCGCGATGTCCTGCTCGCCCAGATCGCCGGACTCCTGCAGGCCCCGCTTGCAGAATTCGTCGGCCTTCTGGACGCCGTGCCGCGAGAATTCTCGTACGCACTGCAGGCCCTCATCGACAAGGGTGGCGCCGGCGAAGCCGGTGCTGCCGCTCCCCTGGAGGCATCCGACGACAGCAGCGAAGATGACGCTGCCGAGGAAGCCGCCGAAGAACCCGCCGAGGCAACCGCCGAGGCAACCGAAGACAACGTCGCCGACGCAGGTGACACCGAAGATTCCGCCGGCGAAGCCGACGGCGACAACACTGAGGAGGAGTAGCCATGGCTACGACTGAAGAGATTCTCGACGCAATCGGCGGCATGACCGTCCTTGAGCTGAGCGAACTGAAGAAGGCGTTCGAAGAGCGCTTCGACGTCACCGCAGCGGCCCCGGCCGCCGTGATGGCGGCCCCGGCTGGCGGCGGCGACGCCGGTGCCGGCGCAGCGGAGGAGAAGTCGGAGTTCGACGTCGTCCTCACCAGCGCTGGCGACAAGAAGATCCAGGTGATCAAGGAAGTCCGTGGCATCACCAGCCTCGGTCTGAAGGAAGCCAAGGAGCTTGTCGACAACGCCCCGA
>Ga0181574_10002438_pt1 | contig 17009 bp, 13 predicted proteins | sample 101ome_24_FD_145600 | JGI IMG/M metagenome (GOLD analysis project Ga0181574, IMG submission 145600) | Coastal salt marsh microbial communities from the Groves Creek Marsh, Skidaway Island, Georgia - 101410AT metaG (spades assembly) | ecosystem: Environmental > Aquatic > Marine > Intertidal zone... | reverse complement strand
AGACAGCGATGTGCAGCGCTACGCGAGGATTGACTAACTGCGAGTAAGTGTCCTAGCTGACCGTGGGTGGGCGTGTCTAGGAGCGTTTAGCGTTAGCCGTATCAGTTAGTCCCAAGGCAGACGCGAATGAGTTCAATGCTTGCCTCACGACTAAAGATGCGCTGGCTCGTGGCTTGCGAGATAGAGGCGCCATCAATCGCTTCTCGTTTCCCGTCAACCCACTGTAGTTCAATGCTGGCTTCAGGCCCTCGAGAGACAACGATTGGGATTTGGCAAAGAGTGAATGCGTATTCGCCTGCTTTGAGCGATAAGGTTCGCCAATGGCCCAGGCAATCAAAGTACTCAAAACTAGCGTCTGATGTGAGAAATTCATCGGGACGAACGAGTTCTCTGCTGAACCGTATGGCTCCACGTTCAAAGCGAACGCCCAACTCCATAAATCGAGCAAGGATTTCCTCTTTGACCTGGCCGGTCATGCCTGGCTGCCTTGCACCACCAAAGCTTGGCGTATGGGAGTAGGGGTCGTCTGGGAAGGCGCCGTACTCAGCCGGGCTTTTGTTGAAGCCCATCCCACTTCTAATCGCATCGTATTTGGCGACCAAAGCCTGTAGATCAGCTGAAGGCGCCTGGTCTTTCACTGCCCAGTCAACATTTTCAGCAGCTGCAAGCAGGAGCTTGCCAACCATGTGCCAGTAGATTGATCCAAGCCCCTCATACGCGTACATGCCGCCTGAGCGGCCGGTGAATTCATGGTGATGAAAGGTGCGCTCGAATAGTGCCTCTAGATCCTCTTTTTCCATCGCGGCGAGCGTTTCATAGTCGGTATCCTGAAGCTCGCTTAAGGCATCGCGCAGCGAATCGACGTTTTGGAAACTGCCATTGAAGTGGTAATGCCCAAGGGCATCTTGTTCAATGATGGTTGTAACGCCTTGTTCGATCATCTGCGAGAGCAGTGTCGAACTCGCGATATCCCCTTGGCCAATGACGTTCTTTTGCAGGAATGGGGTTAACGTTCGGTCGGGGTAGAGCTGGTAACTATCCCTTCCCTGGTCGTACATGGCCGATGCCTGAAGCGCTTCAAGGACTTCTAATGCCTCGGTAGCGGGCAGTAGTCGCGCGCTCAACACGGCCACCTGCCCTTCGAGCATCTCATAAAGGGTATCCACCTCGGTGCACCTCTCCTTGAATTCGAGCAAATTGTAGGCGTGATAGAGGCCATCTTCTCGGCGGTTCGCGCGAATACTTTGGGCGATGATTGATCGACTGAGCGTTAGGAACTCGACTAAAGCATCCTTAGGGAGCGAACGAGCGTTTTGGGATAATCCCGCCTGGTATAGGCTTTGACGATAATCGCACCCGGCGCGCCCTAATTGGTCCTGAATCTGGCGCCGATCTTCATCATTGATGGGTGCCAACAGTATAGATTGATTAGATTCGAGGATGGTTTGAATCGCTGTGAGGTAGTCGTACACGCTCTTGCTGAGCGAGACCGCGTCGAAGTCGGTATCAGCAAGCCAGCGCTCTAAAAATAAAAGATGTCGATGCAAGTAATTCAGCGTTACAACAGACGCACCATATCCTGCTAGCGCATTGTTTGCGTCGTTCCATTCAGGGCGTTGGGTATTCAGCCAGATCCCCGCTTCAGGAACAAAGTTCGATAGCTTGGCAAGAACAGGAACCAGCAGCTTTTCGATCATATTGACGTGGATGACTTCCCCATCAGGGTCAGTCATTAGCTTTTGATCACTGCCCAACGCTTTGCTGCGGGTGGTTAATGCTTGGTCAAGATCGGGCAAGAATTCGATGCTGTTGCGTGGATCCTTTAGTAAATCATCGTACGCGCGAATCCGGTAGGGGACGTTGGCATAACTAAAGATAGGGGCGAGCAGCAGATCCGAGAGGCCATCAGGATGTAAATTGTTGGATAGCTCAAGGAGTTTGAGCAGATAGATGATTTGATGATCGCCCCAGTAACCAATGTTGGACCAGGGATCGTCAGGATTGGGTGCTTCCCAGTCGATGCCAAGGGAGGTAAGGCGGTAGGGGTTGTAGCCATCGGCAGTGGTCGCGTTGAGGAACTTGCAGATCATGCTTTCAATAAAGCCAGGGTAAGCAAGGCTTAATGCTTCCCAATTCTGGAAGATGTCCCGCCAATTACCCTCATAGTAGAGGTGAGGGCTGCCATCCGCATTGTGTATTTTGATATCAAACTGATTCCAAGGTCTCGATGGGTCGCCATGTCGGCGGCTAAAGGTGATCGGTAAATATTCCAATGCAAGTCTTTGGTAATCCGGGCACTTGGATTCTGCCGCCCAAGTTTTTAGCGCTTGGAGGGTCAAGGTTTCGGGCAAGACTGGTGACTCACCTTCGAACGCTGCAGTCAGCCGCCTCGCGACCGCTTGGTTTCTTGAATGGCAGAACTCAAGGAAGTCCGCTCGCTCGATGGTGTAGCCATCGGCAACCGTGCCACCTCGCAGCAGGTTGAACAACACATTCATCGTATGGTGGTGGGTGCTGGGTTGATCACCAGAGAGTTGGAAACCATCGGCTGCAGCAATGATTTCCCGAAGTCGTAGGCAATCAGCTCGTGCGCTGTCCTCGAGCGCCGCAGGCAGCGATGCGTCAGTTGCAAGGGCATGGCGTAGGTTATGCGTTGCAGCAGCGCTTTGGTTGACTTCCGCGACCATTGACCAACGGCGCTCTGCGCCCTCATCAAGCAAGATGCTTGCGTTAATGAAGTAAGCGCCGCGGTGGCCCCTCACATCAGTCTCCTGATAGAGCTGAGCACCTTTTCTGAATCGGGTGACTTGCGATGAGGACAAAAGGATTGTCTTTGGCGTTAACCCTATCGACCAAACCGTGGTAGCAGAGAGTGCCTCGCTTGGCTCGGCTTTATCCGACAAGGTTGAGCTCATGGTGTACATGCCAAGACCCGTCGCAGCATCAAGCTCCGCTCGTTTGTAGGCATCGAGTAGGCAGCTGAGCTCATTTTGCGTCTGAGTGCTCGCGCCGTATGGAAGTAGGTTTTCCAAGCCATCGAGGGTGTCTACCTCAATGGACCCTGAACCCGTATTGGTGATGCTGGACGTTTTGATGAACCCAAATCGGTCGCTGGTTCGCCAGCCATATTCAAACCGCAGGCCAAGATCGTAATTCTCTTCTCGGAAGATCAGCGCATTGCCGAATCGGCTCTTAAAAAGGCTTCGATCCGTGCGGTAGACGGGGTTGCCGTAGGGGTGGAGGGGCTCCCAGAGATAGGTGCGATCGTCTCGCTTGACGAGCAAAATGGTGCGAGACCCTGTGAATGCGGCGCCATCGCGAATCTTATCTTCAGTGTAGTAAGGGAAAAGGGCGTTTTCAGCGTTCGCTCTGCCAGCCGTAATCCCGCCGCTCGAAGTGGTAAATAGCCAGTGGTCCGAGGGGCTCACGATGCTGATTAAAAATTCAGGCATCGAATCGACGTGATTAATTCGATAAAAGGGTTCGCCGTCGCGTTCGACGTAATCCCCCGAGGCCACTGTTTCAATATCCGTGAGCGGTGTCTGTCCGAGATGGATAACTGGAATCGATATATTCAAGTGCTGACTACCTTGCCTCTGTAACCCTTGCGCTCTCGTGCGCGGCGAGAATTTTCCCGCACTGCGCCGAGCCGGCAGATTGTCTCTCAACTCCCCGAACTTGCACTAATGTAGCACCCCATCGGCCCCTTTAAACGCCAAGATGACGCCTTCTGCCGTGACTCACAGGCCATGGGTTTTTAGTGCTCACATGTGGTGTCGGGAAACGAATTAAAAGGTGATTTTCCAGGGAGTGTTTGCCTTAACCCGCGCCCGAATGGCGCGCGCAGTATTGAGGTGCCGAGTCGCTTGATCGTTGTCACTGCAGGAACGGATGGGCGCTTTTCCTCCTTGAGACTCATAAAGAAGAAATGGGTCTCAGCGCTGGATGCACTCATCCGCATTCATTTGATGCACGTTAGGGCTCGCCCGTCTGGCGGCGGCTTATCGATGGTCAAATGAGGGATGGTTCAACGATGAACGGGCGCTGTGGTTGGCGCGTATTAATGACGATAGCCAATCCGTTATCTTCTTTTGACGCAGGTCGCGCAAAGAAAGACTGGCGAACAAGAGTGGCAGGCACATGGAATATCACGCAAAACATTCAAGACAGGTAAAGCAGGGATGTTGACGCTTCAGCCCATCAGTTCGGAGCAAAAATCGGTGCTGCAGGCCCTGGTTTCATTGGCGACCCGGCCTGAGCAAACAGGCAGGAATGTATGGTCTAACTCGGACGGCTATCCGGCTTGGCACCTAGAGTGTGATCGAGCCGAACTAGCGGCCGCCTGTGGTGTCCCTACGAATGATTTTGAAGCCAGAAAAGCGCTCGATCATGCGATTGAGGCATTGACTAGCGTCAGGTTGTGCTCGTATGAAGCTGGCGACCAGGTCGACTGTGGGCCGGCGCTCGTGGCATCAAAATGCTACGCTGATCCCGAATGCACCAAGTGGATCGGCTTTCGATTTCAATTGCCATGCCTGCTTCGATCGATCGATTGGACCACAGTCTAGTCAGGCCGAGTGCGAGGATGCTAAAAACTCGCCACATTTAATGGATTCTGGAAAGCTCGTTGAGTCTTGCTCAGCCAGCAGTTCCGCCCCTCTGACCCTGCTACGCGCGCTGCTCCAAACTTCCCTAAGACCTGAATCTAAGCCGGCTGTTGAACGCTGGTGCTAAATCACTGCTTTTGATGAACCGCTGAAAAATGGTAGAACGGTACCCATTGACACAAAACAATTGAGAAAAAGTATGAAGCCATTAGAGGGTGTGACCGTTTTAGAGTTTTCAACCATGATCACGGCGTCATTTGCCGCCATGATGATGGCCGAGCAGGGGGCAACGGTCATTAAAGTAGAGCCGCTCAATGTGGGCGACCCTATGCGGTACATCGGCGCAGCAAAAGGCGGAATCTCATCCCTCTTCGCCAATTGCAATCGCGGTAAGCGAGCGATTCGAGTCGACCTAAAAGATGAAGCGGGGCAATCAGTCATTCGCGAGATGGCGTCGAAGATCGATGTGTTTATCCACAATTTCAGACCAGGCGTTATGGATAAGCTGAACCTTGGTAGTGATGCCCTTCGAGAGATTAACCCGCGCCTGATTTACACAGCCATTTCAGGGTTTGGAAAAGAGGGACCGCTCGGCGCCGCCCCCGCTTATGACCCCATCATCCAAGCCCATGCGGGGCTCGCGGCAACCCAGGGCCGAGAAGGAGAGCCAGCATTCTTTCGCACGCTGATCTGCGACAAGATCACCGCTTACACCGCGTGCCAGGCAGTGACGGCCGCGCTCTACGTTCGTGAGAAAACCGGTGAGGGCCAACATATTGATTTATCCATGCTCGACGCGGGTCTGTTTTTCATCTTCCCTGATGGATTTCAAAATCACACGTTGCTCGATGCTGATCACGACCGCGGACCTTTGCTCATCGACTTGCTCTACGACTTAACGCTGACGAAAGACGGTGCTGTGACCATTTCGGCGGGTACGGAAGAGATGCAGATGCGCTCGCTCATCGCCGTTGGAATGGAGCATCTTCTGGCGGACGACCGGTTCAATTCGTTTGAAAAAATGGTTGCGAACTTAGCCGTGTTTAAAGAACTGGTTGCTGAGGCGTACCTCGAATACACCACCGATGAAGTGCTCGAGAAACTGAAGGCCGCTGATGTCCCCTGTGCGCGTTGTCTCAGTAAGGATGAGGTGTTGGCCCAGCCGCAGGTCGAAGCGAACGATACCGTTGGTGAAATCGACCATCCGATCATGGGTAAGATGCGAGTGGTTAAACTGCCTGCTCGATTCGGCGGAGAGCGGCTTGCGCCAGCGAGGCCGAGTCCTGATCACGGTCAGCACACGGACGAGGTGCTATTAGAGTTTGGTGTTGACGATACTAGATTGGGCGCGCTTCGCGAGGCGGGCGTCGTTAGCTAGCACTGAGGCGCTGTAAAACAGTTTTCATTAACGGCGTTCAAGTGGTGCCGGCGGGGAGACTGACCGCCACTTCCGTTTGTTCATCTACCTCTACCCATTGTCTTCGTAGAGTGGAGATGATGCCTTCATTGCTCGTGATTGCATTCTGAGCGTGGCCACATGGAGGCCGGTCTCATCAAAGGCGTGCTGATCGTACCAAACGTATTCTGTTTTTGGGCTCTGGCCAACGCACACGACCTCACACTCGATGTGATATGGGCGGTTCATCAAAAACGGTCCATTGACGTGAACAATTTCCATGGCGCTAAAGAGACCGGTAGATTCCTCGACCAGTGGTCCGAGCCCTCGCATCGCCGAACCCCATAAAAATTCAACCAGCGTGCAAGGCGCACCCACCGGTTCGCCCCAAGGCGATACATTGCGGTACCAAGGTAGCGGGTCGCTGATGAGGTTCTGATCGTAACGTTCGAACTGTTTGGATGGGTCAGCGAGCACGTCATAGTGACCAAGGGACATACCTGGCTCGACACGCCTGAGGATTCGTAGCTCTGACGGATCACAGGGCCGATAGTCCAGTGTTCGAATAGCAGATTCACTCGGGTCACCTAGGCCGGCGGAGCCTTCGCAAACGAGCAATCCATCGGCACGCTCCATCCACACACGGGTCTGCGTCGCGCTGGGTGCTGGCACTTCCGCAAAAACCTGAACTTCTTCTCGGTCAACGGTCGGATTACGAAATAGCAGTGATAAGTAGCCTTGCTCGAACCAAGTCTCCCCGAAGAGGTCAACGAGAACGGGTGGAAATTGATTCATGTGAATATCGCCGGCCACCGTTCCTCCTCTGAACCCGAGTTCGGTTGCGGTGGCATCGTCGTGAATACTCCCGGCGCCTGCGTCAGCAGACCAATTTCTTGCGGCCCACAGGGGGCCTTGCTTAACGTTAGTCATGAATGGCCTCTTATCTTGCTGTCTGGAGGTGATGTCGGTTAACGGACACCGCAGTTCGGGTGAATAGCGTTTGATAACGGATCGGTGCTAACCATCAGGCAAACCCAGCACGCGTTTGGCAATAATGTTGAGCTGCACTTCGTTCGAGCCGCCTGCAATCGAAATCGATTTGGCCTCATAGTTCAGTCGATTCATTTTCAACTCTTCTGCGTCGAACCCCTCGCCCTCCCAACCCAAGGCTTGGCTGCCTCTCAGCCATTGCTGCGCTTCAAGTTGAGATTTAACGAGTTCTGCTTCGACATACTTGAAAATCGAAGTGGCGGCGCCAGGCACTTCGTGATCTCGCTCGGCTAATGCCCGCTGCTGAGTGAGCAAGAAGGCGCGATGAAGCATGGAAACAGTGGTGATTCGGTCTCGAATCACTGGGCTCTGTGCCTCGTAGTTGGAGAGATATTGGCGCATAAGGGCGCCCCAATCGGTCTCGGGTTTGATGCGCTCGAGGGGCCCTGCCGCATCAGCGTTCGCGAGTGCCGCGAGACCTGATCGCTCATGCTGAAGTAGCCGCTTGGCGACGATCCAGCCTTGATTTTCACGGTGCACCAGATCGTTTTTTGGCACTTGCACGTCATCAAAGAACGTTTGGCAAAAGGGGGAGTCGCCGTTGATTAGCCGTATGGGTTTCACGGTGACACCGGGGCTGTCCATTGAAAACAGTAGAAAGCTAATGCCCTCGTGTTTAGGTACCTCAACATTGGTTCGCACTAGACAAAAAATCCAATCGGCATGCATCGCTCCCGATGTCCAAATCTTAGATCCGTTCACGAGGTAGTGGTCGCCTTGATCGAGCGCGCGCGTCTGAAGGCTCGCTAGATCTGAACCAGCGTTCGGTTCACTGTAACCCTGACACCAGGCGACCTCACCGCGGGCAATCCGAGGCAGATGCCTTGCTTTTTGCTCTTTCGTTCCATACTCGAGCAGAGTGGGGCCGATCATGCTTAGCCCCATGCCGCCGAGCGGTGGCCTGGCATGAATCCGTTGGAGTTCCTCGATGAGCACCTGAAATTCGCTCGGGTCTAGACCCGCGCCACCGTATGCCTTTGGCCAAGTGGGCGCCGTCCAGCCCTGGCCAGCCATTCGCTCAAGCCAAACATACGCGTCGGGATTAGTGCTAGCGCGCTTGCGGCCGCCATTAACCTCCTCACCAGGTACCATCCGTGTGCGCATCGAGGCAGGGCAGTTGGCCTCGAGCCATTGGCGGGCTTCTTCTCGAAAAGCGTCTACCGGCATAGATCCCTCAGCATCATTCTCAGAGCACAGAGTAGCGAAGCTCTTCTCGCTGATCAAAGCGGGATTCGCTGCAAGCTCTTAACAAGCGCGACGTTGTTTCAGCGCCGAGCTGTGTGCGAAGGGAAACGGACGATTCATGGCCAACGCAGATAGGGTGAGTAGGGCTTATGCTACGACCCATCAAAGGTTGAAGCGGGGCAATGATTAGACAACGTTCAGTAAGCGATATGCTTCCAGTCTCTACTATTGAAAGCACCGCTTTCAAAAAAAGGGGGCACTCAATTTCGGGCTTTTGGTCAGTTAGAGGCTGATATCTTTATCAGCTCAGCGTAGGATCGGTGAAACTACACAATCATGACAAGTGTTCGCGCAGGAGAGGGTATGGAATACCAAGAAGTCGTTATGGGGCGCCGCAGCATCCGAGGGTTCCTAGACAAACCGGTATCGAAGCATATGATCAACGATGTGCTATCGATGGCCATTCGTGCCCCGTCCTCGCTGAATACCCAACCGTGGAATTTTTACGTGGTCAGTGGAGCGCCGCTGGATGCGATTCGCGAGGGCAATACCGAGCGCAATCTTGCTGGCGTGCCCGACTCCCGTGAGTTCAGAGGCCATGGAGCCTACGAGGGCGATCATCGAACGCGGCAAATTGAGATTGCCAAGCAACTATTTGCTGCGATGAGCATCGAGCGCGAGGACAAAGCTGCAAGACAAGATTGGGTGCTTCGAGGCTTTCGGCAATTTGATGCGCCTGTTTCCATCGTGGTGACCTACGATCGCTCAATCCATGGTGGAGATATTGCCCCCTTTGATTGTGGTGGGGTGACGAATGCACTGGTCAACGCCGCTTGGTCCAAGGGACTAGGATGTGTGATCAACAGCCAAGGCATCATGCAGTCACCGGTGGTTAGAGAACACGCGGGCATTCCCGATGATCAAGTGATTATGATTTGTGTGGCATTGGGCTACCCTGACGAGACCTTTCCCGCCAATGCAGTCGTCTCGCGTCGAAAATCCCTTGACGAGGCCGTTCATTTTGTCGGCTTTGACGCGGACTGACCCTCGGTCTCTACCTGCTTAGCGAGTGTTGTGACAGCCCTTTGACCTGATGAATCTGATTCTGAGGTAGGCAGTGATCACCACGCTTAAACAGAGCTAAGCAGGATGGCACTCACGCTGCGAAACAATGAAGAAAACGATAAGGCACTGCTATGAATGAGAATATGAATACGAAAGTGATACTCAAACAAAGACCGGAATCCACAGCAACGGCGGATTGCTTTGAAGTGGTAGAGGAGCCACTAAAGCCCCTGGCGGATGGGCAAATTCGAGTTGAGGTGGCTCTTGTCTCGGTCGATGCAGGGACCCGCACCATGTTGGTTGGCGAAGGCTTCCATCAGCAGGTCGCCCTGGGGGATACGATTTTGGCAGGCGGTGTTGGCCGCATCATTGAGTCGAAGGCGGAGGGATTTGAGGCTGGGCAGGTCGTCCGCGGAGGGTTGGGTGTGCAAACGGCTGCGACGGTGTCGCCCAAAATGGTCGAATTGGTTGAAGAACTACCCGGTCAGCCGCTTAGCCTTCATCTTGGTGCGCTTGGTCCATCGACAGGTATTACCGCATGGATTGGTGTGAATTGTGTAGCGAAGCCTGCTCCGGGTGATGTGTTTGTTGTTTCCGCAGCAGCCGGTGCAGTAGGCTCGATCGCAGGTCAGATCGCGAAGCGGAAGGGCGCCAAGGTCATTGGTATCGCCGGGGGGGCGCGTAAAAAGGCATTCTTGACGGAGATACTCGGCTTTGATGCCGCCATCGATTACAAGTCGGAGTCGGTGACCGAGGCACTGAAGTTGCTAGCACCTGAGGGGGTCAATATCTTCTTTGATAACGTCGGTGGCCCCGTTTTGGACGCGGTGCTGGATGTCATCGCAATGCGAAGCAAAGTCGTTATTTGCGGGGCCATCTCGCAGTACAACCATATGGACCGTGTTATCGGCCCATCGATGTATTTGCGGCTAGCTGAGCGTCAATCCTCGATGGAGGGATTCGCTTACTTCCATTTTCCAGAAATGATTCAAACGGCTAAAGCAGAGTTGCTGGAATGGGTGAAAGCGGGCGAGTTAGTAACGCCCGAGGAGGTCTTAGAGGGCATTCATGCCTATCCGGAGGCGCTCGAATTTATGTTTGAAGGCCGCAACCTCGGTAAGCTTGTGGTTTCGATGACCTAAGTTTCGGTGGTTGCTGCAACTGTCACAACTGTCACAACTATGCTCTTCCTCTAAACAAAAAAGACTATTAAACAAAAAAGACTATTTTTTTTGCGCTGCGGCTAGGTCAACTGAAGATTAATGCAGCGTGGAATAGCCACGATTTAGAGCTCCGCTCTCGCAAATGACGCGAGTCACGCTGAACAACACGCTAAGGAGGTACGGTTAACTCACGATGAAAAAAACAGTGGCCATTGTTGGTGCCGGAGTGAACGGTGTTTGCGCAGCGGTAGCGCTGGGTGAACTTGGGCATCACGTGACGTTAATCGATAAGGGTGAGCCATTTGCCGAGACGAGTTCCAAGTCGTCGAAATTGCTGCATGGGGGCATCCGATATTTGGAACACTTTCATTTTGGATTGGTTCGCGAAGCCCTGTCGGAGCGGGCCTGGTGGCTCAAGGAAGCCCCTCGATATACGACGCAGCGCCGGTTTTATATGCCGATCTATCAAGGAATGCCGCGCTCTCGGTGGCTGCTTTATGCAGGCGCAAAGCTCTATCAGATGCTCGCGGGTCGAAAAAGTCTCGGCAGCAGTGCGTATCACTCAAAGCGTGAGACGCTGGAGGCTAACCCTCATCTTAGCGACGTCGGATTGCGGGGCAGTGTGAGTTACATGGATGTACAAATGGATGAGCCAGGCCTTTCTGCTTGGCTCCTTGACCGGGCAGTGTCAGCGGGTGTTGAGCTGATGTCTAACACCCCTGTAGCGAGCGTGTCGACAGAAGGGCAGGTGGTGTTAGCGACCGGAGAGTCATTGTCATTTGACTGGGTAGTCAATGCGGCAGGGCCCTGGGCCTCGGCCTTGCTTCAGGCGAGTTCAATTGCATCAAACTATCGAATCGAATTGGTTCGGGGCAGTCACTTACGCTTTGCGCGAAAGCTCCCGCATCCCTTGGTGATTCAGTCTCGATTCGATCAACGTATTATTTTTCTGCTGCCCGAACCAGGTGGGATGCTTTGCGGTACCACGGAAGTCCCTCACGAGGATGGCGCTGAAGTCGTCTGCACGGCAGACGAGTCACGCTATTTGTTACAGGCTGTAGAAGGTGTGTTGCGCGAGTCACTCGTTGAATCAGAAATCACTGAGCGATTTTCAGGCGTTCGGCCCATTGCTTATGAAGGTGCGGGTCATGGGAACTTCTCCAGTGCATCCAGAGACAGTGAGATTGAGGTGATGGGGCAACTCATTGCAGTATTTGGTGGTAAATGGACTTCAGCAATGCACTTGGGTCAGGAGATTGCCTCGAAAGTTCGGTGAGCGTTAAGTGTGATGGGTTATCCCGCAGCCTGCGGTCATCACTTCCCCCGTTGGCGCCAAGGTTTTAGGGCCTTGGCTGCGGGGTAAAACGAGAAATTAGAGAGCAGGGTTGGTTGAACCATTCAGTAAAAAAGGAGAGCGTCATGCAGATTACTGCTGCCGTGAAGCACGCAGATCGCGATACGTTTAGCATCGAGCGGCTTGAGCTTGAGCCACCACGCGCGAATGAAATTTTGGTCAAAATTGCAGGCGTCGGTTTGTGCCATACGGATATCGTGTTCTCAGGTCGCACCGACGGCTATCCCTTTCCGGCGGTGTTCGGCCATGAGGGATCCGGCATCGTTCTCGCCGTGGGCGACGCGGTGACGAAAGTGGCCCCGGGGGATGCGGTGGCGATTTCCTTCCGCTCGTGCGGGCATTGCGATCGCTGTGATACTCAGGATCCTGCCTATTGCAGAACCATGCCGATGCTCAATTACACGGGTGCGCGTGAAGATGGGTCAACGTCGCTGAGTGGACCGCTCGGTGCTGTCGCATCAAATTTTTTTGGTCAGTCGTCTTTTGCGTCTCACGCGCTCACCTACGAAGAAAATGTCGTTAAGGTCGATGACGATTTGCCGCTTGAGTTACTTGGTCCTTTGGGCTGCGGTATTCAGACGGGTGCAGGGGGCGTGATGCGGTCGCTGGCCGCGAAGAAAGGATCATCTATTTTGATCATGGGCGGGGGGCCGGTGGGACTCGCTGCAGTGATGGGGGCGAAGATCCAGGAGTGTGGCACGATCATCCTGCTCGAGCCCCAAGCCAATCGGCGCGAACTGGCCAAAGAATTTGGGGCGACCCATGTGATTAACCCGAATGAGACCCCGAGCCTGGTCGATGCGGTGCGGAGTATCGTGCCGCTCGGCCTAGATTACGCGTTTGATACAACGGGAATCCCCTCGGTGCTTCAAGATGCGATGGGTTGTTTGGGATCGATGGGAACGCTTGGCGTTGTTGGCATTACGCCACCAGGAACGCCTATCCCTGGTGAGCTATCAGGTCTCATGATGTTCGGACAGTCAGTGCGGGGCATCATCGAAGGAGATAGTGACCCGGATACGTTTATCCCCGAATTGCTAGATTATTTTCGCGAAGGTCGGCTGCCTTTTGATCGGCTGATCAAAACTTACCCGTTGTCACAGATCAACGAGGCTATTAGCGATCAGCATGCGGGGCGGTGCGTTAAGGTGGTGCTGACGCCCGAAGTCTGATTGGGTAAGCCCATGGCTAGATCATCAGGCTGTATCAAGGGTACCAATTACGGCCACAGGAATAGCGCACGGTTTGTATTATTCATGCGCTAACAGCCTTGAGCAGTTGTAGACATTGTTGTTGGATTTCAAGCAGTAAGTTCCTTGGCAACTTGAACTGGATCATCTTCGTGGTAGAAACGCCATGCGGGGGGGATTGTATCGATGGCAAAAGATGGCCTACTAGGATTCGAAAGTGCTGCAGCCCTAAATCAATTCAATCAATCCATCATCGAGGAATTTCGGGCCAACGGGGGACGCTGTGGCGGGCGATTTGAGGGGAACCCAATGGTGCTGGTTAGCCACCAGGGCGCGAAATCAAAACGCTGGTTTACGACGCCGTTGTCATATTTTGGCGATGGCGACGATGTGATCGTTATGGCTTCGGCAGGTGGTGGTGTTCGTCACCCTAAGTGGTACTTCAACCTTCTGATGAACCCTAAGGTCGTAGTGGAGCGGGGGAGCGAGCGATATGATGCAAAAGCAATGATAGTAGAGAGTGATGCACGCTCAGAGGCGTTCCGGAAGATGACCGAAGCCATGCCCAGGTTCGCGGATTACCAAGCCCGTGTTTCACGCGAGGTGCCTGTTATCCGGTTACGACGCAGCACTTGAAGGGCATGGCAAGAAATTGCGCGCGAGCCTACACTGAATGAAATGTGGTGCGCATTGAGGAGCGATCTATGACATTTCCCGACTACCAATCAAAGTATCCCGAGTTGGGCTTCTATGGGTTACCCGGGCACACGCGGACGCCTCGAGACTTGCTCAAGCAAGTACAAGATGCCGAGGCGATGGGGCTCGGCAATGTCATGATTTCCGAGCGCAGTGATTACAAAGAGATTGCAGCGGCGTGCGGAGCGGTTGCAGCGGTAACCAGTGAGATTTTTATCGGTACGTCTGGGACCAACCTCAATAAACGTCACCCCACAGTGACCGCATCAATCGGCAGCACCTTGAATCGCTTATCAGAGGGTCGCTTCGCGCTTGGTCTTGCAAAGGGCGTGGCAAGTCATTGGAGAGCGATGGGACTGAAGCACCCCACCTATGCACGCGAGCGAGAGTTTATCGCCTTGATGCGAAGACTGTGGAAGGGCGAGACCATTACGCAGTACGAAGGCGCGCTCGGTCATTATCCGGTGTTATCGATGCCCGCATATTTGGATGAGGACATCCCTATTCTTTACGTTGGCTTCGGGTTTAAGAGCCTTGAACACGCAGGTACCTGCTATGACGGTACGCACTTGCATACGTTTATGAGCGATTCGGCCCTGAGTAATGCGGTTGAAGCGGTGCGCAAAGGTGAGGCAAGTGCTGGCCGAGTGCCAGGCACAGTGAAGAATTGGTCGGTGCTAGCAACCGCTTGCGATGTCTCTGAAGAGGTCTACTTGAAATATATCGTTGCGCGCTTGGCCACTTATCTACAGATCCCTGGCTACGGTGACATGCTGGTCCAAATCAATGGTTGGGACCCTGACGTACTAGCGGCATTCAGGTCAGATCCTCGGGTGAAGTCGATCGGCGGCATGATCGACAGCGTTGCCACGACGACCCAGTTAGCAGACATTGCATCGCTGATTCCGGATGAGTGGCGTCCAGCGGCTGTAGGATCGCCCAAGGAGTGCGCCAAGCGTTGGGTTGATCAGTTTGATGCGGGCGCAGATGGAATCATTATTCATGCCAGCACCCCAGAGGAAATTGAACCCGTGCTTAGCGAATATGACAAGATTCGGCCTCACGAACGGTTTAAGGATCGAACCAACCGGCCAGGGTAGCGGAGCAGGCTGAAAGCACAATAGTGGTCATCGATAATGAGTCGTTTGGCTGACGGCGTGAGGTTTGGCGCGTTTGTAGCATCGAGCAACTGTCGTCTTGGAATGCACCGATAAAGTGATCGGTCAATCGGTGATCTCGAACAGAGAGTAATGTGATGGGCGCAACCGCAATCTTTGCCGCGATTGAGGCGGGTGGTACGAAGTGGCGAGTCGCCGTTGGTACAAGCGTTAAACAGTCATCGCGCACCGAGATTGAAACCCGTGAGCCGGCTGAGACACTTAACGAAGTACTCGCCTTTATCGAGCGCGAGGTTGAATTGCAGGGTCCGCTCGCTGGATTGGGTATTGGTAGTTTTGGACCGCTCGGGATTGATCCCTCAATGCATGACTATGGCGTTATCGGGCGGACACCAAAGCCCAATTGGAAAGACGTCGATCTGAAAGCGATCGCGCGCCGACTAGACGTGCCTTATCAAATCGATACGGACGTCAATGCCGCAGCATTGGGAGAGTTTGACGCTCGTGCGCCGCTTCAAGAGAAGCTCATCTATGTCACCGTCGGTACGGGAATCGGCGGTGGTGTCGCTGAGCAAGGCGCTATCTCGAGCGGCATTGATCATCCAGAGATGGGACATCTGCCCGTTCGGCGGGTAGCCGGAGATGACTACCCCGGCTGTTGCCCTTTTCATGGAGATTGCCTGGAAGGCTTAGCATCAGGGACAGCAATCCTTGACCGTTGGGGTGCCGATTTAACAGCACTGGGATCAAATCATGAGGGATTGCCGCTCATCGCCAACTATCTCGGCCAGCTGGTTGTTTCACTCACTTTGGTCACGGCACCGAGACAAATCATTATCGGCGGCGGCGTGGCGCAAGCGCCTGGATTGCTTGAGCAGATTCAGCAGGAGGCGCATCGCCAGCTTGGAGGGTATCTCAGTCGCTATGACGAACTTGATTCGCTTGTATCCCTTGTTCAACGCCCAAAGTTAGGGAGCCACTCAGCATTACATGGTGTATTCCTGCTCGCGCAGCAAGCGGCGCGGGCAGAAACCTAAATCACCAATGAGACTACCCTGGGAAGCGCTCAAACGCGGCGACCCCTTCAGGTATCGTCTGAAACGGTTGTTGATCGCAAGTAAATATGGCGATTTGCGGCTGGCATTCACTAGGGTCGTCCAGGGTGCCGGCTTTAAGTACAACGGCCCCAGGTAGTCCAGGCGCACGAGTCAGTAAGTGCGTGCCGCAGTTCGCACAAAATTCTCGGGTGACCGCTCCCTCGATATCGCTTCGGGTGAAGCCCTTAGGGGTACCTTGGGTAAACGTAAGGCCGTCCTCTGGAACCGCCATGAACACGTTGGCGGAGCCACCTGTCAGATACTGGCACTCTCGACAGTGACACTGAGCCTGCATGACGGGATCACCTGCTGACTCGTATTGAATTTCTCCGCAATAACATCGACCAGTGCGACTCATCTTCTATTCTCCTCGGTGAAAAGGGTTAGCATAGCGGCCTAGCGGCTCCGCGCCCAGTACGGCTTTGGAAGCAACTTTGGAGGCGACTGGGGGAGCCTACCAAGGACTGGGCCTGGTTGCCGCAAGGCGAGGATATCAACGAGCACTAATCGCGCCGCGCTCAATTAACATGTTGATCTCAACTTGGGTGCGGCCTAATTCAAGGAGCACCTCGCGAGTGTGCTGGCCCATCAGAGGGGCTGCCCCGGCATGGTAGGACGTTTCGTCAAATTCAATGAGCGGAGCATGGCGATGATAGGCACCAAGGCTTGCATCAAGAGCGGGCACTTTGTGCGGGTTCTGCGAAGAGGACCAAAATTGTGCTGGCGTCAGATGATCTGCTCTGACACAGCTCACCCCTTTATCGACGCAGAGGCGCATCCAATCATCGGCGCTGTGCAGCAGGAACGCTTTCGAGAGTTGCTCAGCAGTGAGGTCATCGTTTCTGTCTAGGTCGGCCGCCTTGATGTCGCTAATATTCAATTCTCGCAAACAATGGATGAATGATTCGCGATCCACACGGGTCACCAATGCCAAGAAGACCCAAGTGTTGTTCAGGCACTTGTAGAGCCTATAGCCAGCACTAAGTCCATGCAGACCTGCATCGGGGAGTGAGCGCGCTTCCTTGCCTGGGTAGCGAACGAAATCATCAGCGTTGGCGTAGGCGTTTGCGCCAAACATATCTACCATG
>Ga0181574_10002436_pt1 | contig 17022 bp, 15 predicted proteins | sample 101ome_24_FD_145600 | JGI IMG/M metagenome (GOLD analysis project Ga0181574, IMG submission 145600) | Coastal salt marsh microbial communities from the Groves Creek Marsh, Skidaway Island, Georgia - 101410AT metaG (spades assembly) | ecosystem: Environmental > Aquatic > Marine > Intertidal zone... | reverse complement strand
TAAAAGTTCTTTACTGTTTGGCATGCTTTCTGCATCTGTTATTACAGTCTATTCGATTACACAGGAGCAATACCCATGGGAACCTTTTCACGACTGCGCTATGTTATCGCCGCCAACGTCAATTCGCTGCTGGAGAAGGCAGAGGACCCGGAAAAGCTGCTGCGCGCGTTGATCCGGGAAATGGAAGACGCGGGCGAAGACGCACGCCTGGCCGTGGCCGACCTGCTGGCGGAACAGGAGCATCTTGACCGGGTCATTCAACGAATGGAGGGAGAGGTATCCGAGTGGCACGAACGCGCCGAGAAAGCCGTGACCACAGAGCGGGACGACCTCGCGCGCGCCGCGCTGAAGGCAAAATCGGAACTGGAAGAAGGTCTGCAGGCTGCCCGTGACGACCGGGCTCAACTGGCGGAGCGGGTCTCTGCGCTTGAATCCGACATGACCACCCTGAAAAGCAAATTGGCTGAAGCCAAGCAGAAGTTGAAGACCCAAACCACGCGTCAGCCCTCGCCCAGGGGCGAAAAAGCGGCCCAGGGGCCAAGCCTTTCACCCGGCGAGCGCAAGATCAGGCAGGCCATGAATCGCTTTGACCGGCTGCAGTCACAGGTTGAACGCCTCGAGGCTCGCGTGCGCTCCTACGAGGTCGGTGGCATCGCTCCGGCTGCCTGGGAAGCGGCTGAAGCTGATCCCTCTGTTGAGGCCGAACTGGAAGCCCTCAAGGAACGCCTGGGCACATCGAAGCCCCAGGAAACGTCAACTGACGAAGCGGCAGAACACGCCCGCGAGGGCGCCTGATTCATGAGCGCCGGCAGCAAATACCCGCGCCACCCCGACGCGCTTCTCGCCGGGGTGTGCGCCGGCCTGGCTCAGCGGCTGGGCTGGAACACCTGGGCCGTGCGGGGACTGGCCGTCATGGGCCTGTTCATTCATGCCCTGGCCACGGGCGGCATATACCTTTTACTCGCCGTCTTGATGCCCGTTCTGGGCGCCCCGACCGAACGCGCCGAGGATGAACGGCTATCATCGCCGGAACTGGGCGGGCGCCAGGCGCGCATCGACGAACTGGAACGTCGCTTCAGGGACCTGGAAAAAGAATCCGAGGGCTGAATCCCGTTGCCGGGTACGGCTCAGGAAGGGGCCGCCGTGGCCCCTTGTTCTCGTATGGTCTGCGCGCTGCGGGCCCAGAATCGGCCGAACAGCAACACGGCGCCGCTGGTCAGGCCGGAGATCATGCCTATCCACATGCCTGCCGGGCCCATGGCCTGCTCAAAGGTCAGGTAATAACCGACCGACAACCCGATCAACCAGTAGGAAATCATGTTGTAGAAAGCGGGGGCCAGTGTGTCCTTGTAACCCCTCAGTGCTCCGGCGGCACATACCTGGATACCATCAGGGAACTGAAAAAGAGCGGCATACCACAGCAGCGAGACGGCTACCGAAGCGATCACGGGATCGCTGGTGTAAAGGCCGACGACCAGACCGGGAAACGTCACCATCACGCAGGCGCTCACTGTCTGGGTGAAGAGCACGATAAACATCCCGATCATCCCGGCATAACGCGCGGCTGCTGGATCACCCCGACCCAGGGCATTCCCGGTTCGGGTGGTAATGGCACTGGCCAGCCCCAGGGGGATCATGAACAGCAGTGCCGCAAAATTGACCGCGACCAGGTGACCGGCCGCCGGGACGGCCCCAAGCCGTCCAATCAGCAACGCGGCTGCGACAAACAGGCTGCCTTCAACAAAAATGGTCAGCGCGATGGGCAAACCGATTTTCAGAAGGTGGGCAATCACGCGCCGGTCAGGGGCATCCCAGCGCTCGAAGGGCCGAAAATCGCGGAAATGATGATGTGATCTCACGTACAGCACCAGGGCAAACACCTGCAGCCAGATGATGATGGCAGTGGCATAACCACAGCCACGCGCGCCCATGGCCGGCATACCCAGGTTACCGAACATGAAGATCCAGTTCAGCGGCACGTTAAGGGCGATACCCAATAAGCCGATGTACATGGTCGGGCGGGTGTGGCCCGAGCCCTCGGAGAAAAAACGCAGCAGAAAAACCAGCGTCATCGCGGGCGCGCCCCAGGCCATGGCCTGCATATAATCAACCGCCGTAGGGATGATGACCGGGTCGATGCTCATGACATGCAGCAGGGGTTCACCACTGGCCATGAGCGCGGCAAATACAACAGCCAGGGCCAGTGCAATCCACCAGGCCTGCCTCAATGCTTCCCCCGCCCGCGTCTGCAGGCCGGCGCCGTCGAGTTGCGCCACCGTGGGCTGTAACGCCATCAGCGTTCCCAGCACGAACATGAGTATGGAAGACCAGACAGCGCCACCGATGGCCAGTGCGGCCAGCGCCACGTCCTTCTGAGGCAGGCGGCCGGCCATCACGGTGTCAACGAAATTCATCCCGAAACTCGAGACCAGGCCCACAATCACCGGCGCGGCCAACACCAGCGTTCGCCGTACTTCAGCGGAGTGGTCTTTTCCTGCGGTTATACTGTGCACGGGCCGGATGCCTTCGGGGAGACGCTGCATTGTACATGAGGCTTTCGCACCTATGACGCTGAGTGCTTTTATGACCGGTGCGACCGGATTCGTCGGCGCGCACTTGGCGCGTGAACTGGCGCTGAACGGCTGGTCCGTGACCGCACTGGTGAGAAAGAATTCTCCGCTCGGGGAACTGGATGGACTCGACATCGAGTTGCGCCAGGGTGACGTGATGGACGCCGAGTCAGTGCGCGAAGCCATGCCCCCCACGGTCGACGCCGTCTTTCACGTGGCCGCCAGCACCAATGTCTGGAAGCGACAGAATGAATCGCAGACCCGCGTCAATATCGATGGCACGCGCAACGTGATCCGTGCCTGCGAGCAGCGCCAGGCTGGCCGGCTGATCCACACTTCGAGCTTTATCGTCTGGGGCTTCCAGCAGGGCCGACTCACTGAAAAGAACGCGCGGCTCGATAACGCGGACTGGATCAATTACGTTCGGACCAAGTGGGCAGCCGAGGAGTTGATCGATGCAGCAGCCACGCGCGGGCTGGACACCGTTATTCTGAATCCGGCGCACATCCTTGGCCCGGGCGACCGGCACAACTGGTCACGAATGATTCGACTGGTGGATACCGGCAAGCTGCCCGGCATTCCATCCGGCGGAGGCGCCTTTTCCGATGTCAGGGAGGTGGCCAGGGCCCATGTCCAGGCCTTTCACCACGGCCGGCCCGGGCAGCGTTACCTGCTGGGCGGAGAGAATATAGCGTTCCTGGAACTCGTGCGAATGACCGGCGAAATACTTGGACGTAAGGTGCCGGCTCGGGCATCACCCGCCTGGTTACTCAGGGCGATGGCAAGGCTTTACGAGACCCGATCGATGCTGAGCAAAAAAGAACCCGATCTGACGCCGGAATCCGCCGCCATGATCACACAGCACATCGATTGCGACTCCTCCAGGGCGCAGCGCGAATTGAATTACCGGTTCACCCCACCAAGGGACCTGCTGCTTGATACGATATCGTGGATGAGGGAAAACGGCATGTTGAGCGAGCAAGCATGAGTCAGAATGAAACCCAACATTCTCAGGATGCCTCGTTTACTCAGAACCAGGCAGAGGCCGGGGCAGAGGCCTTGGCAGAAGCCAGCGCGCTGGAGGCCCGCGACCCCGCGCTGACATTGAAGCCCGGGCGGCTGGCCGGGTCGGCCCAGTGCCTCAACTGCGGCACCTCGCTCGCTGGCCCTTTCTGCCATTACTGCGGTCAGCCTGACCGAAATTTCATGCGGTTTTTTCCGGCCCTGCTGCGCGAATTCATGGAGGAATTTCTGGACCTCGATTCCCGTTTCATGCGAACCATGAAACCGCTTTTATTCAAACCAGGCAGGCTGACACGTGACTACCTGGATGGTCGCCGGTTCCGCTATACACCCCCTTTAAGGCTGTACATATTCGCATCCATCGGCTTCTTTCTGCTCGCCGCAACGCTATCAACCAATGCCATCAACGTCGGCATGAATGTCGATCCGGCGACCGGCGAGCCCAATATCAACATTTCCACCTACGGCGCCAATCAGCCATTGGATGAAACGCAACAGGAGGAAGTGCGCGCGGCCCTGGAGCGTGCCGGCATTGAGGATTCCGGGGAAATAGTGGAGCGCCTGAGCGCCGCCCCGCCGATGGGCGAAAGTAAAGACAGCGAACTGGACGCATTCACCGCCGATCAGATCATGGTCAACGACAAGCCCTGGGACAAAGAGACCAACCCGCTGGAGATTCCTTTCATGCCCGCGTTCGTCAACCGCTGGATCAACAATGAGATCGAACAGTCACCGGCCAAGGCCAGGAGCATCAACGAAAACCCGAACATCATCGTGGACCAGATCTTCGACATCTTGCCCGCCACCATGTTCGTGCTACTGCCGGTCGTGGCCCTGCTGTTCAAGTTCTGGTACGCCTTTGCCAAGCGCTACTACATCGAACACCTGATCTATGCGCTGCACAACCATTCGTTCATTTTCGTTTGCGCCATCATGATTCTTCTGTTCAATCTGCTGCGGATCTGGGCGGATACGGGATGGCTGGCCGATACCATGGTCTGGGCCATCAACCTGACCGCTGTCTGGATTCCCGTGTATCTGCTGATATCGCTGCGCAGGGTTTACCAGCAGGGCTGGTTTCTGACGACCGCCAAGTTCTCATTGATCGGTCTGAGCTATGTGACGCTGCTGACCTTTGTCACCAGCGTGGTGGCCATTCTCGGTTTCTTATTGCTCTAGCGTTCAACGGATACAGCAGGCGCTCAGCCGTAGCGCTCGCGGAGATAATTGAACACCGCCCGCAGACCCAGCGCCTCGCCACCCTTTGGCCGTCCCGGGCGCGAGGACTGGTTCCAGGCGAAGGTGTCGATATGCACCCAAGGCACGCTGCTGTCAACGAAATGCTCCAGGAACAACGCCGCGGTAATGCAGCCCCCGTACGCGGTGCTGCCGATGTTGTTGATGTCGGCAATATCGCTCTTTAAAAGCGCGTTGTAGGGCTGATAGAGCGGCATCACCCAGAGTGGATCTTCGACGCGTTCACCGGCCTCCCTGATGGCCTGCGCGACTTCCTCATGATTGCTGAACACGGGCGGCAGGTCCGCGCCGAGTGCAATGCGGGCAGCCCCGGTCAAAGTGGCAAAATCGATCACGAGGTCAGGCGCTTCCTCGCAGGCCAACGCCAGCGCGTCCGACATGATCACGCGGCCCTCTGCGTCGGTGTTCCCTATCTCGACGCTCAGGCCCTTGCGCGTGTCGATCACATCACCCGGCCGGTAGGCATTACCGCTGATGGCGTTTTCTACCGCGGGGATAAGCACCTGCAAATTGACCGGCACCCGAAATTGCATGATCAGCTGCGCGAGCGCCAGAACATGGGCCGCGCCGCCCATATCCTTCTTCATCAGCCGCATGCCGGCCGAGGGCTTGATGTCCAGCCCTCCCGTGTCAAAACACACACCTTTTCCGATCAGGGCCAACCTTGGATGTTCTTTATCACCCCAGGTCAGGCTCACCAGCCTGGGTGCTCGTGTCGCCGCGCGACCGACCGCGTGGATGGCTGGGAAATTCTCATTCAGCAGGTCATCCCCCTGAATCACTTTGACCTGGGCGTCATACAGATCACCCACCCGGGTAACCGCCGCCGTCAGCTCCGCTGGCCCCAGATCTTCCGTGGGCGTATTCACCAGGTCCCGAACAAGACACTGGGCGCCCACCATCCGCTCCACGATGTCCGCGATGTCCTCGTCCAGCAGCAGGCTCGGCCCTTCAGGGGCATCTTTGCTCCGATATCGGTTGAACCGATACGCGGACAGCCCCCAGCCGATGCTGGCCTGAATACGCTGATCGTCACTCCAGACCGATACCAGGCGGTAACTTCCGGCTGGCAGTTCTCGGGCGAGGTTGCCGAACTGAAACAACCAGCCCCGTTCTGCCACGCCAAAAATAACCGCCTCGACCCGTCCATGCTCATCCGGAACGCCGCACCACTTGCCCGGCTTGGCCTTGAAACCGGCGCTTTCCAGCCATCGGCGATGACGCTTTGAAGCTGATTTCAGCCAGCCAGGGAACTCCGCCTCAGAAACGGGCAACAAAGGTATGCTGGAGCGTTGGTGGTCGCGCGTATAGCTCATGTTTGGATCCTCTGCGGTCACCCGGTCAGTTTATTTCATGCCATGCCGACAAGGAACCGGCTCATGGATGCAAAACACCTGATGGTCAGTCAATACGGGCAATATAGGCGCGTCCGCCGCGGCGGATCTGCAGCACGATCGGTCCGGCCTGGCCTTGCACGGCTTCACGCATTTCCGTCAGGTTTCTGATCCGCTGCCGATTGGCTCCAGTGACCACATCGCCCGGCCTTAAACCCTCGTAGGCCAGCCTGCTCTTGGGCTCGAGTTCGGCCACCAGAACGCCCGCGTTGATTCCGTCGCGCATTTTTGCCGGAAGTTCTGTAAATACGGCCCCGGCCAGCCGCCGGTCGAGTTCGGAGCCCTCGAGTTCCGGTGTCGGCTGAATCAACAATTCGGCCGTCCGTGCTTCCTCGTCTCTGAAGTAGCCCACACGAACCGTTTCCCCCACCGGCACCTGGCCCTCGGCGTTCATGAATGCCTGAGCGCTGCTGACCACACGCCCCCGAACGGTCATGATGACGTCACCCGGCTGGAGGCCCGCTTCTTCCGCCGCGGAGCCTTCGAGCACCTCGGCCACCAGCACGCCCTGGCCGTTGGACACACCAAAGGCGCCGGCGAGATCGCCCGAAAGATCCTGTACGACCAGGCCCAACGTGCCGCGGCGTACCTCGCCAAACTCGACCAGCTGGCTCATCACGTACCTCGCCATGCTCGAGGGTATGGCGAAACCGATACCGACATTACCGCCACTGGGCGTAAAAATGGCGCTGTTGATCCCGATGAGTTCACCACGCAGATTGATCAACGCGCCGCCTGAATTTCCGGGGTTGATCGAAGCATCGGTCTGAATGAAATTTTGAAACTCCAGGCCACGCAACCCGGCACGCCCCAGCGCGCTGACGATACCCGAGGTGACCGTCTGGCCCAGGCCAAACGGGTTGCCGACCGCGACCACGAAGTCACCGACCTGCAGGTGTTCAGAGTCCGCCAGGGGCAGTTCCTGAAGGCCCTCCGCCGGAATCCTGATCACGGCCAAATCCGTCTCCGGGTCGGTGCCGATCAGCGTGGCGTCCATGCTGCGTCCGTCTTTCAGGGTCACCGCGATGTCATCCGCACCTTCGATGACATGGTTATTGGTCAGCACATAGCCTTGTTCCGCGTCCACGATCACCCCCGAACCCAGGCTCTGGGAAACCCGTTCCCTGGGCCGGTCAGGAATATTGAAGAATCGGCGAAAGAACGGATCACTCAGCAAGGGGCTGCGCACCCGGACCCGGGTCTGCGTATAGACGTTCACGACCGAAGGTGTGACTTCCTCGAGAACAGGGGCCAGAGACGGTAGCGGTTGTCCTTCGATCGCCGCGGGCAGCGCCGCCCAGGACATCGAAGGCAGGAAAATCATCAGGGTCGCCAGGGCTATTTTCATTCCACATTTCTCCATGCTCGCGACAGCGTATGACCATATCTTAGCCGGGAGGTTCTGCGGGCCGGGTAGCAGGGCCGGGCCAAGCCATGCCCGTCTCTTTTCCGGGGCGCCCGGATCGACGCCTGTTAACCTCGAATTGCCGATATCTGGTTATCCCGCCGTCACATGGACACAGGATGTTGTGTTTAAGTCAAAAGTGCGTAAAGATGACGCCAGCATGGACCTGCAACAACAAGTACTGCGTACCGACGTTTCGGGCATGCCGCTGGAATGGGTGGGCTACCAGGAAGCGGTTCGGCTCATTTCACTGGGCCAGGTCAGTTACGCGCTCGGGCGATCCGTATTCTCCATTCGCGGAGGCATCAATGCCATCAGCGGTCTGCGCAGTTCCATCGACGTCAATGCCATTATCGCCACCAGCGGCCGTCATCCGCACAAGCACCTTTTCGGCAAGGGCTATGTTCCCCCGCTGAGCAATAAAGCGCTTTTCCGCAGGGATCAGAGCATGTGCCTGTACTGCGGCCAGCAGTTTCCCGCCTACTTGCTCTCGCGTGACCACGTGAACCCGATCAGCCAGGGTGGCGCGGATACGTGGACCAACGTGGTCACCGCGTGCAAGCGCTGCAACAACTACAAGGCGGGCAGGACACCCGAGCAGGCGGGAATCCAGCTGCTGGCCATCCCATTCTCCCCCACCCACGCGGAGTACGTATATCTGCAGGGACGCCGTATACTGGCAGACCAGATGGATTTTTTACTCAAGCACTTCCCGCGCAACAGCGTGCTGCGTCAACGCGTAGAGCGAGGCAAACCTCTGCTGTCGTGAGTACCGAGCCGGTTTACCTGGTGGATGCCAGCATCTATGTGTTCAGGGCGTGGTACTCGGTCCCTGATGACTTCACCAACCACGCTGGCGAACCCACCAATGCCGTCTACGGCTTCACCGGATTTCTGTGCAGCCTGTTGGAGCAATCCGATGCCGGTCACGTCGGCGTCGCCTTCGACGAGTCACTGACCACCAGCTATCGCAACGAAATCTACCCGGATTACAAAGCCAACCGGGACCCGGCACCGGAGGAACTCAAGCGTCAGTTTGGATGGGCAAGAGAAATCGCCGAGTCCCTGGGGCTGAAATGTTTTGCCGATCCTCGCTACGAGGCCGATGACCTGATCGGCACCCTGGCGGGATACTGGCGCGAGCGGGGCCATGCTGTTTGCGTCGTGACGGGCGACAAGGACCTCGCCCAGGTGGTGCGAGAAGGCGATTACTGGTGGGATTTTGCCCGCAACCGCAAGCTCGGCAGGCAACAGCTTTTTGAGCAGTTCGGCATATGGCCCGAGCAGATGGCTGACTTTCTTGCCCTGACCGGGGATTCGGTGGACAACATTCCGGGCGTGCCGGGTGTGGGGCCCAAGTCGGCCTCCGCCCTGCTGGCGCATTTCGACACGCTGGAGGAACTCTGGCAGCGACTGGGAGAGGTGCCGCACCTGAGCATCCGAGGGGCGAAGTCGTTACATAACAAGCTCGACACCCATCGCGAAGCCGCCGATCTCGCCAGGCAGTTGACCGGAATCCATACCGGCGTTTCTTCGGCACTGTCCGATCCCGACATTTCACGCGGCATGCTGGATGAGGCCAGGCTCAACCGCCTGTTCGACGAGTTGTCATTTGGTGGCATGCTGCGCCAGCGTTGTTTGCAAACCGGCTGAGCGCTTACCGGGCCTCCTCGTTGTCCTCTTCGCTCTCCGTGTTGGAATCGGAATCAGGCTGAACTTGTGGCAGAGGCATGCCCTGGCGAGCTCGCTGCTCAAAGAAACGTCGCATGTCGGGCGGTTCAATATTCTTCAGCCCCTCAATTGTCGTCTCCGCGATCCGTCCGCCAAGGTTTTCATCATTACCCTCATCACTTTTTGCATCGGCCAGGAAAAATAGACGATTTCCCCGCACCGTTCCATGAGTGGGAGATGCCAATTCCGACGGCGCTACAATAACCGGCGCGATCTCTGTCACGCTCGAGCCACTTTCATCAAGTTCAAGCCGCATGATTCGTTGGGGGCGGATTCCATTCTGGATCACGAGCAAATTGCCATCGATAAGCTCCAAGCCATCAACTCCGCCGAGATTCAGGGTTTCGGGACGATTGAGCGCGACAGCCTGACCGGCTAAAAGGTCTACTCGAATGATGCCCATCTCTCGATCAGCAACATAGACAATGTCACCCTTGGCAGATGCTGCTATGCCGCGCAGCGAGACCAATCCCTTTGAGGCAAACACGGGAATGAGGCGGTCTGCACCCGCTTTCAGCATATAGATGATGGGCAGTGAGCGATCTGCTACATACAAGTCACCTGAATGCGACAACGCAGCATTACCCAGGCTGTGTGGCAATCCGTCAACCGGTGCCGGGTATTTTTTGACCAAATCAAGGCTGTCCAGTTGAAATTCGAATAATGCGGATCGCCCCCGCTCGGTTTCATCAAATCCGGAATATGCGCGCGTTGCCGCACTGCTCACCCAAAGGCGATTTCGAGGCGCGTCCACGATGATGTCGTGAATACCCCAAAGGCCATTCTCCCGATCGGCACGAATGAGTTCTTGGAAACCGCCGTCCTCGTTTACCGCCACCAGTCGACCGGCAGTGACACTGCCTACCAAAAAGGCTTCCCGAGTTGGGTCCCAGTCGATGGCCTCTACGCGCCCGAGCGCCGAATCCAGAGCGGTCACCACCTGATACTCGCCAATGGGTTCACCAGCCCTGACCATCAAATCGTTCAGGTATTCATAAAGCCTCGTTTCTCGCAGGCTCATCGAATCCTGTGATTCGTTGAAGTCGTAAGAGAGCCCTTGCTGTTGCATCTGCACCATCATGTTGAAGGCCTTTTCACGCTCACTTAATGCCGCGTGCGCCAAAACCAATTGGTACATATAGTCGCTGTTGTTGGGTCTGAGTTGATGCAGCCGGGTTACGAGGTTGCGGTATTGCTCCTGATCACCGGTTGCGTAGGCCTCACTCGCCATTCGTCGCAATTCCGGTACGTTATCGGTCAACTCGTCTTGGTCCTCTGCAAAGACAGAGTTAATCTGAAAAGTCATGGTTAGACAGCAAACAAGGCTTCTGAGCATGGTTACATCAATCTCGGTCAAAAATAATTTACTTTGATGGCCTTCCAGGCAATTGGTTCAGCGATGGAACCAACGAAAAATCCGGAGGACGCTGTTGGCCTCGGGATCATGGTCGGGGCTACAATCGGCGCAGTTTAGCAGAGTAGACCCGAACCGACATATGGAAAAATTTCAATTTCACTTTCGGGGCAGATATCTCGGCATCGCGGAGCGGGAAGGCTGGGAATTCGCTTCCAGAACCAACGCCAGCAACGTGGCCGTACTGGTACCCGTGACCGATGAACGTGAAATCATCCTGGTGGAGCAATATCGGCTGCCAGTCCAGAGGCGTGTCATCGAGCTGCCGGCCGGCCCGGTGGGTGCCCACTCGGACCCGAACGAGCCGGTACTTGCCGCCGCGCAGCGTGAACTGCTGGAGGAGACGGGGTTCACCGCTGAGCGCATGCGGGAATTACTGGTCTGCCCAAGCACAGCGGGCATGAGCGATGAAATCATCACCTTCATGCTGGCGGAGGGCCTGGTACAGTCGGGCCCGGGCGGCGGCGATGCAAGCGAAGATATCACCGTTCATCGCGTTCCATTGGCCGATGCCTGTGAGTGGCTGGGCGCCAGGGGTGAGGAGGGTCTCTACATCGACCCGAAAATATACGCCGCCCTGCTCTGGCTGGAACGACTCGACCGGGGCGAGATACCCTGCCCGTGACACTCAACGACCACTGAAGGAAACTCGGCCAATGATATTACATCGACTTTTGATGGCTGCCGCGCTGACAACTTTGCTGGCCAGCCCCTGTCGCGCGGCAGACATCGCCATTGCCATCCATGGCGGTGCCGGCACCATTGAGCGATCCGACATGACGCCGCAACGAGAGCAGGCCTTTCGCGAAAAGCTGGAGCAAGCCGTCCGGGCCGGTCATCGAATACTGGCCAACGGCGGCGACAGCGTCGAGGCGGTTAGCGCGGCCATCCGGGTAATGGAGAATTCGCCCTTGTTCAATGCCGGCAAGGGCGCTGTCTTCAACGCGGCGGGACAGAATGAACTCGACGCCTCGGTGATGGATGGCGCCAGCCTGCAGGCAGGCGCCGTGGCGGCCGTGCATAGAATACGTAACCCCATTGATCTGGCGATCAAGGTCATGACCCATTCAAAGCACGTCATGATGATCGGTGAGGGCGCCGAGCAGTTCGCGCAGGAACAGGGCATGTCCTTCGTCGACCCCACTTACTTCCGCACCGAGCACCGCTGGGAGCAGCTGCTCGAGCGCCAGGCACAGGAAACGGCCGATATCAGCCGGACGCACGACTTTTTCTCAACCGTGGGGGCGGTCGCGCTGGACGGACGGGGCAACCTGGCCGCGGGGACCTCGACGGGCGGAATGACCAACAAGCGCTTCGGGCGCGTGGGCGACTCACCCATTATCGGCGCCGGAACCTATGCTTCGAATGACAGCTGCGCGGTCAGCGCCACCGGCCACGGTGAGTTCTTCATTCGCCACGTCGTCGCCTTCAACATTTGCAACCGGGTGAAGAGCGGCGCCAGCGTCACGGAAGCCGGGGACACGGTGATCAACGGCATCCTGCGGGACGTCGGCGGCGAGGGCGGTGTCATCATCATGGGCCCGGACGGCGACATGGCCATGCCATTCAATACCAAGGGCATGTACCGCGCCAGCATCAACGCCGAAGGGGAATTATTCGTTGGGATTTACGGGAACGAGCCGTAAAGCGCAGACTTGAAGACTCCAACAACGGTAAAAGGCATTGCCCTGGCGCCTACTCACACCCCGCCCGCACGCTCAATGGAGGCCGCGAGCCGGGCTTGCCGCGCATCATGGCTGCGGAAAAACCCGCTCCAGCAACTGCTCGGTGGCCTGCGACCGGTTGAGGGTATAGAAGTGCAGGCCAGGTGCGCCATCGCGCAATAATTGCTCGCACAGACGGGCCACCACATCCAGCCCGAAGGACCGGATAGACTCAAGGTCATCACCCCAGGCCTCCAGGCGCTGCATGATCCAGCGAGGAATTTCAGCACCGCAGATCTGTGAGAAGCGCGCCAACTGCCGGTAGTTGGTGATCGGCATGATCCCCGGCCTGATCGGAATACGGATCCCGGCCTCGCGGCAGTCCTCGACAAATCGATAATAGCTGTCCGCATTGTAAAAATACTGGGTAATGGCGCCGTCGGCGCCCGCATCCACCTTTTGCCTGAAATACCTCAGGTCGAGCTCAGGCGTGGCGGACTCAGGATGGAATTCAGGATAGCAACCGACCTCGATCGTGAAGGTGTCACCGTAGTGTGCGCGCACAAAGGAAACCAGGTCATCGGCATGTCGAAAATCCCCAGGCTGCGCCTGCCCGTCCGGCCAGTCACCTCGGAGCAGCACCAGGCGGCTGACACCGGCGCGTCTGTACTCCTCGAGAAAGTGGCGCAGTCGCTGTCGGCTGCCAACCATGCAGGAGATATGGGGTGCGACATCGACACCGGAATCCCGGGACAGTCTGAGCACGGCCTCGTGTGTAGCCGTGAGACGGGAACCACTGGCTCCGAAGGTCACCGAAAAGTACTCGGGCTCAAACCGTACCAATCGATGCCAGGTGGCATCCAGTAATCGGTTTTGCTCCTCGTTCCGGGGCGGAAAAAACTCGAAAGAAATGGGCGTATGGCTCACAGATTCCTGCCGCTTTGATACACGAGCGCGCGGCCCGGGCGGGGCGCGCTTTACCAAAAAATGACGCCCGATCTCTCGGGCGTCCGTTCATAGCCTGTTGGTTCCTGTCGGCCTCTGCGAATCAGTACCGGTAATGCTCTGGCTTGTAGGGGCCTTGCGCGTCGACACCGATATAATCCGCCTGATCCCGCCTGAGATCGGTCAGGTGGGCGCCGATACGGTCCAGATGCAGCCGCGCCACCTTCTCGTCCAGGTGCTTGGGCAGCACGTAAACCTGGTGCTCATAGCGCTCGCCATGACAGAACAGCTCAATCTGAGCAAGGACCTGGTTGGTGAACGAGTTGGACATCACGAAGCTCGGATGACCCGTTGCGCATCCCAGGTTGACGAGGCGGCCCTCGGCCAACAGGATGATGCGCTTGCCGTCCGGAAAGATGACGTGATCCACCTGCGGCTTGATGTTTTCCCAGTCATACTGCTTCAGGCTGGCCACATCGATCTCATTGTCGAAATGGCCGATGTTGCACACGATGGCCTGGTGCTTCATGTTTCGCATGTGGTCGTGCGTGATCACATGATAGTTACCCGTGGCGGTCACGAATATATCCGCTTCCGCGGCCGCTTCGTCCAGCGTCACAACCCGGTAACCTTCCATCGCCGCCTGCAGCGCGCAGATCGGGTCAATCTCGGTCACCCACACCGTGGCGCCCAGACCCCGCAATGACTGGGCACAGCCCTTGCCGACGTCACCGTAACCGGCCACAACCGCGATCTTGCCCGCGATCATCACGTCCGTCGCGCGCTTGATGCCATCGACCAGCGACTCGCGGCAACCGTAAAGGTTGTCGAATTTGGATTTCGTCACCGAATCATTCACGTTGATGGCCGGAAACGGCAGCGTGCCTTCTTTGGCCATCTGATACAGGCGCTTCACGCCGGTGGTGGTCTCTTCGGTGACACCCTGGATGGCAGCCAATGCCTTGGAGTACCAACCGGGCCGGGTATCCAGCCGCTTGCGAATGGACTTGAACAGGGCAACCTCTTCCTCACTGCCTGGGTTGTCCAGTACGCTGGAGTCGGTCTCGGCCTGTGAGCCCAGGTAAAGCAGCAGGGTGGCGTCACCGCCGTCGTCCAGAATCATGTTGGCGAAGGTCTGCTGACCGTTCTCATCCGTCCACTCGAAAATGCGGTGCGTGAAATCCCAGTACTCGTCCAGGGTCTCGCCCTTGAAAGCGAACACCGGTGTACCCGCGGCTGCGATCGCGGCGGCGGCATGATCCTGCGTGGAATAGATATTGCAGGAAGCCCAGCGCACGTCCGCGCCCAACGCTTCCAGCGACTCGATCAGGACCGCCGTCTGAATGGTCATGTGCAGGCTGCCGGCAATCCGTGCGCCCTTCAAGGGCTGTTCATCGGCATACTCAGCCCGGATATCCATCAAGCCCGGCATTTCCGTCTCGGCGATGGCGATCTCGCGGCGACCGAACTCGGCCTGCGAAATATCCGCCACGTGATAGGCGGGTTGCTTCAGTTGTTCAATAGCAGCACTCATTGAGGTAACTCCTGTTTTACAACGAGCGCAGTTGGTTCAAGTCACCCGCGCACCGAGCCTGGCCTGGCCGCTTCAACAGCCGGGTCGCAGCGCTCCTCGGCGCTTGGGTAGTTATTCAGTCCATGCCAGCCGCGGACTTCAGGTCGTCTACGCGGTCAAGCTTCTCCCAGCTCACGCCAAGATCTTCGCGGCCCATGTGGCCGTAGGCCGACAACGGCCGGTAGATCGGGCGGATCAGATCCAGTGAGTGAATGATGCTGTACGGACGCAGGTCAAACTCCTGCCTCACGATCTGCTCGATGGTTCGTACGGGAATCTTTTCGGTTCCGAAGGTATCGATACTGATGGACGTCGGCTCCGCCACGCCGATCGCGTAACTCACCTGTACTTCCGCCCGATCCGCCAGGCCCGCCGCCACGATATTCTTGGCCACGTGGCGGGTCGCGTAAGCGGCCGAGCGGTCCACCTTCGAGGGGTCTTTGCCGGAGAACGCGCCGCCACCGTGGCGCGCCATGCCGCCGTAGGTGTCCACAATAATCTTGCGTCCCGTCAAACCCGCGTCTCCCACGGGCCCGCCGATTTCAAAAGCGCCGGTCGGATTGATGTGGTACTTGGTGTTGCCGTTCAGCCATCCTGTCGGCAGCACGGGCTTGATGATTTCCTCCATCACCAGTTCGCGCAGCTGCTCCTGGGAAGAGTCCGGGCTGTGCTGCGTTGAGAGCACGACGGCGTCAATACCCGCCGGACGCCCGTCCTCGTAGCGGAACGTGACCTGGCTCTTGGCGTCCGGGCGCAGATGACGACGACCGTCCTCGGTGCCCACGCGAACCTCATTTTGGCGTTTCATCAGCTCATGCGCATAGTAAATGGGCGCTGGCATCAGAACGTCGGTTTCGTTGGTGGCATAACCGAACATCAGGCCCTGGTCGCCCGCGCCCTGATCCTCCGGCCGCTCGCGGCTGACGCCACGATCAATGTTTTCCGACTGTTTGCCGATAATGTTGATGACCCCGCAGGTGTGCCCGTCGTAGCCGACATCGGAACTGGTGTAGCCAATATCACAAATGACTTTGCGAATGAGGTCTTCCAGATCAACCCACGCTGAGGTCGTGATCTCCCCGCCAACGATCGCGACGCCCGTCTTGACAAAAGTTTCACAGGCCACGCGCGCGTGCTTGTCTTCCGCGATCAACGCATCCAGCACGGCATCCGAAACCTGGTCCGCCAGCTTGTCAGGGTGGCCGGCCGCAACCGACTCTGATGTAAACAGGTAATCACTCATTTCAGGAAGATCTCCAAGGTTATATATCTTTCTATAAAGATTAAGCGATATATTGTACTTTGCCGCGTTCAGCGGAGCAAATCGGGCCTGCGGGCACGCGTTCAAGAGCCGAGGGGGCCCGCTCCATTGGTACTCCAGTGCCCTTTTAGCTTAAAGTTTGCGCTTTGGCATAAATTCTGCCGGCAAAAACCACCCATAAACACTTGAATGAGACGGACTGACAGAGCATGAATCACACCATTTCCCAAGCGCTGCTGCGCAATTTCCTCGGTTACTCAGCTGACTGGTACAAATTGACGATCGTTGTGTTTCTCGTTCTCAATCCGATTTTCCTGCACGTGCTGGGTCCGTTTGTGACGGGCTGGCTGCTGGTCATGGAGTTCATTTTCTGCCTGGCGATGGCGCTGAAATGCTATCCGCTGCAGCCTGGCGGGCTACTCGCCCTGGAGGCGGTCATCCTGGGGATGACCAGCCCGGAGACGGTGTATCACGAAGCGGAAGCCAACTTCTCGGTCATCCTGCTGCTGATTTTCATGGTGGCGGGTATTTTCTTCCTGAAGGACATGCTGATGGCCATGTTCGCGAAGATTTTCATCCGTATCCGGTCAAAAATACTGTTGTCCGTGATGTTTTCCTTCAGCGCCGCCGTGCTCTCCGCGTTCCTGGACGCGCTCACCGTCACCGTGGTCATCATCACCGTTATTTCCGGGTTTTACGGCATTTACCACAAGGTCACCTCGGGCAAGGGCTTTGACGACGATCATGACCACGCCGATGACTCCGGCATTGGGCAAGAAACGAGA
>Ga0181574_10002434_pt1 | contig 17034 bp, 12 predicted proteins | sample 101ome_24_FD_145600 | JGI IMG/M metagenome (GOLD analysis project Ga0181574, IMG submission 145600) | Coastal salt marsh microbial communities from the Groves Creek Marsh, Skidaway Island, Georgia - 101410AT metaG (spades assembly) | ecosystem: Environmental > Aquatic > Marine > Intertidal zone... | reverse complement strand
GCGTAAACAGGGATACGGTACTGGTTGGCTATCCGCATCACCGCTTGGACCTGCTCAGTAGTCTTTGGAGCAACGGCTGCTGAGGCGAGCGGCTCATCGTCCTGCCCCCACTTTGGCGAATAGGCGTCGCGATAAAGAATGACATCGTCTTCGGATGTAAAAACAAACTCAGGTCCCACCACGCCGGCAAACGCTTCGAGCGCCGCGGCGAAGTCTGATTCTGAAATGCCTGCTGGTCTTCGCATCGATTGAAACTCCGTACTTATTGTTGATTGCATTGGGAGCAATCCTGGTGGGTTGCAAGGCATTGGCTTTCTTAACTGCTGGAACTTCGCCCCAATTCTAATAAACGAGACAGAAAAGGCGTGTTACTCAAACAGTTTTCAGCGCCTATCAAAAAAGGATTCGACGCAGAGCCTGAAAGCTTCAATTGGGCCAGTTGGAAGCGCCACCTTTATCAACAGCTTTCGCCGCTACAACAGGATCAATTCCCGCTGAAAAGTGAATCTTCTGAAATCAATGATAGGGGGGCTGATGGCAAACTCGTATTGAGAGTTGATATGAACCCCATGAGAATTGGTTATGTCGATAAAATGGTTTTTTTGGCTGGATCAAGCCGAAAGGGAGTACTTTGGATGTACTCAGCACCCAATGATGCTCGTCGCTAGTCGATTCTGATCAGAGGGTTCTTAGGTACCGAAACGACAACAAGAATCGCACCCTAAAAAAACAATCTTCCCTCAACACCGACCGCTACTAATCGCTCGCTTCCACGACGCCCCGGTCGATGAGTGGGCTAACAAAGTTCGCCGAATACTTGAATGCCTTAAAGACTGGAGTGGCACCTTGATATCGAGCGACTATGTCGCCCCGAGGGTCAACTTCGACAACCAAGTAGTCAGTTGTATCTGTGAGGAGTGTATTGCCGTTCGGTAAGCGCCTGGCGCCACCCTGGAAATCGGCAAAGTAGTCTTCGTGCTCGAAAACCCAGACGGTTTCCGCCTGAAAAACCCCATCAAGGTTCGGGCCATAGTTAGCTACACCCTCTCGAGTCGGTCGAAGTTCGTAGACGTTGCTATTCCCTTGATTCGACGCCAACAGCTCTCTTCCAGCACGCGGAGCATCGGTCCCGTTTGTGCTAGCGCCCTGCTGCGGTGCGCCCAAACCTCGTGGTTTGAATCTCGTGTTGTTGTTATGAACCAAGATATTTCCAGAGCCTGGCAGGCCTGGCGAAATCCAGTTGGCATCGTGCTGCTTCAAGAACACACGATCCTCCGGGCCTCCTCGGTCGTAAACCTCGGGATTGCCAAAACGGAACAGAAGGTCGCCACCCTTCCCGCTTTTCCCGCCATGACTCGAGGCAGCCTCTTCAGTGCTTGTACTGTGATCGATAATCCAAATTTCATCATAAATCAGAGAACTCAAAAGAATCTGGTCTAACTCCTCGTTGTAATCCAAGGAATTGATGTGCTGACGTACAGTATTTTTCGGGAGGTAGTTCTTGGGGTAATGGGGATCGACTCTGTGTGGCGTATCTGCGATTACACCGTAGTTCGGTTGATCGGGAAATTTGTCTTGAACGATGTGGTCTGCAAACCGCCAATGCCAGACAACTTCGTAGTCACCCGTATCAGTAAATGGCTTTATCTCCAGGATTCCATCAGTCCAAATCGTCGATTGATCACCTGGGTCCCAGCCAATGTTCAGCGCCTCCTGGGCCGACAGCGGCTCATAGGTTGTGACCAGAACATTCCCATTCTTCATCAATGCAAAGTCGTGATGAAACCGAATACCGTCGAAATCCTGAGCATTCAGCTCCCACAACGCGTTGCCGTGTCGATCAGTAAATTGCAGCGTATCAGTTGAGGCCACTGGACCACCGCGCGAGTAAGCAAGATCCTTTACACCTACCCGAGCAACGCCCCCAGTCTCCATCAAATAAGCTGGCGTCCCTCCCCCTGTAAGGTCAGTCTTCCAGATGTGAACCAACTGACCCCGAGCATCGGTGAGTAGCGAAACATTATCGACATCTGTTCTCAGCTCATCAGACTGGTGCCAGAAAAGATAACCGTCTGAAACTTTATTTGGATCGGCTATTTGCGATGTGATCGGATCAGACGCTAGTACCAAGCCAGATCCCGAGGCGGCTAGCGCACACGGGATCAATACTCGAGCGAATGACTTGATGGACACGTCGAAGTACAGCTTACAAATCGTATCGCAGTTGAACGCCATAGCTAGCAGGTCGAGCATAAGACGCGGTGGTCGTGCCAAACGGGTTCTCACCCACGGGCTGAACGAGCCAGTACTCTTCGTCGGTTATGTTGCGTCCGTAGGCGGCAATTTGCCAACCGGCATCGGGATTAGACAGGACGGCTCTGACATTGACTAAAGCAAAGCCACTTTGCGTTCGATAGTCATAGGCAAACTGATCTGATTGGCCCCGAGTATCGTCGTAGTCATCAAAGACTGACGCGTCGACGCCAAAGCCCAGAATCAGGCTGTCTCCGAGCTGGAAGTCATGAGAAAGTCCTACGACCAAATTCCAGTCGGGAACCCCATCAAACTCCGTACCCGAGAGGTCGATGCTTTGCGCTACACAGTCGGGGCTAGAAGGAGCCGGAGTGCCGGGAGGACCACCGGGGAAAGTCGGCAATCCAAGCAGCCGATTTCCCGCCTCGCGGGGCAGACATCCAGCGTTCTCGTAGCTGTCCCACTCACTGTCGAGATAAGCAAGACCTAACTGTAGTCGAGTTCCAAAACTTGCTACGTAGGTCAGGTCAGCTTCAAATCCCTGAACGGTTGACTCTGCGGCGTTGACGAAGATAAGTGAACGGGTCTCCGTGGATACTCCCGTGGCCGGATCAGTTACAACATCGATGAATCCGGCTTCAACTTGCCGATCCTCATATTCGGTTCTATAGAAGGTGATATTCGCGCGCAGGCGCTCGTAGTCAAAACGTGCACCGAACTCAAAACTGGTTGCCTTCTCAGAGTCATATGCACCCTTTGTGGAGACTCTATAGGAGCTTCCTCCGCGGCTGAATCCGCCGGCTTTGAAGCCAGTGACATAGCGGGCAAAACCGGTGACTTCGTCGTTAATGTCGTAGCTTATCGACAGCTGATAGTCTTGATCTGAATCATCCAGTTCCAGGTCCGTGTTACCACCCATCGCATCGAGCAAGCCCTGGCCACCCAAATTAATAATGCTTTGGTCGCAATCCAAGCCCGTGGGCGTATCTCCCAGGCATCGACCATTTGGCCGAAGCTGCGTGTCGTCTACTGAAGAGTATCCAGTAACATTCCCGGCTCCGTCGAAGATTAGACTGCTATCGGACTCCATAAGATACGCAGACTTCTCGACCTCCGAATGTCGCACACCCACGCCAAGACGAAGACGATCTGTGACTTCCCAGTTAGCCGACGCAAAGACACCGAAGTAGCTGGCCTCTTCATTGTAGTCACCCGTCACATAAGAACCCGGTACGCCAAACTGGGTTCGAATTCCTGAAACCAAGCGATTGATATAGTCGAGCTCGTTTTCCTGAAAGTACACTCCGGCCATCCAGTTGAAGCCACCGTCGTAGCTACTCTCTACACGGAACTCCTGGGAAAACATCTCGAATTCCTCTTCCCCAATAATTCCGATCGCTGCGTAAGGACTGGAATCAAAATCCTCAATGACACTGCTTTCATAGTCCGAGTAGCCGGTCAAACTGGTGATCATGTGATCCCCAGCCAAGTCCCACTTCAACTCCAATACCCCATTGTTGCCCTCTACATCGAGCCCAAGGGCTTCATTTGCAAAAATATCCAGACCCGTGAGATCCAGATTTCCCCTCGCCGCGGGACTGGGAATATCCCGTGCAGAAATCGATCCGCCTTTGTCAATGTATTCGTTAAACCCGTAATTCACGAGATCATCGGGTAGGGTTCCACAGATACCCACAGGGGAGCGGATATCGGGTCCACCCATACCGTCTAAGTTAATGGGGATCTGTGCACCAAAGTCAGGTTCACATACGACCGTCGGAAACGGAGCTCCGGTCGTCGATTGTTCAAACGTCTCAGCCTTTGCATAAACCGCAAAAGAGTCTGTCAGATTGCCTTCCAGGGATACACGAAACGCGGTGTCGTCACTTGCGTTACCGTCCTCACCAGTCGCAAAAACCTCAGTCCAGCCGTCGGTCTCTGTGTACTTCCCCGCAAGCCGAACGCCCCAGTTTTCTGAGATAGGCCCGCCAACGGCTCCCTCTAGCTTGCGGTAGCCAAGGTTCCCGCCTTCTACAACAGCGTACCCATTCCACTCCTCACCTGGACGCTGACTGCGATAGCTAACAAGACCAGCAATGGCGCTTTGACCGAAATAGATGGGTTGGGGACCAAATAGGACTTCTACCTGTGATACATCGTAGACACCCGCAACAGACTGCATTGATCGACCGTTGTAGATACCGTCATTGAATACGGCTACAGCCTGTTCCAGGGCAGTGTTGTTCCCCGCGCTATTGATACCTCGAATTGTCAGCGTTGTACCAACGACATCGCCCTGCTCAACGGACAATCCGGGGACGAAGCTTGATAGTTCTTCGAGATCATTGAACCCTTGCTCCACAATCTTATCGCCAGTCATTACCGAAACAGAGATTGGTACTTCACTCAAACTCTGTTCTCGCTTTTGTGCGGTTACGAGAATTTCTTCAAGGACATTATTGCTCTCTTGAGCAAGGGCGGAGGTCGCCACTGAGGTAGCAACAACTAGTGGTGCAAGGGAATACTTCGGCAGGCTCTTCATCGGCGTTTTACTCGCTGCGTTGGGTTATTTTTATCGACTGAGCGTTTATCGCTCTACGTTGCAGCAGTCTAAGTAGCCATCATTCTCCGATTCAATTTATAGTGGTTTTTTATTTGTGATTGGATTCATTTGAAAAATTAATAAACGATCGATGCAGCCGCAAACCCTTTATGGGTCAGCAGATTCAGTATAGGGGGGCTTTGTTGGAGGCGCGAATGTCGGCTCCTTTCCCGGCGCCGAACCCAGCTGCCAATCGGGGGGCGGAGGCGTAAAACCCAAAGGCGGTGATGCGGGAACTTTTGACAGTGCTTCAGCCAGTTTCAATACAGTTTCCGGCCGGCTAGAAGCCAAATTTTCTGTTTCATACGGGTCGTTCACCACATCGTATAGCTCTTGCGTCACTTCAGGACTTTGCCTGCTCTTGCCGGGGCCACGTGGCATTCGCTTTGTCTCAATCAACTTAAAACCCTCGCTAATCAAACTGGCGCTGAGAGTAACCGCAGGTTCACGGCCAGGAATAGGGATCGGCGGCATCGCCAAAGCAAAAACAATAGGTTCAACTCGGTGTACTGCCGCATTCCTGGCAATTGCTGGCCAGACATTAATTCCGGGCAAATTTGGATGACTTTCTCGCGCAAGAGCCAAAAGTGTTGGGTACACATCGTGAACACTCATGAATTGATCACGTACGCCAGGCTGGAGCACGCCCGGCCAGTAAACCAGTGCTGGTACACGCAATCCGCCCTCATAGTGAGTCGCCTTCCCTCCTCTAAGTGGTGCATTTTTCGCTCCAAACATGGGAGCACCACCATTGTCGCTTAAGAAAACAACCATTGTTCTATCGGCGTCTTCTCGCTTGGAAATTGCCTGAAGGACCGATTCAATTCCGCGATCCATTTCAGAAACCATTGCGGCGAAGCGGGATCGATCAGGATCCTCGATATGCTTGTACTCGGTTAGAGCCTCATTGGGTGCTTGCAGTGGCGTGTGTGGTGCATTAAACGAGAGATCAAGAAAATAGGGCTTATCGTTGGGATGTTCCGCAAGAAGGCGCTCAACTTCGTTTACAAACAGACTCGTGGAGTATCCGGACTCCTCAACTGTAACGCCGTTCCTCTGCCAATCCAGCGCGCCAGCAAAAACGTGGGTCTCATAGTTAATCTCGCCGTTCAGGAAACCGTAGAAGTGATCAAAACCTCTCTGATTCGGGAACTGGCTAGTACTCCTATGACCGAGATGCCACTTGCCCACCTTCCAAGTGGAGTAACCCCGGTCTCGCAGCGCTTCTGGAAGTGTTCTAATTCCAAGGGGCAATCCCGCATCGGACCAGGGTGGGGTCGGCTCCAACAGTCCGACAGAACGCATTCTTTGTCCGGATAAAATCGCTCCGCGCGTGGGAGTGCATGCGGGATAGGCATAGAAGCGATCGAGTCTGACACCCTCGGACGCAAGTTTATCTATCGTAGGTGTGCGAATCTCACTTCCATTGAATCCCACATCGCCCCAACCCAGATCATCCGCAACGATAAGAACTATGTTTGGGGCCGGAGCGCTCAAATCAGAGTCACTAGCAAACGCCGGATGGTATGCTCCGAGGAAAACGATGACTGCTACGATCAGCTTTCGCATTTATATGACCACCAGTTCCATGCTCGACTGATGAAGAAGGATTGGAGCCTCAGACGTCATAACCATTGCATCGCCAAAGATGTGAAAGGGACCACCCTTAGACTTAAGAGGCATAAAGAACGGCTGGTTGTATACCATTGCTCCGGGTTTCATCTCGTAGTCAATATGCCACAGCGAGTACTCGTGCTCGCCAGCCTGCACGCCAAATAGCGTTGTAAACTCTCCATTAGTAAGGTCAGAAGTAAAAGCTGCTGCATGGGCATCCAGTTCACGAACTGTCATGCCGGGCTTGAACTGCCTGCGGATTTCCTCATGCACCTTTGAGCACATTTCATAAGCCTTAAGAAACTTAGGAGGTGGCTCTCCTATTGAAGCGGGAACTGTCAGTTGCGTGAAATATCCCTTGTAGTTCGAAGTCACTTCAGGGATAAGCATGTCGCCGTTGCGAATCGTTCGGGCAGATCCGGTCTCAAGTATAAGATTAGAGGTGCTTCCCGGGGGACCACCCCAGGGACCGGAGCCATACAACTGGAAGCCCCCGACCGGCGCCCCTGCCTCAGCACAAGCCCGGTCAATGGCATAAAACACCTCATAGTCACTTACGCCGGGACCAGCAGTAGCCATCATCGCTTCAATGCCCCGATCGGCAATGAAACCTGAGCGCTTCATGAACTCAACTTCTTCCGTGCTCTTATAAAGGCGCATATCGAGCAAAATTTTCTGCGCATCAACAATCTGCAAATCCGGCAACGCTTCAGTCACAGCCGCAAAAACGTCCGCAGGAACATTCTTCATGCTGACGAAGCCTACGCGTCCTTTCTTTAGTCCCAAACTCTGAAGAATCTCGACCGTTCCCTTCGCATAGTCCGGACTGTTCAATGACATGTCTCTCACGGGGATTTTTCTGAAATCGAAATCGACAGCGCTCGGCGATCTTATCCAGGGCGGCCGCATGCCAGGCGGCATGGGCGGCATCGTGGGGAACCCAAATTCCGCGTAGGGAGAAATAGGCTTTCCTTCCAACGGTACAACAACAAAACTGTGTTCTGCCGGGTGAACTGGAGCGCCCAGATAATGAACATTACTCATGTCCCCGCCGGACCATTCTCTGGTTCCCACTACAACAAGAGCCTCGATTCCGGAGCTCTCCATTGCCTTCCGAATCCCCCGATACCGCCGCTCATACTCTGACACGGAAAAAACCAGATCCGGCTGAGTATTTTCTTGGACCATTGGTTTCATCGAATCACTCGCGGCTGTGCCAGCTCGCGACATCGCTGCGCCGCTTAGGCCCAGGACCATCCCGCCTTTTATGATGTCTCTACGCTGCATGATTACTGTCTCCAGCCAGTTAAAATTGAGACTCGGAACGCCAAATATCGGCCACTATTCCTGACAGTGAGTTCAAGGCGGATACTTCAGCCTCTTCTAACTCACCAGACATAAGGTCGTTTCTTTCCCAGGGATCAGAGCTCATCTTGTAGAGTTCTTTCTTTTCACCATTAACGACCAACTTATAATCGCGATTTCTTATCGCATAATTGATATCACCCGTTCTCATAGACTCTGTATCCGCGTAGATCCAGCTTCTCGGTCCCACACCAGTCGGCCTTTTGAGCTCTGTTGCAAGACTGACCGAGTCCATCTGGACCCCATCTGCAACCACCTGATCACGCTGTCCCGGGACGAGATCAAGAATCGTTGCGAAAAGATCTACGCTATTGGCCAGTGCTGTAGTCGTCTGCCCCTTGGGAATACCCGGACCGGCCACAATCAATGGCGTGCGGATCCCGCCCTCATAGACAGTCATCTTGGCTCGATCGGGATCAACGGGAGCGGCCGGTTGCGCCCACTTCACCGAACCGTTGTCGCCCAGGAAAATGACGTAAGTGTTCTGACGCTCTGACTCAGGGATTCCGCGCAAGAGCTTACCGATCAATGTGTCCATTGCCTCAATCATGGCCATGGCATAGGGCTGGGTGTTATCCGGCGTGAGACCATCGAAACTCAAGTCAAGGGCCGCCTCACTTTTCAACAGATGTCGTGGAGGAAGGGTGATGGGGGAGTGGGGGTTTGTAAAAGCAACCCAAAGGAACCAGGGGCGCTCCCCAACGGCCTGCTCTCCAACCCAGGAAATGCCGTCGTCAATCATGTGCTCGTCGAGATACCCGTTTTCTGCACGCGCCTGCCCCTGCTCTACATGCAGCCAGTCAAAGTAACTATCGGTCACGCCAAGTAACAGACCCGAGTAGTAGTCAAAGCCAGCAACATTAGGTGCCCGGAGCCAGCCATTTCGCGAGTCAGCCAGGTGCCATTTTCCAACTGCCGCGGTTGCATAATTTTCGGGCAGACTTTTTAAGATCTTGGGTAGAGTTACTTCAGAAGGTGGCAATCCATCTTCAGGCTTGGCGCTGAGATCCAATGATTTTGGTGGCTTTGACTTCGTGCCCGGCGGCACGTGCCCCCTGGGTGAAAATATAAGCTCCTTATTCGGACTGGCGCGAGTAGGCATATCTATGGCAATCAGGTCACGCCGGGGATACGCGGGCTTCAACACCCCAGTCCTGAATCCATAGCGACCGGTAAGAAGGGTTGATCGAGTTGGGCTACAAGTAGGTTGAACCCAGAAATTTCTGAACTGAACCCCCCCCGCCGCCAGCCGATCAAGGTTGGGCGTCGTCGCAACCGTACTGCCCTCTTTGTAGGAGGCGAGGGTCTCGACACCCATGTCATCCGCAATCAACAGAATGAAGTTAGGCGCTGAACTAGTGCCTTGAGATAGTGATTCTTCTGTCGATGCTTCAAAGGAATCGTTGGAGCTTTTGATCGTCGGCCCGCCCTCCTTCAAATCACAACCTACTGCAAAAAATACCGCCAGGCTCGCGAGCAATAATCGAAATGTTCTGTGTGAAACCCGCAGCATAGCTCTAACAAAATTGGATGAACCCAACGTTGGCACCCTCTTAATTCTTCGGAACCGTAAATTCGCTAACGAACAGTTAGCCCCATGGCTGACTCAAACTGCTCCCAGGAGTCTGGACAAGTTATCCGGTCAAAATTACACCCCTCCTCCAATTTAATGTCAGCGATCTCAGAGGTGCCCATCTCGGATTCTCTGCTGCCGGCGGTCAAACCCAGAATCATCAGACCTATCAATACCGTTGCTTTCTTCATTCTTCAGCTTCCTTGCGCCCCGTGGACATTTCAGCTACCACGGTTAAAGCACTGCTCTCTGACAGCGCCTATACCTTCAGTGGAATTAAGGCTCGGATTTACTAAACGCCATTTCAAATGCCTTCCAAGTAGGTGGGCTGGTCACCCATACCAATCTACAGCCCTCTTTAGATGCGAAGTTCACGGTCGAGCCGCTTGGAATGTGGATACATTCTCCCTGCTTGACTGAGACGGTTTCGCCCGCAAATGACACATCGAAAACGCCTTCTACAATGAAGAGTGCTTCATCGAATGGAATAGTGATGGGCTCCTTGGTGTATTGACCCGCGTCCCAGGTTCCAACGCCGACACCCATCCTTTCGCTGTCTCCAACGACTATGCCACTAAGATTTCCGTCCCCCTCATCTCCGCTTTTTGATTCAAAAAATGCCTTGAGTTTCTCGTCGGAAACCTTTGAAGCCATCATCGGCCCTATAGGACCAACCTCAACTTCCATTGGATCAAACACTGTGATTGTCATTGGGTTACTCATCTTCAAAAAAGTGATACGGGCAGGGAAAGCAACCCACGCATCATCATGTTCTCGTTGTAATCCGGGACATGGTCTTCAGGTAGTCGCATGTTGGGAAACGCCTTGAACAGTGCCAGGATCGCGAGTCGCGCCTCCAGCTTTGCCAAATTGTTCCCAAGGCAATAGCGGATCCCTTTGCCGAAGCCGAGATGGGGCTTGGAAAACTTTCGCTCTATGTCATAGGTCAGGGGGCTGGCAAACACCGAAGGGTCCCGGTTTGCTGCGCCGTTACCAACGAACAACATGTCGTTTTCCTTCATCGTTACCCCATGCAAGGTGTAGTCTTTTGCGACACGTCGAACTATCACCTGGGATACGCCATCCACGCGGATGGTTTCGTCGACCGCACTTTGAATCAGTTCTGGGTTATCAAGAAGCTTCTTCTTTTGCTCAGGATTTCTCAGCAACTGATGCAGGCAAAGACCAATCAACTGAAGAGTGGTTTCATGACCTCCGATATAAAGCTGTACCGACTGCGGAATCATTTCCTCCTCGGACATGACGCCCTGATCAACGGCATCTCTAATCAGAGAAAGAACCGTATCCTCTCCGTCTGGTCTCAAATTTCCTTTCTGAAAGTGTTCAGAGAGGTAGGCACCGACTTCGCGCGCGGTTCGCCCCGCCTCATCTTTTTCTTCCGGAGTTAAGGTAGGAATCACCGCTCGATTCAATAGCGGCGCCCAGTTGTGAAACAATTGAAAATCTTCTTTTGGAAGACCCATGACGACGGAAACAACGTCAATGGGAATCGTGTAGGCAAACTCTTTTTCAATATCGACAACTGATTTTCCCGAGGCCTTCACTTTTTGAATGGCGTCGTCAACGATCTCGGCAACCAAAGCCTCTCGCTTCTTCACTGCCGAGGCCATGAAGAATGCTTTCATGACGCCCCTCAGTCGTGAGTGATCGGGCTCGTCAACAAAGAGAGTTCGGGTGGCCGCCTTCACATCCGGATGCCACATCTCCGTGATGGGCATTTGCTCAACGGAAAAATTTTCGTTGTCTTGCAAAATAGCGACTGCGTCGTCATACCGACTGACGAACCATGTCGCAATGGGCTCTATGAAATGAACTGGTTCATTGGTCCTTAGCCAGTCATAAGTTGGGTTCATATCCCGGAAAAAATCGGGACTGAGGATGGGTGCTGGTTGCATATCGTCCAACTTGTTATTAGGCGAACGATCGTCTCATGCCAACTGGGTGCCCGCTATGAAAGCCGCATTTGCATTCGTGATCTAATGCATTAAGGAATGTAATGAAAATATGGCCGATCGAGATGAAACCTCAATAGGTCTCCAGAATTGTATCCGGCATTCCGTTGACATTTCGGTATATCGATGCGACTTGCTCTCTGAGCCAGCAATGCCCGGGGTCATCCGTCTGAAACTGATGCCAGACCATGAAGTGAGTCACGACCATAGGAGGATAGTCGATGTCTAGTTGTACCAGGCCATTGGGCTCGCCTGAGGCTGCCTCTTCTGGAAAGAAGCCCACCAAATCTGTATTGCGAATCACATCAAACAACGATCGGATGTTACACACCCTGACTGCAATGGATTCCGCGCAGTTGTTTTCTTTCAGGTAAGTCTCCACGGCGGCCATACTCGTGGTCTCACGGGGCGTGAGCATGGCATAACGCAACTTCAACAAGTCTTCGGAACCCAACCTTTCACTTTCAAGAGGGTGTCCGGCGCGGACAGTGGGAACAAGTCGGCGGCGCATAATGGGTTCGATGTGAAGCTCTTGGCTTGTGGGAGGTGCGACATCGAGGATCAAATCAACCTGACTCGCTCTCAAACTCTCCTCGTAACCCTCCTCGTTGATGGTGACGCTGTGAAAATGTATCGAAGAGAGAAACTCTTTATTGCGCTGCACCAGTTCTGGAATTGCCACTAAGTCGACATGATCGACGCCACCGATAACGAATGTTCGAGGAATTGATGGGTCGAATTCGGCACTATCAACCAACCCCTCCCGAATACGCGCTAATGCCTCCAGTATCGAGGGGGCCAGACGACGGGCCCTTGGCGTTGGCTCCATCTGATGGCCGGACCGAATAAACAATTGGTCATTGAATACAGCCCGGAGACGAGATAAGGCATTGCTCATAGCGGGCTGGCTAACGTTGATTCTCTCCGCAGCCGCGGTGAGATTCTCTTCCTGATATAGCGCCTCAAAGAAGGTGAGCAGGTTGAGGTTTATCCGCCTGAGGTTGATCATTTTCTATTCACCAGCACTGGTTTCTCCCAGCCTAACAAACGCGCACAGAATCGGATTGAAGGCCAATACTTACTTTTAACTACTACGACTCGTCACACCAAGTGCAGCAGTTAACCGGCAGTTCTATCCAAGGATAGCACCTTAATTCGCGAACGTTTTCCAGGGCACTTTCGACGCCTTTTACAAGGTGGATGCTACAAAAATCCATCAGTTTTCTTAACAAACCACGACCCATGAACCAGAAACTCATAACGATTAGATGTTTATTCGCACTATTAGGAGGGCAAGTCCGAATAGACTCGAGTTTTAGCTCAAATAGCTGACCCCAATCTTTTACCAATGAAAGAAGATACTCGTAATGCGTATATGGGAATGTACGGTTTGTGGCCTGGTGTACGACGAAGCACTGGGGTGGCCCGAAGACGATATCGCACCGGGAACCCGGTGGGAGGATGTTCCAGAAGACTGGATGTGTCCCGACTGTGGCGTGGGAAAGGATGACTTTGTATTGATGGAGTCACCCGATAGCCAAGAAGAAACTGAATCCAGCTCGAATGAAGATTCCACAGCACCAATCGTAATCATCGGCACGGGTTTGGCGGGCTATGGCTTGGCCAAGGAATTTCGCAAGCTGGACAAGGATACGCCGCTACTGCTGATCACTAGAGATGGGGGAGAGTCCTACTCTAAACCCATGCTATCCACTGGCTTCACCAAGGGCGTCACCGCAGGACATCTTGTCCAAAACGAGCCCGAAGGCATGGCGAGCCTGCTCAACGCCAAGGTGCTGACCTCTACATATGTTGAGTCGATCGACACAACTAACCGAACGATCCACTTAGAGAGTGAGAGCCAGGAATCTCGCAACTACTCCAAGCTGGTGTTAGCTCTAGGCTCTAATGTGATTAATCCACCAATAAAAGGTGATGCATTGGAATCTGTGTTTTCTATCAACGACCTTGATGATTATGGAAAGTTTCGCGATGCAGTTGAGTATGCCAATGCCAGAAAAATCTGTGTCATTGGCGCGGGGCTGATTGGATGCGAGTACACCAATGACTTGATCAACGGCGGGTTCAACATCGAAGTCGTGGATGCTCTCTCCACCTGCCTACCTACTCTCCTACCAGATGCTGCAGGCAAAGCGATTCAGAAGGAATTGGAAGCGAAAGGGGTCAAGTTTCATTTCAATACCTTGGTGGAGACCGTGAACCGATTGGGAGACCAGGTCAGTTTATCTCTGAGTGACGGTACGACCTTGCAGGCTGACTTGGTCGTTTCCGCCGTGGGTGTCAGATCAAATATCGGCCTAGCGACTGACGCGGAACTCAAGACAAACCGGGGCATTTGCACGGACAGAAGTCTTCAGACCTCCGACGAACACATTTACGCCATTGGTGATTGCGCAGAGGTTGACGGGCATGTGCTTGTGTATGTAGCACCACTAATGGCTCAGGCTCGCGCACTCGCCATGACATTGACCGGAAACCCTACTCCAGTCATCTATCCGGCCATGCCGGTGACTGTGAAGGTCCCTGCTTGTCCAACCGTCGTCGCGCCACCCGCTCAACACGCAATTGGAGAGTGGGAGATCAGCGCTGACGGAACCAATATCAAGGCAGAATTCAAAGATAAATCGGGAAGCATTCTGGGATTCGCTCTGACAGGGTCCTGCGTTACGGAGAAGCAGAGATTGCAGGCGCTGCTTCCCCCTGTTCTTTCCTGACTGAATTCTCCAAACTTACAGGCTTTGCCTTAACTAATGGGTTTTCAGCAGGCGCTTGATGAGGGCCGAGTCACAAGGAACCAATTAACTCTCCTGGCAATTTGCTTCGCGCTGAACATGGTCGATGGATACGACGTGTTATCCATCGCCTTCGCCGCAACTCCGCTTACGGAAAGCTGGGGCCTCAAAGCTGACGCGCTTGGAATTCTGATGAGCTCGGGTGTTTTGGGCATGACGCTGGGTGCCATGTTTTTGGCCCCGCTTACCGACTCGATCGGACGCCGCGTGATGATTATCGCAGCGGTTCTCTTGATGGGTCTTTCTATGGTCCTGAGCGCAAAGGCCACCCAGATTCACGAACTGGTGGTACTGCGCGTCATGACGGGCTTGGGGACGGGCGCCATGCTCGCCAGCTTAACCACACTTATTTCAGAGTTTTTTCCTTCAAGACACCGGAACGTTGCCATTGGAATCACGCTAGCTGGCTATCCTATCGGAGCCACCCTTGGCGGCCTGTTGGCTGCCCGGCTCATTCCCGAATATGGCTGGCAGAGTGTATTCCTTGCCGGAGGTATCGCGACGCTCGTTCTCCTCCCTGTGGTTGTTTTCCAGCTCCCGGAGTCAGTTCAGTTTCTGTTGCGTCGCCGCCCAAGGGACTTTCGTCAAAAGGCGACCAAAATTGTAGAAAAACTGCAACTCGCATTTGTTCTTGATACACCCGGGGATTTACCAAACCAAGAGAGAGTGGCGGTAACATCTTTGCTGGGGGCTGATTACAAAAAACTGACCCTTTTGATTTGGTCAGGGTTCTTTCTAACTTTCGGCACGCTCTACTTTCTTCTGAGCTGGATTCCGAAACTGCTCGTCGATTCCGGAATGGAATTATCCACCGCAATTTATGCCAGCGCGTCGTTCAATCTGGCAGGCGCTTTGGGAAACATTGGTATAGGTGCTTTTTCTAATCGCTTTGGGCTGGCCAGGGGTATTGTTGCGTTTGCCCTCTTCGCGGCGATTTCGATGGGCGCGCTTGCTATAAGCAGCGCAGGAGATCTGATGCTACTGGGCATCGCCGCAATGATCGGTTTTTTTCAGCAAGGCACACTGATTGGCTTCTACATTCTCTCTGCGCGCGCTTACCCCAGCGACTTCCGCACAACAGGTATCGGCTGGGGGATAGGACTGGGGCGCATGGGAGCGGTGGTCGCGCCCTATGCAGGCGGTCTAATGGTGCTCAATGGCGTCAGCATGCAGACCTTGTTCCTCCTCTATGCCACACCAACGCTGGCAGCGGGAATCATCGGACACATAGCCTGTCGGCTTTTTTTGCCCGCCGAGAATCAGACCTCGCCCTAATTTGTGATTGAAAAGCTTGCGATTCGCCCGGGATCCAATGCTCGAAATTAAGCACTATGGCGTCGACCGCAGATGGATCTCCAGCGCAAAGTTTAGAACTGGTATCTCACAGCTGTGGGACTCCGAAACGTGGTGGAAGCAATCCAGCCCAAAGGCTCCTGCTTTCGTGTGATCCCAGGCACTCGCCTGTACAGTTCAGCCATAGCGTTTTCCACCATCAACTTGGCTACAGGCGAACCCAGGCACATATGTTTGCCCCCACCCATGCCAGTATGTATGCGAATGTCAGGCCTTTCAATGTCGTAGACGTCCGGATTGGCGTGCTTACGATCATCCCGCCCACCTGACCCATAGCAGAGAATGACCTTGTCGCCAGCCTTCATTGTTTGACCATGCAGCTCAAAATCACAGGTTAGCGTTCGGCGAAATCGCTGCGCCGTAGTGTTGTAGCGTAGCGACTCCTCAATAGCATTAGCATAAAGCGACTTGTCCTCATCGAGCAGCGCCTTGGCTTTCGGGTTGTCGGATAAATTGAGCGCGAGCATTGTCATGAAGCTTGAGGCTGACTCGACACCGGCCATGATCAAAGTAAGCGAGGTCATTTGGACCTCTCGATCCAAGAGTTTGTCCCCATCAATCTCCGCCTCGAGAAGACGAGTGAGAAGATCATCCGGCTTATCTACCTTATGCTTCTCAAGGAGTTCTCCGGTATAGCTTTTCAACCATTCAAAAGAAGCGAGGGATTCCGGGGTTTTCTGCCTTGTCTCAGGATCGGTTGAGAGGATAGAAACAATATTTCTTCGAAGGACTTCCTTATCTTCGATGGGCATGCCGAGAAGCATTGATAGGACGCCCACGGTCACTGGGCTCGAGAAATCATTGACGAACTCAAACTCACCGCTATCGATGAACTTATCGATGACCTGATTGGTTATCTCCTTGATGGGAGCCACCATATAGTCCAGACCGCGCCGGGAGAAGGCGTACTGTACGAGCGCACGAAGACGGTCATGACGCGGCGGATCTGTGGTTCCCAGTGTAGAGCCCGCCCGCTCGGGCAGATCATCCAGCATATTGCCTTTTGCGGAGGAGAAGACCTCCCAGTTCCTGGCCGCGTTGTAAAGATCTTCGTACCTCGTCAGTACCCAACAATCCCCCGGTTCGCTCCAGTAGCAGGGGTACTCGTCCCTGAGCGTCTTGTAGAGCGGATAGGGATCAATGTCCACTTCTCGTGAATAAGGGTCAAAAACAAACATCGCACTCTCCAGTTTTTTGAGGGGAACCTATTTCGACTCGCTCATAGTTCACTGACACAGCGGGGATAAACACTTTGAAAGCCTTCTGCGTATTGGACACTAGCGCCTCCGGCCTGCCCCCCAGAATTGCGGCGGAAGTGATTGCCCCGGTTCTCGGCCACATTCTTGTAGAAATTCCAAAGGTGCTCTTGCCCCTGCATACATTGGATGGCAGACCACTTGGCCTCCCATACTTCGGAGATATCCAGAAAGACGTCGGGACGCCAACCCATTTGTTCAGTTTGGTGAGGCTCAAACAGGTAAAGCTGCG
>Ga0181574_10002429_pt1 | contig 17057 bp, 15 predicted proteins | sample 101ome_24_FD_145600 | JGI IMG/M metagenome (GOLD analysis project Ga0181574, IMG submission 145600) | Coastal salt marsh microbial communities from the Groves Creek Marsh, Skidaway Island, Georgia - 101410AT metaG (spades assembly) | ecosystem: Environmental > Aquatic > Marine > Intertidal zone... | reverse complement strand
GGTTGGGGTTGGTCGGTGGTTTCGGGTTCGGGTTCGGGTTGGGGTTGGTCGGTGGTTTCGGGTTCGGGTTGGGGTTGGTCGGTGGTTTCGGGCTCGGGCCGGTCGTCGAGACTGTCGTTGACCGAGGGACTGTCGCCAGCGGCGACGGTGCCGTCGTCGCTGCACGACACCGCCATGACGATGGCGAGCGCGATCGTTGTGAGTTGCCGAAGTCGGCTCATGTCGGTCGTACTCCCTCGATGGATGACAGGCATCAGTCTGACGAGTTCCAGCTGCCTGCGGTTCCCGCCTTGGCGACAAATCCCGGTGTGCGATCATCGGGTCGTGGAGATCAACTGCTGGGAGCGTCGAGGAGGGAAGACGACGTTGCGGGTTCCGAGACCGAAGCCGGAGCTCATAACGGCGTTACAGGCGGCGATCGACGAGGTACGCGCAACCGACAGCGACGACATCTCGGTTGCGTCGGAGGTGCCGTCTTCGGTGCCAGCGTGGCTTCGAAGCGCAGCCCGCCTCGTCTTGGGTCTTGGGTCGGTACTGGTCACCGTGCTGTTGCTTGCACTGTTCGTCGTCGACACCGAGACGCGCGGCACCCTCGTCCTGAGCCTCGTCGTCGTGATCGGAGTTGGTGGTCTGTTCGTCATGGTCGTGGGGCGACTCGACGTCACGGTCACGATTCACCGCAATGGCCAGCTCGTCCGGAAGGGCTGGAACGGTTTCACCGAGATCGACCTGCGAGACTGTCAGCGGGTGACCATCAACGCCGACCGAAGCACTGGCACTGACGAGTCCCGCCTGCCCGTCGATCGACGGCGCGAACGACACCGCCCGGACACCTGACGACGATCGTCTTCACCAGCTCACCACCCGCGGGCCGCCCACTCGTCGAGGCTGGGAGCTTCGGCCCCGATCGTGGTGTCGAGCCCGTGGCCCGGCAGCACGATCGTGTCGGGGTCGAACCGACGGAACATCCGATCTTCGATGCTTTGCATGATGGTCGGGAAGTCGCCCCCCTCGAATTGGGTCGCTCCCGGGCCTCCCGGAAAGAGGGTGTCGCCGCTGAACAACAGCGGTGCACCTTCGACGCTGAACGACATCGACCCTGGGGTGTGACCGGGGGTGTGATGCGTATGGATGCGAAGTCGACCGATCTCGATGACGGACTCGTCTTCGAGGATGTAGTCGTAGGAGGGAAGCATCGCAGCGTCCTCCGCGGTGATCCCGACCTCGTACCCGGCATCACGAATCTCGGGCACCGCTTGGATGTGGTCCCAGTGGCCATGGGTTTCCAGCACGGTCCGCACGCCCAGGCTCTGGCAGAGCTCCAGAAGTTTCTCGTGCTCGTTGGCAGCGTCGAGCAGCACAGCCTCACCGGTCTCGTGGCAGCGGATCACGAACACGTTGTTGTCCATGGGGCCGACCACGTATCGGTAGACCTCGACTCGACTGTCAGACCAATGCGGTGTCATCTCTGCTCCCTCCGACGTCCGTCGTCACGGTATCGGCCCGGCCGGAGACCATCCAGCAGGTCAGGCCGCGTTCTCGTCCTCCACGACGAGGCGGGCATGCCCGGCCTCGATCCCTGGCAAACCGCAGAACCAACAGGTGGTGGCGGTGTCGCCCCGCCAGGTGACCTCACAGCGCGGACAGGCGTGAAGAACCCGCGGCGCACGGCTGTCGCTCGGAGGTTTCGTCTGCCTCACAATCGTCACCCTAAGCCGATGCAGATGGCGGATTGGGTGATCCCTCGCTGCCGGTAGCCTCATCGGCGGCGAATCCGCGCCGCACCGAGATCGACGAGAGCGAGATCACCATGGCGACCATGTGTCCCAATGCCGACGGTTCCAGCCCGAAGCAGCAGGAGTTCGACGAAGCACCTCCGATGTGCATCGACCCCGAGAAGACCTACACCGCCACGATGGTCACCACCTTGGGCACGATGGTCATTCATCTCAACGCAGCGCAGGCGCCGAAGACGGTCAACAATTTCGTCACGCTGGCCCGGTATCACTACTACGACGGCATCATCTTCCACCGCATCATCAACGGCTTCATGTGTCAGGGTGGCGATCCGACCGGGACCGGTCGTGGTGGCCCCGGCTATCGGTTCGAAGACGAACTCCCGGCACCGGGCCGCTATGAGATCGGGTCGGTCGCGATGGCGAACGCCGGTCCGAACACCAACGGGAGCCAGTTCTTCATCGTGTCGGGTCCGAGTGGTGTCGGGTTGCCGCCGCAGTACTCACTGTTCGGCAAGGTCGTGAGTGGACTCGAGGTCGTCGACGAGATGCAGCGGGTCGAGACCGACCGTATGGACCGTCCCCACGCCGACGTGGTCATCGAGTCGGTGACGATCGAGGAGAGCTGAACATGGCGATCACCACGCTCGGGGTCATCGGAACCGGCGCAATGGGGTCGGGGATCATCGAGGTCGCCGCAAAGGCCGGTGTGACGGTGATTGCCCGCGACATCAACCCTGCTGCGGTCGAGGCTGGGCAGGGCAAGGTCGAGGGTTCGATGGCCAAGGCCGTCGAACGAGGCAAGCTCGACGACGCGGCGCGTGCTGCCGCTGCAGCCAACATCACGTGGACGACCGAGATGGCGGATCTTGCTCCCTGTGATCTCGTCATCGAGGCCGCACCGGAGAACCTCGACCTCAAGAAGGCGATCTTCACCGAGCTCGACGGCATCCTCGACGCCGAGGCGATCATCGCCACCAACACGTCGTCCTACCCGATCATCGAGGTTGCGATGGTCACCGAACGCGCCGACAAGGTCATCGGGATGCACTTCTTCAACCCGGCGACGGTCATGAAGTTGGTCGAGGTCATCTCGACACAACGAACGTCCGATGCCACGAGGACCGCGGCAGACGCGTTCGCCACCGACGTGCTGGGGAAACGGGTCGTGCATTGCAAGGACCGAGCCGGCTTCGTGGTCAACATGTTGCTCGTGCCATACCTCTGCCAGGCGATGCGGATGTTCGAGAACGGCCACGCCTCGGCGCCCGACATCGACGAGGCGATGAAGCTCGGTGCCGGCCACCCGATGGGCCCACTCGAGCTGAGTGACATGATCGGCCTCGATGTGATGCTCTGGACCGCCGAGTCGCTCCACGACGAGTACAACGAGGCGTTCTACGCCCCGCCACCGCTGCTTCGGCGCATGGTTGCTGCCGGCCAACTCGGGCGCAAGACCGGCCAAGGCTTCTACAGCTACTGACCCCGACAGCGCCATCGCTCCCAATGCTCGCGCCCTGGTCTGCGACAGAGGGTTGGGCAACTCGACGCTGCTCGGCCCGCCGGACGGGCGTTACGAGACCGTCCGCTGACCGACGCTGCTGGCGTTCCGGGCCCGCCAGGCGCGGGCGTCGTCTCTGGCTTCGACCTCTGCAGGTATCGACAGGTAGGCCTCGCGATGGTGGCGATGGCGAAGCAGACCGAGTGCGTAGTGCCGCAGGTACCGCAGCGAGAAGCGGACGTAGCCGAGCTCGGCGTATTGGCGGACATGAACGAGTTCGTGGGCCATCAGTTCTCGGTCGCCGTCGTGATCACCGTCGTTCTTGAGAAAGATCCAACGCCCGATGGTCATACCGGAAGCGCCACGCGGCAACACCGGGACGGTAACGATCCGGACGCGCCTCGCCAGATCGGCGTCGATCACGTCGTACGATGCGAGTTCGGGACCTTCGAGACGGCGCACTGCGGTCACGATAGGCCAGCGACCGACCGAGGGGGACAGCGCATGGTCAGCGATCACTACACCCGGGTGTCCGATCTGGCAGCCACGATTCTCGCTGCCTACGGCGATACCGACATCGGGATCGACGATCTGGCTCCAGCCGACGAGTTCCACCTTGGAGGGGCTGCTGCAACTGCGGCGCTGGCTGCCGACCTCGGCCTCGATGCCGATGATCACCTCCTCGACATCGGGTGCGGGGTCGGGGGCCCGGCTCGTCGGTTTGCCACGCTGTCGGGGTGTCGGGTCACCGGTATCGACCTGACCCCGTCGTTCGTCGACGCCGCTGCGTCACTGTCGGAGGCGGTCGGACTCGCCGACCGCACGCGGTTTGTGGTGGGTGACGCAACGAAGCTGACCGTTGATCCGACCGTCACTGCGGCCGTGTTGATGCATGTCGGGATGAATGTTCCCGACAAACAGACGCTCTTTGCCGCCATTGGCGGTCTCCTTTCGCCAGGAAAACGCTTCGCGATCTACGACATCATGCGAGTGGGTGATGGCGATTTCGACCTTCCCCAGCCCTTCGCCAGCCAACCGGGGCACGCCCACGTCGAGACACCGGCGGCCTACCTCACTGCACTCGAAGCGGCCGGATTCACTGCTGCGACACCGGTCGATCGGACCGAGATGGCGCTGCGGGCTGCGGCGGCCGCCGCCGAGCAGGGTCCTCCCCCTGCATCACTCGCGACCGTGATGGGACCCGACTTCCAGACCATGTTCACGAACCTGGGCGCAGCGTTGCGAAGCGGCATCCTCGCTCCGGTGCAGATCATCGCAACGCGCTGAACCTCAGCGGATGTTCCAGTCCGCCAGGAGGGTAGGGAGGTCGCTCAACGACTCGATCACCGGGGCGTCGTGGTCTCCCGTGTGTTGCTCGTGGCTCCAGGTGACGTGGTACGGCACGTGGACGGCTCGGCCCCCGAGCGCCATCACCGGGAGCACGTCGGAGGGCAGGGAGTTGCCGACCATGACGAACCGCTCCGGTTCGACACCGTGGAGACCGAGCACACGTCGATAGGTCGAAACGTCCTTGTGGGCGACGACCTCGGTCTGCCAGAACCGTTCTTTCAGGCCACTTGCGTCGATGCGAGCCAGCTGATGGTAGAGGTCACCTTTGGTGATGAGCATCAGCGTGAGATCGGCGAGCTCGTCGAGCACCTCGACGACACCGTCGAGCAACTCGACGGGTCGATCGAGAAGGGCATGCCCCATGTCGACAATCCCGCCGATGAGGGCTGCGTTCGCCTGACCGTCGGACACTGCGATCGCTGTTTCGATCATCGACAGTGTGTGCGCCTTCACGCCGTAGCCGTAGCGGGGCATGTTGCGCATTTCGATCTCGAAGAGTCGATCCTCGATCGTGTCCGCATCACCCCACTCGGCCAGCAGCGCCTCGAACTCGCGCTGGCTGGCCTGAAAGCCGTCCTCGTTGTGCCACAGCGTGTCGTCGGCGTCGAACCCGATGATCATGCATCGAGCGTAACTCGGGCTGTTTGTGGGGCTCTGCGGTGGTTATCCACAGATGTGGTGAGGATCCCAGAGGCTGTCAGACCCCTTCGGTACCTTCCGCGTCATGGGGTCGTGTCAGCGTCCGACATGCGGTCGAGAGCAGGCGGGGATCCTGCTGTCGCACTACGGCGAGCACCGGGTCGAGTTGCTCTCGCTCGGTGACCCGACCGGTGACCGCTACGGAACCGCGCTCTGTGCCGTGCACCTCGAGCGAGCCTCGGTCCCCAACGGCTGGACGCTCACCGATCGGCGAGGTGCGTCGACGGTGGTGTCGGGCGGCCCTGCTCCAGCGCGGCCCCGTACGCACGGTGCCCCCGGATCATCGACCAACGCTGACCATGTGCGGGGTGGAGCTGACGATGCACCACAGATGCAATGGGCCCCACTTCGAGGCCGCGACGTCCCCGATGCCGTGGCATCGGTGCGGTCACCGCTCCTGCGTCGGGCGTTCCTCGGCGACGAGATCCCCGAGAGCTTCACCGGGATCGAGCGGACGCATCATGAGGTCGATGGCAACCCAGAGGGTCTTGCAGGTGGGGTGGAGGACCGCAGGAACGACGATGGCGATGCACAGCGGAACGATCGACAGGCGCACTGCGTCGACGTCGGGCCACAGCACCCACACGCCGGCAAGGACGCTGATGAGAATCAGGCCGAAGGTGACGATCGTGCTCATGATGACCGCACCGAGGAAGTGACCTGGCTGACGCTCGAAACGGAAGCCACAACGCGGACACGTTTCGCTCAGGGCGACCACTCGGCGCGTGAGTCGGCGTTGGCCACACACAGCGCACGCACGGCTGAGGCCTCGCCAGAAAAGGCGGCCGTTGCTGGGGGTCGGTCGGGTCTCCACGATCCCGAGCCTACGGTGGGTCAGCTACGCCTCGCCGTGTGATCAGCGGCGAGGCATTCCTGTCGGCTCGGATCACCCGGGTTGCCATCGTGGGGTTGTCGCTCACGTTGGCGTTGCTCGTGGCATCGGTGGTGTGGCCGAACGCCGCCGGCGAGATCGAGGCCCCCGAGCAGACCGCCGAGGCCAGTGCGTCGTCGACCACCATGCTGGCGACCACCTCCATGCCGGCGACCACCTCGATGCCGGCGACGACCAGCACCACGACCACAGCGCGGCCCTACCTCGGGTGGGTCGATCCGACCTCTGTCGGTGCGCCCTACGGTGAGACCGTCGACGGGTTGTTGACGTTCCGGGGCAACCCGACCCGGACCTTCTACGGGCGGGGGCCAGTGCCCAGGGACCCGGTGGTGGTCTGGTCGTACCCCGATCGAGCGATGTGTTCGACATCGACGGTCGGTGGCGAGGCGACCACCTGGTGCGGGTCGGGGTGGACCGGCCAGCCAGCAGTCTTCGAACGCGACGGCGAAACCTGGGTTGCGTTCGGCGCGTACGACCGCAACGTCCACTTTCTCGACTTCGAGACCGGCCGGGCAATACTGCCGCCGTTCCCGACCGGCGACATCATCAAAGGATCGGTCACCATCGATCCGGACGGCTATCCGCTGCTGTACACCGGGAGCCGCGACAACAACTACCGAATTATCGCCTTCGACGGGGAGGAACCTCGCGAGCTGTGGGCGCTCAACGCCTACGACGTTTCGCCGACCAAGTGGAACAACGATTGGGACGGAGCTGGGTTGATCCTGCGCGGTCATCTGTTGATCGGCGGTGAGAACTCCCAGTTCCACATCGTCGAACTCAACCGGGGCTACGACGAGAACGGAGCTGTCACGGTCGATCCCGAACTCGTGTTCAACCGGCCCGGCTGGGACGACGAGCTGATCCGAGCGGTCGGAAACAATGTTTCGATCGAAAGTTCGGTCGCCATGTCGGGCAACGTCGTGTACTTCGCGAACAGCGGTGGGCTGATCCAGGGCTGGGATCTCGCCGGCCTCGAGCACGACCTCGATGTGCTGCGGGTGTTCCGGTTCTGGGCGGGGGACGATGCCGACGCCACGCTGGTGATCGACGACGAGGGCATGCTCTACGCCGGGATCGAGTACGAGCGCGGGACCGCTCGGAGCCGAGACGTCGGTCAGATCATCAAACTCGACCCGACGAAGCCACCCGACGAGGCGCTTCTCTGGGGGGTCGATCAGCGACCGAGGCTCGATTCGGGCGTGTGGGCAACCCCGGGTCTCCATGCCGACCTGTTGATCGTGCCGACCGACAGTGGCGACGTCCTCGGCCTCGATCGATTCACCGGTGAGGAGCGGTGGCGGATCGATCTGGTCGGCCCCACGTGGGCCTCACCGGTCATCGTGGATGATGTGTGGATCCAGGGCGACTGTGGTGGCACGCTGCACGCCTTCGATGTCTCCGACACGACGGTCGAACCACCGAAGCTGTGGGAGATCGACCTCGGGGGCTGCATCGAGTCGACGCCGGCGCTGTGGAACGGGAAGATCATCGTCGGCACCCGCTCCGGTTTCGTCTTCGCGGTCGGAGACCGCACGGAGGGGTAGCGCGGTCGGAGACCGCAGGGAACAACCGTCCGAACTCAGTCGAACAGGGCAATGATCTGTTCGAGCCAGACCCTGGGTGTGTCGTAGTGCTCCTGGGGAGTCCGACCGAGCCGCACGACGACGAGATCGGTGCGGGGCACGCAGATCACGCGTTGGATCTCGAAACCACTGCACCAGAACGATCCTCGTCCGTCGGTTCCGACCCACCAGTGGGTGCCGTACCGGTTGCCCTCGTCGTCGACGGCCCAGGCACGCCGGCAATCGTCCACCCATGCACGCGGCACGATCGTCTCGCCGTCCCATTCCCCACCTCGCAGGTAGAGGAGGCCGAAGCGGGCCCAGTCGCGTGCGGTCATGTGGAGATACGACGAGCCGACGAAGGTGCCGGCTGCGTCGAAGCTCGGGTCGGCGGTTCGGATGCCGATCGGCTGGAACAGTCGATCGTGCATGAACGATCGGACTCGCTCCGGGTTGCCGCCAAGTTCGTTGCCGATGATCCGGGCGATGATGTTCGATGTGCCCGACGAGTAGTTGAAGACGGCACCGGGCTCATGGCGAGCAGGCCGATCGATCGCGTAGCCGGCAACATCGTCCGAACCGCTCCCGAACAGCATGTCGATGCAGTGGCTCCATCGAACGTCGCTCGGGTCGGTGTCGGGAGAGGGAAGGGCGTAGTCCTCGTTGAATTCGAGCCCGTCGGTCATCCGGAGCAGGTGCTGGAGGGTGATACGGGCGCGTGGATCGCGAGCGCCCTGCCATGCGTGGATGGGCGCACACGCCGCCGGGTCGAGCCGTCCGTCTTGGACCAGGATGCCGACCAGCGCATGGATGACACTTTTGGCCATCGACCATGACAGCAGCGGCGTGTCGGGACCGATGTCGGTCCCGTATCGCTCGGCGACGATACGACCTTCGTGCACGACGACGAGCGCGTGCGATGCACCAAAGCCGGCGTCGGGCTCAGGTCCGAAGGCGCGATCGATGAGCGCCTCCAACTCGGCGGGATCGACGTGCTCAGGGAGTGCCCCGGTGGGCCAATCCCGTGTCGGCCATGGCACTCCCGCCGGTTGGGAGGGCAGGGTCGGGAGCTGGTCGAGGGGGGCGGGTTCGAGGATCGTCACCTAGGAACGATGCCAGATCGGTCCGTTGGGGGTGTCCTCGACCGTGATCCCGAGCGCAGTGAGTTCGTCTCGGATGCGATCGGCTTCTGCAAAGTCTTTCTCGGTACGAGCCTGGGTTCGGGCCGCAACGAGTGCATCGATGTCGGCATCGTCGCCGGTCGGCTCGGTCCGTTGCACCTCGAGACCCATCGCTGCGGCAAGCTCGACAGCGGTCGCGACCAGCACCCCAGCCGTGTCGTCGCCGGCGTCGAGGGCAGCGTTGGCCCGGCGGATCGTCTCGAACATGGTGGCGACTCCCTCCGGGGTACCGAGGTCGTCATCCATCGCTGTCGTGAACGCGGCGATGGCACCGGTATCGCGTTCGGCCCCGTCGAGGGGCACACCGGCCGACGTCGCCTTGCGCGCCATGGCGTCGAGGCGTTTGACCCCCTCGCGGGCCTGCTCCATCACCCCGGGGTTGAGCTCCATCACCTTGCGGTAGTGCGTCTGCAGGAGGGCCAATCGGAGTGCTCGACCGTTGTCGGGGTGCTCGTCGAGCAACGCGCCGATCGTGGTGTAGTTGCCGAGGGACTTCGACATCTTCTCACCGCCGATGTTGAGCATTGCGTTGTGGGCCCAGTGTTGAGCGAAGTCGCGACCTGCTGCGATCGCCTCGGCCCGCTCATTGGTGTGGTGGGGGAAGGCGAGATCGGTCCCGCCGCCGTGAAGGTCGAAGCCGTCTCCGAGGATCCCGAGACTCATCGCTACGCACTCGATGTGCCAACCGGGACGACCGTCGCCCCACGGCGAGGGCCATACCGGTTCCCCCGGCTTCGCCGCTTTCCACAGCGCGAAGTCGAGCGGGTCCTCCTTGTTGTCGTCGACATCGACGCGTGCACCGGCACCCTCACGGAGTTCCTCGAGTGAGCGGTGCACGAGATCGCCGTACCCCTCGACGAGATGGACGCGGAGGTACACCCCGGACTCGTTGGCGTATGCCGTGCCGTTGTCGACGAGGGTCTCGATGAACTCGACCATCTGGGCGACGAATTCGGTGGCGTGGGGACGGTCGTGAGGACGGAGGATGTTGAGCCGTTCGAAGATCGCCTCGTCGTAGACCGCTTTCCACTCGGCTGCGACTGCGGACTCGGTGGAACCTTCCCGCTTGGCACGGTTGATGATGTTGTCGTCGATGTCGGTGACGTTGGCGGCGTGGTGAACCTCGAGCCCACGCCATTCGAAGTAGCGGCGCATGAAGTCATAGGTCATGGCCTGCCGGGCGTGCCCCAGGTGCGGATGGTCGTACACCGTCGGCCCGCACGCATACAGCGAGACCTTGCCCTCGTCGCGTTGCGCGAGCGGACGGACATCACCGGTGAGCGTGTCGTAGAGGCGGATCACGGTCGGACTCTCTCTGGTTCGGGATTCAGGTGAGCGGTGCCGGGGCAGCGCCGAGGTCGATGCCGACGAGGGCGCCGAGTTCACCCAAAACTGTAGGGGCAGCCGGATCGTCCCCGCCCTCGAGGATCGCATCGGCAAGCTCGGTCAGCGCGTGAAGCGCCGTGGGAGCGTCGAGATCGTCGTCGAGCGCGGCGCGAACACGAGTGCCGTAGTCCGCCGGGTCAGGGCCACCCGCCGCCCGGGCGGCATGGTGCAACCGGTCGAGGAGCCGGGCTCCGGTTGCGATGTCGTCATCGAACCACTCCCAGTCGGCGCGGTAGTGGTGAGCCATGAGTGCGAGTCGGATGGCCCGAGGGTCGTGGGTCTTCGACAGCTCGCTGACGAAGACGAGATTGCCGAGCGACTTCGACATCTTGGTGCCCTGGTAGGCAACCATGCCGGTGTGCATCCAGTGGTTGGCGAAGGTGACGCCGTTGGCCGCTTCGCTCTGGGCCCGACTGCACTCGTGGTGAGGAAAGATCAGATCGGAACCACCGCCGTGGAGATCCAGGGTGGGGCCGAGGATCCCCATCGACATCGCAGAACACTCGATGTGCCAGCCGGGGCGGCCGTCGCCCCACGGGGACGGCCACGACGGCTCGTCGTCGAGCGACGGCTGCCAGAGGATGAAGTCGAGTGGGTTGCGCAGCCGCGGGTCGTCGGGATTCCCGCCCCGCTCGGCCGCGAACTCGATCATCGTCGCCTCGCCATAACCGGAGAGTGCACCGAAGCTCGGAAATGTCGACACGTCGTAGAAGACGGTCCCGTCGACGACGTAGGTGTGGCCTTTGTCGGCGAGCGTCTCGATGAGGTCGACCATCTCGGTGACCCATCTGGTCGCATGGGGTTCTTCGAACACGGGTCGGGTGTTGAGCGCCTGCATGTCGCGATGGAAGCGAGCGGTCTCGGTCGCAGCGAGTTCGAGGAAGTCGACCCCGAGCTCTCGAGCCTTCGGCAGGATCGAGTCGTCGACATCGGTGATGTTCCGGACGAGCTTCACCGAGTGGCCGAGATCTTCGAGTCGGCGAATCAGGAGGTCGTAGGTGAGGTACGTGTTCGCATGGCCGAGGTGGGTCGAGTCGTACGGCGTGATGCCACAGACATACATCCGGACCTCGGGGCCCGGCTCGAACGGGACGACCTCACCGCGGGCCGTGTCGAAGAGTTGCACGGCCGCCCACCGTAGCGGGCGAGGTCGTCGGGTCCGAGACGACTGCTCGCCACGCTCGAGGCCTAGGGTGCCGCAGTGGAATCGAGCAGGCAGCCGCACGTGGTCGTGGTCGGTGCCGGGCCGGCCGGCTTGATGGCCGCCGAGGCTGCAGCCGTTGCGGGAGCGAAGGTGACGCTGCGCGACCAGCGGCGTTCGTTCGGACGGACACTGTTGCTCGCCGGTCGTTCAGGCTTGAACCTGACCCACGACGAACCACTCGAACAGTTTCTGGATCGCTACGGCACCGGTCGTGAACTGGTCGAATCGGCGATCCGAGCTTTTCCACCGAGTGCGGTTCGGACGTGGGCCGACGAGCTTGGTGCCGACACGTTCGTCGGGTCGAGTGGCCGGGTCTTTCCGGCTGCGATGCGGGCAACGGGACTGGTACGGGCGTGGCTCGGCCGTCTGGTGGAGCTCGGTGTGGTCTTCGAGCCGGCCACGCCGTGGACAGGGTTCGACGACACGAGCGAGCACACCGTGCTCGCATTGGGCGGTGCGTCCTGGCCACTGGTGGGTGGCGACGGCTCCTGGGTCGCAATCTTCGCTGCGGCCGGGATCGCCGTCGATCCCCTTGTCGCGTCGAACGCAGGTGTCGAGGTCGAGTGGTCGGCGGCGCTGCTCGACCGGTTCGAAGGAACACCGTTGAAGAATGTGGCCGTCTCGTTCGATGGGCAGACCGTCAGGGGCGAACCGATCATCACGGCCCAGGGTCTGGAGGGTGGACCGATCTACGCATTGGGGCCGCGCATTCGTGTCGCGCTCGCCCGGCCACGGGTCTCGCTCGAGATCGATCTGCAACCCGATCTCACCGAGGCCGGTCTGGCGCAGCGACTCGCTGCCCGGCGTCGGGCGAAGGACTCACGCAGCACGTGGTTGCGTCGTGCCGGCCTGCAACCGGTGGCGGTCGCGATCATGCGAGAAGCGACCGACAACCAGCTTCCGACCAGCGCCACCGCCCTCGCCGCGCTCGCCAAGGCAGCACCACTGCCGGTGCGCGGTCTCGCCCCGATCGATCGGGCGATCAGTTCGGCCGGGGGTGTTGCTGCTGCCGAGATCGACGAGACCGGAATGTTGCGCCGCCGACCCGGCACCTGGGTCGTCGGTGAGATGTTGGGTTGGGACGCCCCGACCGGGGGCTATCTGATGCAGGCGTGCCTGAGTACCGGCCGCCGTGCCGGAACAGCTGCGGCAGCGTCGCACACCGCCTGAGCACGCAGTCGGGACCGCAGGTCGAGGGGCACCCACACGGTCTGGCGCGACCTAGGCGCACCGGTCAGACTTCGCCGATGGCCGACATGCACCCGACCGACATTCTTCCGCCAGCGCCGCCGTCGTTCGGTGGAGAGATCAAGGCCACCTACGCCGAGTCGACACCTGATTGGCCGCCGCCCACGCGTCCGCCGCTGAACGCTCCCAACATCGTCGTGATCCTCATGGACGACCTCGGCTTCGGCCAGCTGTCGTGCTACGGCGGACCGATCGAGGCGCCGAACATCGCCGCCCTGGCCGACAACGGTCTGCGATACACGAACTTTCACACCACGGCGCTTTGTTCGCCGACCCGGGCGGCGCTGTTGACGGGCCGGAACCACCACTCGGTCGGGTTCGCCACCATCGCCGAGATGGCGACCGGCTTTCCCGGGTCGAACTCGTTTCTGCCTGCGTCGGCGGCGTCGATCGCCGAGGTGCTCCGCCAGACGGGCTACTCGACGTACTGCGCAGGCAAGTGGCACCTCACGCCGACGTCGGAGTCCACGGCAGCAGGACCGTTCGACCGGTGGCCACTCGGGCAAGGGTTCGAACGCTTCTACGGCTTTTTGCCGGGGGAGGTCGATCAATGGCATCCGATGGTCACGGTCGACAACCACCGCGTCCCGACGCCGTCCGAAGGTCGCGATGGCGGTGCCTACCACGTCAGCGAGGATGTGGTCGACAACCTCATCGCGATGATCCGGGACCAGCAGCAGGTTGCGAGCGGCAGGCCCTTCTTCGCCTATCTGCCCTTCGGTGCGTCGCACTGCCCGTTCCACGCACCGGAGGAGTTCATCGAGCCATATCGAGGCCGGTTCGACCACGGGTGGGATGTCGAACGCGCCCGGATCTTCGAACGGCAGAAGGCACTCGGGATCGTTCCCACCGACTGTGAGCTCCCCGAGCGAAATCCGGGCATCGCGCGGTGGGACGAGCTCGACGACGACGCGAAATACCTGTTCGCCCGCCTCCACGAGACGTACTGCGGGTTTGTCGACCACACCGATGCCCAGATCGGGCGGTTGGTCGATGCGTTGCGTGACCTCGACGTGCTCGACGACACCCTGGTGCTGTTCTTTTCGGACAATGGTGCGTCGGCCGAGGGGGGTCACCGGGGGACGACGAACACCGAACGCTTCCGCAACCTCATGAACATGTCCGTCGCCGAGATGATGGAGCAGGTCGAGGAACTCGGTGGTCCCCACACCGATCCGCACTATCCGATGGGCTGGTCGATGGCCGGCAACACGCCGTTCAAGCGATGGAAGCGCGATACCCACCGTGGAGGGAACACCGACCCGATGATCGTGCACTGGCCGGCCCGCGTGGAGGATCCGGGCGCCATCCGCACGCACTACCACCATGTCACCGACATCTTTCCGACCTTGCTCGAGGTCGCAGGTCTGCCGACACCCATCCGGGTCAATGGTGTCGATCAGCAGCCCTTGGAAGGGGTGAGTTTCGCGGCGACCATCGCCGATCCGGCAACACCAGAGGTGAAGGAAACCCAGTACTACGAGATGCTGGGCAGTCGAGCGATCTACCACGACGGGTGGATGGCGGTGACGTGGCACGCACCCGGGACCGACTGGGCCGACGACCCTTGGGAGCTGTACCACCAGGCCGAGGATTACAGTCAGGCGAACGATCTCGCCTCGGAGCAACCCGAGAAGCTCGAGGAACTGATCGACCTGTGGTGGCGGGAAGCGGAGGCGCACAATGTCCTTCCACTCGACGATCGTGGTCGTGAGCGGTTCATCGACCCGCAACGGCCGTCGGCATCCGAGGACCGCGACGTCTACCGCTACTACCCGGGCACAAGACCGATCCCGAATCCGTCGTTCCCCCGCATCCTGAACTGCGAGCATGCGCTCACCGCGTTCATCACCCGCCACACCGCAGCCGATGACGGCCTACTGGTCTGCCAGGGCGGAGAACTCGCCGGTTGGTCGCTCTTCGTGCAGGGCGGGCGACCGCACTATGTCCACAACGTGCTCAAAATGGAGATGCACGAACTGCAGGGGCCGGCACTCCCGGTGGGACGTGAGTGCGAGGTGCGGGTCGAGTACCACCCCACCGAACAGGGGTGGGGGGTGGCAACGCTGTTCGTCGACGGCGCAGTGGTCGACTCGTCGGACCGGTTTCGGATCACGCCGATGGGTTACTCGATGGTGCAGGAGGGTTTCTGCGTCGGGCGCAGCTGGGGGACGCCGGTGGCGTACGAGCACTATCGGGGAGCATTCGCCTTCACCGGTGACATTCGGGTGGTGGAGCTCCGGACCGATCCTTCGTCGCAGGTGTGGACCCCCCGTCCCCAGTGGAGCAAGGCCTAGACGCCAAGGCCGACAATCAGCGATCCAGGTTTGATCCGATGACGCGGGTCAGCTGGGCGCGCTGCCGTAGTCCTCCCAGGGATCGTCGCGTTCGCGCACGACGTTGCGAAAGCCTTTCTCCGAAAACGCTTCGACCCACCGGTATGCCTCCTCGGTGTGGCGTGTCATCCCGTCGAAGAAGGTGCCAAGCATCTGGCTCGTGCGAAGTCCCATGTTCTCGAAGGCCTGATTGATGAGGAGCTTGTTGAGCGCGAGTTGGTTCGCAGGGATGGTGGCGAAGCGACGAGCTTCGGCCTCGACAACGTCGGCAATGTCAGCGGGATCGACGACGTGGGAGACGAGTCCGATGCGATGTGCTTCGGTCGCGTCGATGGCGCGACCGGTGAGCAGGTACTGCTTCGCATGCTCGAGACCGAGTCGGTACACCCACATCATCGTGGTCGGCGTGCCGTAGATCCGGCTCGGCGCATACCCGAGGTGGGCATCGGTCGCCATGTAGAGCAGGTCGGCACACAGGATCATGTCGGTGGCGCCCCCGATTGCCCACCCCTCGATCTGTCCGATCACTGGCTTGGGGCACTCCCAGATCTTCATGAACCGTCGAACGTTGTTGCCCATGAACTGGTAGTCCCTGACCGGGTCCCATGCGCCGGCGCGGGGACGCGGACCCTTGGCGCCGTACGGTGTGGACCATCCCGAGTCGATCGCATCGGAGTCGGGAGTGAGGTCGTATCCAGCCGTGAGCGTGCCGCCGGCGCCCCGCAAGACGATGGCGGCCACGTCGGGAGATTTCGTGGCTGTGTCGACACCGTCCGCAACGCCCTGCACGAGTGCATCGGTGAGCGTGTTCTTCTTCTCGGGCCGGTTGAGCGTGATGATCGCGATGTCGTCACGTTCTTCGTACAGGACGGGGTCAGCCATGGTCAGGAGTCTCGCGCCCTTCGTCGGCACGGTTCACGAGTGGTGCGATCTCGGCGATGTGGGAGGGGCCGATCCCACAGCAACCACCGATCATCGTGGCGCCTGCCGCCAACCAGTCCGGCACATACGACGCGTAGTCACGGGGCGTGATGATGCCGTCATGCACGATGCGGCCGTCGATCAGGGCTGAGGCGTGAGCCCACACGCCGATCGGCCCCGGCCACGCTCGTCGCAGTGCCTGCACCCCGCGTTCGGCGACCCGAACGTCGGAGTGCATGATGACCATGGCATCGACTGCGGGGTACGCGGCGGCGACAGCGACGGCGTCGGTGAGCCGTCCCCCTTCACGAAGTTCGATCGGATCACCGATCTCGTCGGCCTTGCAGCCTTCTTCCGGTCCGAGTGAGAAGCCGACCCAGATCGGGAGTTCTGCCGTGGATGCCCCTTCGAGGGTGGCCGTCATTCGGGGAATGTCGACCATCATCTCGAGGATCACCAATTCGGCGCCGGCATCGCGCATGATTGCTGCCTGCGTTGCCGTGTCGTGGCGCAGGGTGACCAGGTCCGGCCGGTTTCCCGAGAAGCTCCAGTTGCTGATACCTGCGGCGACGACAACCCGGGCGGCGGAGGCGCCGGCGCGTTCTCGCATGTCGATCGCAATCTCGACAGCTCGTCGGTTGACCTCGTCGAAGTGCTCGGGGGCGCCGATGTCGCGCATGATGTTGGCCCCCGTTGCGAAGGTGTTGGCAGTGATGACCTGCGCTCCGAGCGCGAGATAGTCGGTGTGGATCGCGGCGACGATGTCGGGGTGGGTGAGCGCCGCTGCGCCGCTCCAGCCGTTGTCGGACTCGGGTACGCCGCGTCGGAGGCACTCCGAACCGGTGCCACCGTCGATCAGGATCGGGCGGTCGAGTCGCGCATCGGCGATGAGGTCGTCGTATCGAGACATGCGACGGAGTCTCGCATCTCGAGCGCGTCTTGACCGCTGGTCGGGTTCCGCAGAAGCTTGCGGGCATGACTCTGACGGAATCACATGCGTTCGGGGTCGAGGATCCCTCGGTTCTCGACACCACCATC
>Ga0181574_10002426_pt1 | contig 17064 bp, 17 predicted proteins | sample 101ome_24_FD_145600 | JGI IMG/M metagenome (GOLD analysis project Ga0181574, IMG submission 145600) | Coastal salt marsh microbial communities from the Groves Creek Marsh, Skidaway Island, Georgia - 101410AT metaG (spades assembly) | ecosystem: Environmental > Aquatic > Marine > Intertidal zone... | reverse complement strand
TAACGATTCAGTCCATATATTTCGGCGGTGGAACCCCCAGTACCCTACTGCCCGAACACTGGCTAACCCTGCTTAATCAGATTCAATCCGTGTGGCCGCTGGCCAATACTTGCGAACGGACTATTGAAATGGATCCCCTCCACATTACCCCCGATTGGTTGGCAGCTTTGAAAAAACAGGGCCCTATGCGTGTGAGTATGGGGGCTCAGTCCAGTGACGCAGCCGTGTTGAAGCATTTGGGGCGTCGCCATACCTGGTCCGATGTGGTGGCCGCCGTGGGACGTATCCGGTCACTAAGCACAGTATCAATTGGGTTGGATTTAATGTTCGGTATGCCCCAGCTAACGCCCCAGCGATTGGCCGGTGTCTTGAATGATTACGTGCAATTGGGGATTGATCATGTATCCACCTATGGGCTGACCCTAGAACCCGGAACCCCCTTTTACGCAACACAAACCACCCGGTCGGATGATGCCATGGCGGATGATTACGATCAAATCTTTCATGCGTTAACAGCGGCGGGCTTTGAGTGGTACGAGCGCTCCGCCTTTGCTAAACCCGGGCACGCATCCATTCACAACCAAGGCTACTGGCAATTTCGTCCCTATTTGGGCGTGGGACCCAGCGCCCACTCATTTTTCCAGGGCCAACGATTTCGCACTATCAGTCAATTCCAAGCCTACTGCCAATCTCCCGTGCGCTCAGTACCCAAACGCCCCATTGATTATGGTGCTCGGTTTGAGGAATGGCTCATGGTGGGACTACGGACCCGAGCTGGGGTGAGCCTGGCTCAGGGTCAGCAGTGGTTTGGGATTAATTTGGAAGAAAATTCGAGCGTTATCGAGTTGATTCAATCGGCGTTATTGGCATTGGAACACGGACGTCTGGTCGCTACTTATTCGGGAAGGCACGTACTGAATGCGGTGGTCGAACAAATCGTATTCAAAGCCGAACCCGTTTCAAAACCTTGACCAACCGCTTTTGTATCCCATATCATAAAGATCATTATGGATTTTCAAAAAATAAAACGCATTATAAAAATGGTTGAAGAAGCCGATATTGCTTCTTTAAAAATATCATCCGATGACAGCACCATAGAGGTGACAAAAGCGACACAAGTTGTGGCCCAAGCCCCCAATGTGGTGACGACTGTTCAAGCCCAAGCACCTACAGTCTCGGCAGCACCCGTTGCCGTCCAAGCGGAGCCAGAGGGTGTGGCTGATGCCGTGGATGATGGCGATATTGTCATCGAGTCACCCATGGTTGGTACCGTGTACTTGGCACCAAAACCGGAAGAAGATAACTTTGTATCTGTTGGCCAAACGGTTAGCAAAGGCGCAGTGCTGTGTTTGGTTGAAGCCATGAAATTATTTAATGAAATCGAGTCGGAGGTATCCGGTTCTGTGACAAAAGTTTTGGTTGAAAATGGGCAAACTGTTGAATATGGTCAACCGTTGTTCGCCATTAAGCCATAGTTTTGTCTGATACCCGTGAGCCGCAGTCTATGGCTCAGTTCGATACGGTAACAACGCCGTCTCAGCCAGTTTGGCGGATTCAGGAACAGTCCGAGTCGGTGTGCCAAAAATTAGGTGAGGCGGTGTCCGTGGATTCGGTTATTGCCCATGTGCTAATTAATCGGGGAGTACGGTCTGTTCAGGATGCCCAACAAGTTTTGGATATTCACAATTTGCCGGTTGCGTATTTTCCAGATTCGTGGGTTCAAACTGCCGTGAATGTTTTACAAGAATTACCAGCGGGCGCTAACATTTTAGTCTACGGGGATTATGATGTGGATGGCATTACCTCGACCAGTGTGATGATTGCTGTTTTACAGGCCTTGGGCTTTAAGCCACAGTTTTATATTCCCGATCGCTTTAATGATGGATACGGCTTAACGGATCGGGTGTATACATTGGTCCAAGAGTGGGCACCGGCTGCATTAATTACATTGGATTGTGGGGTAACGAACGTGACGGAGTGTGCCTGGCTCAAACAGCACAACCCCGCATTTAAAATTATGATTATTGATCACCACCAGGTGCCCGATCCGCAGCCCCCTGCAGACTTGATTGTTGATCCAAAGCTATTGCCTGCCAATCATGGCTATTTTGATTTGTGCACCGTTGGAATTGTCTACCATTTTTTTAATCAAGTATTCGCACACATGAATCAGACATCGCCGTTAAACGACTATTTGGACTTGGTTGCCATTGGCACCGTGGCGGATGTGGCGCAGTTATCGCCGATGAATCGGGCCTTAGTCCAACAAGGGCTTAAGCAAATGCGGCACACCAACCGATTGGGCTTGCGGGCATTGATGCGTGCAGCAGGACTGGAGCCGGGGGAGCCGGTGACCAGTCGGGATATTGGGTTTGGGGTGGCACCATTGTTAAATGCAGCCGGTCGCTTGGCCAATGCTACCCTATGTGTGGACTTGATGACGGCGACCCAGCCCGATGTGGCCGAAGCGTTAGCCACCAAACTAAAACGGCTAAACCAAGAGCGACGGACAATAACCCAGACCATTACGGACGAGGCTATTGCGTATTTAGAAGAAAGTCCCGATGCCTTGAGCAGCCCCGTGCTGGTGGTATCGGGCCGCAATTGGCATCCGGGTGTCATTGGTATTGTGGCTGCTCGAATCACCGATCGGTACCATCGGCCTAGTTTGGTTGTTGGGTATGACGATACCGAAGCGAGAGGGTCCGCACGGAGCATTGAACGGGTGAATGTGTATCAGCTAATTAAAGCCAATGATCAGTATTTGACCAAATTTGGGGGGCATCATCAAGCGGCTGGATTTAGTTTAGAGACGGCTCGGTTGGCCGAGTTTCAGGCGGCTATGACTACGCATGCCAACCAGGTACTATCTCCGGACGACTTGCGGCCCATTGTTCACATTGACGCCGAGTTGCCCCCGGATCGGATCAATCATGATTTTTATCGCCAATTGCAGCGGCTATCGCCCTTTGGGCCCAGCAATCCAGAACCCCTGTTTGTGGCTGAATTGCGTGTGATAGAGGCTCGGATTTTAAAAGATAAGCATTTGAAAGTTCGCTTATACGATGATGCGACACGGGTGGTCGTGGATGGCATTGGGTTTGATTTAGCGGATCGATTGCCAGCGGTTCAAAAATCCCATTGCTCGGTTGCGTTTCATTTGCAAACCAACACTTGGCAAGGGCGAACCAACATGCAATTAATGATCCAGGACGTTCGATAAAATGCCACAATCAACCAGTGAATTAGAGCTACAGCATCTGTGGAAACAGTGTTTAAAACGAATGCGAGGCTATCTAGACGCAGCAGCCATTGAGACCGTCAATCGGGCGTATGCCTTTGCCACCCATGCCCATGCGGGTCAAATGCGAAAGTCTGGGCGCCCTTATATTGTTCATCCGGTGCATGTGACGATCACATTGGCGGAATTGCGCCAAGATTACCAGACGTTGTGCGCCGGTCTCTTGCACGATACGTTGGAGGATTGTGCCGTTACCCAAGCGGATTTAAGGCAACAGTTTGGTGATGAGGTGACCGTGCTGGTGGAGGGGGTGACCAATCTGGGTCGAATGTATTTTGGGACTCGGGCTCAGGCAGAGAATTTGCGAAAATTGTTTTTAGCTATGGCCAAAGATAGTCGGGTAGTTTTTATCAAATTGGCCGACCGTCTGCACAATATGCAAACGGTCCAGTTTTTATCGGAATCGGCTCAAAAACGCATGGCATTGGAAACCCAAGATATTTTTGCACCATTGGCCCATCGATTGGGATTGTGGTCCATTAAATGGCAACTGCATGACTTGGCGTTTGCCACACTCGAACCCGCTATGTTTAACCAAATACAGCGCTTGGTTGTGGACACCCGCGATGCTCGAGAGGCGCACATTAAACTGCTTATTGATAAAATTAAGCAACGGTTAGAGCCATTGGGGGTGTCGTATCGAATTACGGGTCGGCCCAAGCATATGTATAGTATTTACCAAAAATTAAAGCGTCGGGACATGGATTACACGCGGTTGCATGATGTGTTGGGGCTGCGCATTATTGTCAACACGATTCCAGAATGTTATACAATTTTGGGCCATGCGCATGAGTTGTTTAAGCCGATTCCAGGTCGATTTAAAGATTATATTGCGGTGCCCAAGCCCAATTTGTATCAATCGTTGCATACCTCTGTGGTGGATCACCGGGGCGTGCCCATCGAAATTCAAATTCGGACGGAACGCATGCATCAAATTGCAGAATATGGACTCGCGGCGCATTGGCACTACAAACTCAAAGATTCGCCAGAAAAAATTCCACAGCCACAAGCGAGCACACCGTTTTTGCAAGAATTGGTGGATTACAATGAACACACGCCGGTGAATCAAGACAATGCGGATCAATTTTTAGATCATATTAAGTTGGATTTATTGGTGGATGAGGTGATGGTATTTACACCAACCGGTGACGTGCTTGCCTTGCCTCAGCATGCAACGCCATTGGATTTTGCGTATAAAATTCATACCGATGTTGGGCATACCTGTATTGGCGCCAAAGTGAACGATTGCATCGTGCCATTGCGCTATGAGCTTCAGCATGGGGATCGGGTTGAGATCATGACCCAGTCCAGCAGCAAGCCGAAAAAAGATTGGTTGTCGATTGTGCAAACAGAACAGGCGCGCTATCGGATTCGGCAATGGTTTCGCCGGCATGAGCCAGAGCCGACAGTCGTGGCGGATGATGCGGAGCCAGTGGTGGCCAAACCGAGGGAACTCCACACGTCCGAACGCAGTGTATCCGAGACCCCTCGAATTTTATTATCCGGGCATCGTAGCATTGAGTTTCGATTGGCACAGTGTTGTGCCCCGAAGCCTGGGGATCCGATTGTGGGGTATCCAACGATTGCGCATGGATTGGCGATTCATCGGCGGAATTGTCGGATGATACAGCAGTTGTCTGAGGACCAACACGCACGTTTATTGTCAGCAAAATGGGAGTCTGATCAACCATGGATTTATCTAAACAACCTATAATATTTTTATCAACCAATCAGAATAAATTGGAGGAATTGCAGGCCATGATGGCGCCAGCGGGTATTTCAATCTCACTGTACTCGGGGGTGTTTGATGTGGAGGAAGATGGGGATACGTTTGAAGCCAATGCTTATAAAAAACTCATGGGTGTTGCGCATCAGCCGGGCGTGGTTTACTTGGCAGAAGATTCGGGGTTGTGTGTGGATGCCCTGGGTGGGCGACCGGGTATTTTTTCAGCACGCTATGGCGGCGATGGGGCGTCCAATTTGGACCGATGCCGATTAATTTTAGAAGAACTGGCGGGTGTTGAATCGGAGTCTCGGGGGGCTCAGTTTGTGTGTGGCATTGCCGTGCGGGGTCCCAATGGTGAGACGCAGTACTATGAAGGCTGTGTTCGGGGGCGAATTGCATCCGATATTCAGGGCGAAAATGGCTTTGGCTATGACCCAATTTTTATACCCGATGGGTATTCGGATACTTTGGGGGTTTTGCCAGCCGCTGTTAAACATACGCTATCCCATCGGGCTCAGGCAGTACAACATATGTTGGCTGGTTTGGCTAGTTCTGAATAGTTAAGTTTAAGCATTCGAAGTTGCAAAAAAGTCTAGTCAGTGTTATAATTCAGAAGCTATAGGGTTTGTTTAATTAGTTCTAAGAAAAGGGGGATTTAAATGAGGACTCATAGAGCGTTTTTAATCATCGCTAATAGTTTTCTTTTACGAGAAACCGCAGGGGAATCCGCTTCTTCGGTCCCCAATTTTTCATCGGTTGCTCCAGCATCTCCCTCAGCTACGACACATACATCACCCACGTATTTTCCAAAGCACACCATTCCTGTACATGAGGGATCTAAGATTCATGCTCAAAACAAAGAAGAATTTATAGCTCAAGTTCGGACGTTTATTGACATACTTAATAAAAATAAAGACGCTATTTCAAAGTTTGATCAGGAAAAATACCCGGACCACAGTTCTTATATTGGCGATGGGAGCTTTTCAATTAGCATCGATGCGTTTAAACATGCCATTGACACATATGGTACTAAATTGAGATTATCGCTACTATACCAACATTTTGAAGCGATGCAAACCGCACATGCACCAAATCAACCTTGGTGTGGGCTTTCACGAATAGCGATTAATATTCAAGAAATGAGTTCCCCAGGCTATATTCATACACACGGTGATTTTGATGGGGGGTGGTACACGGCTTGTGCAGTTCCACTCAAATGGGATTCGTCGGTTGGGACGCAATTTGCTCAAGGAACTTTAGAGAAACAAGATGCAGATGATTCGGGTGGTGATACCGTTTATATTCCTGGTCCAGCAACAGATATACAGGTAGCGCCAAGTTATGAAATTTATTCTATAGACCCCAAGACTCCCCACGGAGAACCCAAAAGTGATGGCCGTATCTTTGTGCGAGTGTCGTCCGAGCAGCCCTTCAATCATGGCGAAAGATGGGCGTGTTTTAATCAAGCTTTACGGGCATGGTTCGGATTAGGAGTTTCAAAAGATGAGCGGCCAGAGATGTAAGCTATAGACGATAACACATGCTAGGCCTAAGCGGATTGGCTCAAACAGACTGGCTGTAGTATAATAACCAGAATTATGGAAAATCAAAACATTAAAAAAGTACTTATTGCCAACCGAGGTGAAATAGCCCTGCGTGTTATTCGTGCTTGCAAAGAGTTGGGGCTGGAAACCGTAGCCATTTATTCCAAAGTGGATGCCAACAGCTTGCATGTTAAACTAGCCGATGAAGCTCTTTGTATTGGCCCAGCATCTCCAGCTGAAAGTTATTTAAATATCCCGGCCATTATTGCTGCAGCCGAAGCATCGGGTGCCCAGGCGATTCACCCGGGTTATGGGTTTTTAGCTGAAAATGCTGAATTTGTCGACATCTGCTCAGAAAATGGGATTATTTTTATTGGGCCTTCTTCAGATAATATTCGTTTAATGGGAGACAAGAATCAAGCCCGTGAAACTTGTCGTAGTTTGGGCATTCCCTTAGTTCCTGGCTCCAATGGCATGGTGACCAGTGAGGCTATGGCCAAGTCTGAAGCGGCCCGTATTGGGTATCCGTTGTTAATTAAAGCGGCAGCGGGTGGTGGGGGAAAAGGCATGCGGGTGGTTGAGTCCGAAGACGAATTAATCCCAGCCTATGACATGACAACCTCCGAAGCCAAAGCGGCATTTGGATCGGGGTCGGTGTATTTTGAAAAATTAATTCAAAAACCGCGACACGTTGAAATCCAAATTTTGTCCGATCGAACCGGTCATGCCATTCACATTGGTGAGCGAGACTGCTCGATTCAACGTCGGCATCAAAAGCTGATTGAAGAGTCGCCCTGTCCGGTACTCAGTGATGCGGTTCGAAAACAGATGACCGACGCGGCGATTAAAATTGCCCAGTCTATTCAGTACGAAGGGGCCGGAACCGTTGAGTTTTTATTAGACCAAGATCAAAACTTTTATTTTATTGAAATGAATACTCGAATTCAGGTTGAGCATCCAGTCTCTGAAATGGTGAGTGGGATTAACTTGGTGGCGCAGCAATTGGAAATTGCCCAAACCAAGCGCTTGAGTATTCAACAGTCCGATGTTCAGTTTTATGGCCATGCGATGGAGTTTCGCATTAATGCCGAGGATCCATCCCGAAACTTTATGCCAGCCCCAGGTAAGCTAGACTTATTTTTGCCACCGGGTGGGTTTGGTATTCGCGTGGATAGTCATGTGTATCCCGGGTATCAAATCCCCCCACATTATGATTCGCTTCTAGCCAAACTAATCGTATGGGGCTTAAATCGAGAAGAAACGTTGCGACGAGCTAGACGGGCCTTAAATGAATTTGTGATTGATGGGGTTCCCACAACTCGGGATATCTTTCTAGATATTATTCAACATGAAGATTTCAAAAAAGGAACCGTAGACACTCACTTTTTGGACACTGCCTTTCGGTCATAATTATTGTGGGTGGAAATCGGCGATCAACAGTTCGAAAGCTGGCTATGCAGCTGCTTTATCAGTATCATATCGGGATGGATAATATTGCCAACCAATCAAAACTGTATTTAGAATCCTCTCAGGCTGAACCCCAGACTCAGGCCATGGCCCTGGAGTTAGCCATTGGAGCCTGGGGTGCTTGTGATCAATCCGATGCGGTGATTCGGGAGTATTCGTTGCATTGGGATATTGATCGAATTACCATGGTTGATCGGGCCATTATGCGCTTGGCGTTATACGAAATTAATGCCTTGGATACCCCCAATGTTGTGGTTGTGGATGAAGCGATCGAATTGGCTAAGCGATTTTCAACGCAGGATGCGGCTAAGTTTATTAATGGCATTTTAGGCGCGTATATTAAGTCGTTGGATACCAATCATGTTTAGCGGCATTGTTGTGGATTGTGGGGAGTTGGTTGCTTGTGAACCGTTGGGAACAGGGTATCAATGTGTGATTCGATCAGAACTCTGTGTGGCGGATAGCCAAATTGGGGATAGCGTATCAGTGAATGGCATTTGCTCAACCATCACATCAATGGAAGCGGATACATTTTCAGTGGACTATTTAGAAGAAACAAAAAAGCGAACCACGCTAGCTGACTGGACAGTTGGCCAACGGCTGAATTTAGAGCTGAGTTTAAGGCCTATGGATCGCATGGGGGGGCATGTGGTCACGGGGCATGTGGATACTGTTGGTCAGGTCATTGACGACACTCAAAATTCCAAGTGGCGGGAAATCACGATTGCGTATCCCGAGGCCTATCGGCCGTATATTGTTGAAAAAGGCTCAATTACGATTGATGGGGTTAGCCTCACGGTGGTATGGACAACACCAACGGCCTTTCAGGTTCATTTGATTCCGCATACGGTCACGCATACCAATTTTACAACCATTGAATTGAATAAGTCTGTGAACTTAGAAGTTGATATAATGGCCCGATACTTGTATCATTTTTACACAGGTGAATCATGACATTTAGTTCAATATCCGATGCAATCAAAGCGATAGCCAATGGGCAAATGGTGATCATTGTGGATGATGAAGATCGTGAAAATGAAGGGGATTTGGCGATGGCCGCTCGGTTTGTTACCCCCGATGCCATTAATTTTATGATTACCCACGGTCGTGGGCTTGTGTGTGTGCCAATGGCCGATCAGTATATTCAACGATTGGAATTGCCGGATATGACGGCATCCAATACCGATAATTTTAGTACAGCCTTTACCTTGTCGATTGATGCGGCGCCCAAGCATGGGGTAACCACTGGGATATCTGCAGCGGATCGCGCCAAGACCATTCAGTTGTGTGTAAATCCCAATTCAACCAAGTCAGATTTTGTAGTTCCCGGGCATATTTTTCCATTGCGCGCCCGCAATATGGGTGTGATGCGGCGTGCCGGGCATACGGAAGCTATTGTTGATTTGTCCCGATTGGCTGGGCTGGAACCGGCGGGCGTTATTTGTGAAATTTTAAAGCCCGATGGGCAAATGGCTCGAGTTCCAGATTTATTTAAAATGGCTGAGCAGTTCAATATGCCCATGATTACGATTCAGGATTTAATCGCATATCGGCGTCAACATGAGCAATTTATTCAAAAAGTTGAAACCGTGGCGATGCCAACAGACTATGGGGAGTTTCAGCTTCATGCGTATGAAGATACCCTCAATCATAAAGAACACTTGGCGTTAACCATGGGCACGATTACGCCGGATACGCCAACGCTAGTGCGTGTGCATTCGGAATGCTTGACTGGGGATGTGTTTCAATCCCAACGGTGTGATTGTGGGCAGCAATTGGATGCGGCCTTGCGCTTGATTGCAGAAAAAAAATCAGGGGTGTTGTTGTATATGCGGCATGAGGGTCGGGGAATTGGGTTAATCAATAAATTAAAAGCATATAAACTTCAAGAACAAGGTAAAGACACGGTTGAGGCCAATGAGGCCCTTGGGTTTGCCCCAGACTTGCGAGAATACGGCATTGGTGCTCAAATATTGCTGGACTTGGGTGTCCGAACGTTTGATCTAATGACCAATAATCCCAAGAAAATTGTGGGCTTGGATGGGCATGGCCTGACCCTAAACCAGCGGGTACCGTTGGTGGTACAAGAAAATGATCACAATCGGTCGTATCTAGATACAAAAATGAAACGCATGGGGCACTGGCTATGACAGCCGTAGCGATTGTAACCAGTGATTTTTATCCAGATTTAACGGCTGAAATGTTGGCCGATGCTCAAAATACGCTGATAAATGCCAAGTATACGTATACAGTATTTCCGGTTGCGGGTGTGTTTGAGCTACCGGCGGTGGTTCAGCGCATCTTACAAACGGGTCAGTATGCGGGAGCGGTGTGTTTGGGGGTCGTGATTCAGGGCGAAACGCCGCATTTTGATTTTGTATCTGGAGCCGCCGCTCACGGGATTACACAAGCCTCCCTAACAACCGGTTTGCCAATTGCGTTTGGGGTATTAACCGCCAATACGTATGCCCAAGCAGAAGTGCGTGTGTTTGGGCAAAAAAGTCGCAAAGGGGTTGAAGCAACGGAAGCGCTGATTCGAAGTCTGGATGTGCTCGCACAATTGCCATAATTGTGCAATCTATTCAATCGATTGCTGAATCCCACGGCCTAACACTCCATATGATTCAGCATACCACTCAGGGAACTGGGTGGCGCGATACGGCACGACGGTGTGTGCAAGCGCAATTACCACCCGACGTAACGGTGCATCGGGGCGTATTGGGCAATCCGGTCCTATCCGATGGGGGATCGGTTAGCATGAGTTATACTCGGGTGGTTTCGGGTGTGTTGTTGGGGGCGGCGGGCCGTCTGATTGGGTTGGATATTGAACAGTTGGATCGCAAGACACGAGCAGTTCAGCGTTACTGTTCTGAGGATGAGTTGGCGTGGTTGGATGCGTATTCAAATCGGCAACAGGGGGCAATGATACTGTGGAGTTTTAAAGAGGCCTTGGTCAAAGCTTTGGGGACGGGGTTGCGGCTACCCAGCGCTGCGGTTGCGGCTGCCGTGGCCCCACAACCCAATGGCGTATTTGTCGCAACGTTCCCGATGTTTCCCTGTCTTCAGGGGCATGCTGTTGTGGACAATAATTTGCGATGTGTGATGGCTATTGTTTTGGATCAGTCTGTATGAGTGTTTGCCTTGGGGGTGGTGCTCATGTATCAGATGCAAAAGCCGCATTTCCTACCTGCCCAGTGAAGGTATTGAAACTAAAGTCAGAGCTTCCGCTTTCTGGTGGCGGATCGGGTGCGTGGGTTGTTCGATATTATGACCCCAAGTTGAATCAATGGTGTGTTAAAAAAACAGGGCTAAATGGTGAGTCTATAGCATCAGAGGCCAAGCGTGCTGAGAGCTTAGGAAATGACCCCAAACTTGGGATGCCGGCTGTGCATTCAATTGATTTACGCAATAACGTGTATTGTATGGCGTTTATTTCAGGTTCTTTGTTAAGAGATTTTGTTTGCTTATGTAATTTAGATCGTTTGGAGTCATTAGCAGATAAACTCGTTGATTTAATTCGTATATTTGAATCCTATCCGATTGTGAATGATCGTAGTTTAGAAAAAATACCCAATAAGACGGTTGAGGCCTTAGATGCATTGGATTCTGGACGCCCAATACTAGAAAAAAAAATAGAAATGGGCGATATTTTACATGGTTTAATGTATACGGACAAAGACATTGAATTTCCAGTAGAGTTAATGCAAACGATGCACCAGTGTATGAAACCAAAATGGCGGACAACAAACTATTCAAACTGCTTAGTTATGTTCAAACGACACCGACCGGATTTATGGGTGTCACCCGTCAATCAGGGGCATGGCGACTTAACATGGGCAAATATTATTGTGGACCATAATTATAATTTGCGGCCTATTGATGCTAGACCAACACCCGGTAATTGTACGGATGAAGAAAAAGCGGTATGGCCAGGGAGTTGCGTTGTGGATGGATCGGTGTATATTGATAAGAATGGTGAGTTGCATGATCCAGATAACAAGCTAAAAACAGGCATTCAGTTTTCTCAAGTTCTTCAGACAAAATTAGGCATAAAAACATACAATGCGATTCAATTTATTCGCGATATTCGGGTTGCAGTTGCTTTGTTAAAGCAAACCACAGATTCGGAAAAAATAATCAACCGAATTCGGACCGATTTAATCTTGTATATGATTTTTGACTTAGAAGAAAAACAAAAAAACGCTACGATTCTAACATCGTATACAATGCGCTAGCCCCAATGAGTATACTGCCAATTCCGGTTGCCCATGTCAATGGCTCATTAAAAAATACCCAGCCAAATACAAATGAAAAAATAACAGTACTAAATTCAACCGGTGCCAAGTACGTTAATGGGGCGCGTTGGTAGCTCCACACTAATAAAAAATGACTGGCCAGCGTAATCCCCGATAAGCTGATTAATAAAAGCCACTGAAACCCCGTTGGGAGGACCCACGCTTGGGCAATGCTGGGAATCAACATAATCGGGATAAAACTGATAAAGATGGAAGATGCCAATTGTGTGGGTGACTCGGCATGCGCCAGTTTTTTGGTAGCGATCATCGCAATAGCCCAGAGAATTGAACACAAAACGGCCAGCAATAAATACGGGTTCATGTGCTCAAACCCGGGTTGAATGACCAGGAGCATGCCGATAATACCACCCAATAAGCCGATACATTTTCGAAATGACAAGCGTTCATTGAGGGCAAATACAGATCCAATAGCCGCAAAAATAGGGGATGTGAAGCCAATGGCATACAGATCCGACAGTGGCGCATGATCTAAAGTGAAAAACCATAAAAAAACGGCCAACACAAAGGTAATATTTCGGATGCCATGCAAGCCCCAATGCCGATTGGGCCATAACGGCTCTCGGTTGATCCAAGATAAAATCCCTAAGGCAAGCATCATGAGAATGCTTCGAATCACAATCAATTGAGGAATGCCCATCCCCTGCGTGAGCCAGCGTACCCAAACGTCGGTGAGGGGCAATGTGGCACAAAAGAGAAGCATCCATAGAACACCCCACAGTTTATGGGTTTGCGTTGACACGGTTAATGAATGGGTCGGTCGTGGATTAGTTGAGAGGCATGGTATAAGGATTCAAACGTTCCAGCGTCAGACCACCACCCCGATAAAATGTCGTAATAACAGTTCCCGTCTTGAATATATAAATTGTTAACATCCGTGATTTCCAATTCATTGCGCTGGGACGGGGTGCAGGCTCGAATATAATCAAAAACCGCTGAATCATACGCATAAATCCCTGTTACAATGCAGTTGGAGGCCGGTTGTTTGGGCTTTTCAACAATCGTGAGTAGTTTTTGATTCTCGCCCAGTGTCGCAACCCCAAATCGATGGGGATTTTCATGCTCAATCAGAAGCAAACGGGCGCCACACGGTTGGGCCTCAAACGCAGACACAAATGGACCCAGGGGGTTCTCAAAAATATTGTCCCCCAAAATAACAATGCACCGTCCCCCGTTTACAAATGACTCGGCAATGCCTAGGGCCTGGGCAATGCCCCCCGCCTCGTCTTGGACGCGGTAGGTTAACGAGCACCCAAATTCAGCACCCGATCCCAGCAAACTAACAATAGACCCCAAATGATCTGTTCCCGATATGACTAAAATATCTGTAATACCCGCTTGTGTTAACTTGTGAATGCTGTGATAAATCATGGGTTTATCCCCAACGGGAAGTAAGTGTTTGTTGGTCACTTTAGTGAGTGGGTACAGGCGAGACCCACTCCCGCCCGCTAAAATAATGCCTTTGGTTGTTGTCATGCTTGGTCTCCGGTTGTTTTTAACCACGATGGACTGTTTTGATACCAGGCAATGGTTTGCTGAATGCCCGATTCAAAGTCAATGCTGGGGGCCCAGTCACAGTCGCGTTGAATTTTAGTAAAGTCAATGGCGTATCGCCAATCGTGTCCCAGTCGATCGGTTACAAAGTTAATCAAAGACTCGGGTTTGTTTAATGCCGATAGAATCGTTCTAACAATGGTTAAATTATCGCGTTCGCCATGTCCCCCAATGTTGTATACCTCCCCGTCTTTTCCGGCAGTCATTACAGCGTGAATGGCACGGCAATGATCGGTCACATGCAACCAATCGCGCACATTGCTGCCATCGCCATACACCGGGAGGGATTGGTTCGCCAACGCGCGTTGAATCATTAAGGGAATTAGTTTTTCTGGAAATTGAAAGGGCCCATAATTATTGGAGCATCGGGTGACCCGGACGGGAAGCCCAAAGGTTTTATAATACGCCAGGGCTACTAAATCTGAACTGGTTTTACTGGCGGCATACGGACTGCTGGGATTTAGGGGGCTGGTTTCGGTAAAATAGCCCGTCTGCGTTGAGCCATAGACCTCATCGGTTGAAATGTGAATAAATTGCTTGACAGAGTGTGCCATGGCAACATCTAGCAAGCACTGAGTACCTAAAACATTGGTGGTTATAAATGGGCTGCTGTCATGAATGCTGCGATCCACGTGCGATTCAGCTGCAAAATGCACCACGCAGTCAATGGGGTGAGCAAATATGCCCGTTAAAGCCGCACGATCTGTAATGCATGCATGATGAAAGTGATAGTTTGTGTTCGCCAAGTTGTCTAAATTGGCTAGATTGCCGGCATAGGTTAGGGCGTCGACATTGTGAATCGTAATGTCTGGACCATAGTGATTCGCCAAGTAATGAATAAAATTACTGCCAATAAACCCGGCACCCCCGGTGACTAAAATATGCTTCATGACGCTACCTCCTGAGCCGTTAGCCAATCAATAAATTGTGGAATACCAACGTCTAAATTGGTCTTGGGTGAATACCCATAGGTTGTTTTTGCATGAGTAATATCTGCGTAGGTTTTATCCACATCCCCGGGTTGAGCGGGCAGTAAGTTTAGGTTGGCTGTCCGACCAACGGAGCGTTCTATTTTCTTAATTAAATCCAGTGTTGAAATTGTATCTGAATTGCCTAAATTAACAATGTCATAGGTATAATCGGATTCCCAAATTGCCACAATACCCGATACGATATCATCAATATACGTGTAATCGCGTTCGCAAAGGCCTTGATTGTATACATCAATCGGGGTGCCAGACAATAGTGACTTAGCAAATTTATGAATGGCCATTTCAGGCCGCTGTCGGGGGCCATACACGGTGAAAAAACGCAGGCAAGCGATTGGGATTTGATACAAGTGATGGTAGGTATATGCCAGCAGTTCACCCGCTTTTTTTGTGGCTGCGTAGGGGGATATGGGGTGATCCACAGGGTCTGTTTCAGAAAAAGGAACTTTGTGATTGTTGCCATACACGGACGAGGATGAGGCAAATAGAATTTTTTGGACACCGTGCATGCGCGCAGCTTCAAACAGGGTCATGGTACCGGTCAGATTCACATCTTGGTATAACGCTGGATTTTGCAAGGATGGGCGAACCCCAGCCATAGCGGCCAAATGAATCACGGTATGAAACGGGTCTCCACTAAATGCATTAGAAACAGCATTGGCATCCCGAATATCTCCCCAAATGCATTGAAATTCAGGGTATCGGTTCTTCAAATCCGCACAATTTTTTTGTTTAATGCTTGGGTCATAATAATCATTAAAATTATCCAAGCCAATGACGGAATGACCGACACTTAAAAAGTACTCGCAAACGTGGGATCCAATGAACCCAGCAGCACCTGTAACCAAAATTCGAGCCATAGTGGTTTAAGTGTACGGGATTGGCTTGCAATTGGTAAAGTCTCTAGTGTACTTTTTAATATGTAAGACCATGTCAAAAAAAAAAAGCGGCACGACGGCGCATATCGCCAACAACAAAAAAGCGTACTTTAATTACACAATATTAAGTACGTATGAGGCCGGCATTGTATTGAGTGGCTGTGAAGTAAAATCGATTCGCAATGGGCATATAAGTATTAAAGAAAGTTATGCGACGGTGATTCACAATGAGTTGTGGTTGGTTGGCTGTCATATTAAGCCGTATGAGCATGCCAGTCATCATCAACCGGATCCACTGCGGGATCGAAAATTATTGTTGCATCGCCACCAGATTAACCAGCTGATGGCCAAAGTTGCCCAAAAGCGATTGACCGTGGTGCCGTTGCGTGTCTATTGGGTTCGGCAACGGGTGAAGCTCGAATTGGGCTTGGTTCAGTCTAAAAAATTATTCGACAAACGGGATGATCTTAAGCAAAAAGCCGTGAGTCGCGATCTTGAACGCGAGCATAAGCCCCGGTAGTTGATTGTGAAGCTGCTTATTGTTTTTGGTACCCGTCCCGAGCTCATTAAACTGGCGCCTATTATTGCAGTGGCAAGCACATACCCAACGGTTATCACGCATGTATGCTTTACGGGTCAGCATCCGGATATGGTTCGGCCGTTGGCAGCGGCGCTGGATGTTCCGATTCACACTCAGCTTGAATTGCTAGACACGCATGGGGATTTGTCATGCTTAAGTGCGCAGTTAATTCAACAGTTAAAGCCCGTTATGATAGAAGAAGAACCTGATTTTTGCATGGTTCAGGGGGACACAACCAGTGCGCTATGCGGGGCGTTGTCTGCATTTTATCACCGCATTCCGGTGGTTCATGTCGAGGCTGGGCTTCGGTCCGGGAATATGCATGAGCCATTTCCAGAAGAAATGAATCGCCGATTAATGACCCAGCTAGCCAGTATCCATTTTGCGCCAACGGAGCACGATGCTCAAAACTTGCGTGCTTCAGGGATTGTGGCGCATGTGGTTACGGTGGGCAATACGGTTGTGGATGCTGTTTTGAATAGTCAGGCGAATCTGCCAAAAGCGTGTTCGGGTTTTCCAGTATTGGTGCCGGATAAACGAACCGTGTTGGTGACCTGTCATCGTCGAGAAAACTGGGGGGATAGTTTGCATGCCCTGTGTGACGCCTTAAAAAAATTGGTGGATACACAGCCAATTCAGATTGTATTTGTGTGTCATGCTAACCCGGCACTACAGGCCAAGATTCATGCCTGCTTGGATGGCTGTGCGTCCA
>Ga0181574_10002416_pt1 | contig 17079 bp, 10 predicted proteins | sample 101ome_24_FD_145600 | JGI IMG/M metagenome (GOLD analysis project Ga0181574, IMG submission 145600) | Coastal salt marsh microbial communities from the Groves Creek Marsh, Skidaway Island, Georgia - 101410AT metaG (spades assembly) | ecosystem: Environmental > Aquatic > Marine > Intertidal zone... | reverse complement strand
CGTCGACATGTTAATCTCTCTCTTGCGATGATAGTTAATCGAATGAATGTTACCTCCTCTAAACGTAATTTTTGACAATGTTCACACTGAATGTTCTTGGACGGCCGGTATTCTTGGAGAGATATTGGCGAGGAGGGGAGGACATGAGTAGTGTGATTTCGAAGTCTTTCACTATCGATTCCGATCGTCTAGAAAAAGAGCAAAAAAGCTATGAAACATGGTTAGAAGAAAGAACAGAAAATGCTTATCAAATTGCTAGTATGGCCAAAGCGAAAAATTTAGATTTCGAAAATACAATAGAGATTCCTAGAGCTTCTGATTTAGCAAGTAGAACGGAAAAATTACTCGAAGATTACTTGGATGGCATGAAAATAGAGAATGAATTGCGACATCTTCTCAACACAACCGATAGAGAGAGTGCATCTATACAAATTGCAGTAGATGTTGCAAGAAGAATGAATGAAGAAACATTAGATATGCAAAAGTCCATTGATTGTGGGCTTAGAGTTGGTTTGGCAGTGTTAACAGAGGCAGTACTAGTTGCACCTCTGGATGGAATTGGAGATGTTAGAATTCTAAACAACGCCGATGGAACTGAATTTCTTTCAATTGATTTCTGTGGACCTATTAGAGCTGCGGGGGGGACTGCCCAAGCTCTCGGAGTCCTTATTGGAGACATGGTAAGGAGAGAATTAGGACTTAACAGATATATTCCTACTAAACAGGAAGTTGAACGTGTAAAAGAAGAGTTTGGGCTTTATCGGGTTGGTCTACAGTACAAACCCCCACCGGAAGAAATTGAAACAATTATTCGTGCCTGCCCCGTAATGGTAAATGGAGAGGAAACTGAAAGGATAGAATGCTCCGGTTACAAGGAAGTAAGAAATATAGTTAACTCCAATGGTACATATCGGACCAGAATTCGGGGAGGAGTAATGCTGGTAATTGGAGAAGGTTTATGTCTGAAAGCTCCGAAAGTGCAGAAACATACAGAAAGGATGAAAATTCAGGGATGGGAATTTATAGCTCAATTCGCAAATAAAAATAAGAGTCAGGGAGAAGAAAAGGATTCTTTTAAGCCAAGAAAAATTACACCTAATGGACGTTACATGGAAGATGTAATTGCTGGTAGGCCTGTTTTTGGAGAACCAAATTATCCTGGAGGATTTAGATTAAGATATGGACGAAGTAGAATCACTGGTTTGGCAGCGGCAGGAGTGAACCCAGTCACAATGGAAGCAATGGGAGGATTTCTAGCAGTAGGCACTCAAATGAAAATTGAAAGACCGGGTAAGGCTTGTGCGGTTACGCCCTGCAATGAAATTGATGGCCCTACGGTTTTAATGAATAATGGGGAATTTAGAAAAATACAAAATCTCGATGATTGGAGATTAAATGTTGCAAATGTGAAATCTATATGGGATTCTGGAGAGATCTTGATAGGCTACGGTGAATTTTTAGAGAATAATAAAAATTTAGTCCCATCGGCCTACAATAAAGATTGGTGGGCTTCTGAACTGTCTGAAATTTTAGATATGCCTAATAAAGTTGAAAAATTTGCTGAAATAATTGGCCAAGAAATAAAATTTTTACCAAAAGGTCTGCCTTTTAATGGGGCAATTAAGAGAGGAGGAGAGGATCCTAATGAAAGGAAATGGAGAAAAAGGGATTGGATTACATATCTCAGGAATTTAGAACTGACTTGGGAGCAAATAAAACAAATTTCAACTCAATTTGGAACTGCTATTCCGCCTCCTTGGAATTTATGGTGGTCTGATTTACCAATTACATATTTATCGCAACTAATTGATGCAATTTCTAGTTCAAGATTGGAAAATAATAAATTGATAATTCCGAATGTTGTCAGTGAGTGGCCACCCGAAAATATCAGTGAAGAAGAACTACCCAAACAGATATCAAGATCAAATGAAAGATGGACAATGGTTGAAGAAAACGGAGTGATTAAATCTTCTCTGATGACCCTTGGAGTAGAACACTTCCATAGTAATGGAGATATAATTATTACAAACTGCTGGGAAGCACTTATCGAAGGATTGGGATTGGAAATTTATGAAAATAAGATAAGAAAAAGTGTCAATTCGGAAGCACATATCCGAGAGAGAATTGGGAAAATTGAATGGGCAATGAAAGTTATTTTGAAAGAAGAAGATAGAGTCACTAGTATTGAAAATGAAAGAGATTTAGCTAGGGTCGAAGCGACTACTGCAGCCAGACAATCAGGATTAGATATTGAACAAACTGAAAGCGCTGGAAATTTGGCCGCAAACAAAATCATTGATAATGGTCCCGAAAATAAGGAAGATTTAATCCATGCGAAAACTCTCTTAGATGGAAACGATGTTGAAAGAAGTTTATCTATAGTACGAAAAATTTCTAGGCTTAGATGGGAAGATTCAGTACCTTGTAGGATTGGTGCAAGAATGGGCAGGCCAGAAAAATCTGCTAGAAGGGAATTGAAACCAATGACTCACTCATTATATCCTATAGGAGAAAATGGAGGAAGTCAGAAATTACTAATTCAAGCAGCAGGTAAAGGTAGAATTAGAGTTGAAATGGCAAGACGAATTTGTCAAACATGTGGTAAAGAATCTCCAAACTTAATTTGCCATAATAGAACATCTGAACAAGATGCTACCGAGTGTGGTGGAAAAACATTTGAGAAAAAATCTAGGGGTTCAAACCTAAGGAGAAGAAGAGGAGAAAGGACCACAGTTGAGCTTGATAAATTACTAGAAGTGAAAAGGAGAAAATTAGGATTAGATAGATTACCAAAATTCATTAAAGCACAAAAAGAACTCCTTTCTGAAGGACAGACTCCTGAACCGATTGAGAAGGGGATACTAAGAGGGAAATTTGGAGTTTCAGTTTTCAGAGATGGGACTTCTAGATATGACATGATTGATGTTCCTGTCACCCATTTTAGGCCAAAGGAAATTCATACATCGTGGGAAAAATTGTATGAATTAGGTTACGAAAAAGATGTATATGGAAATGACCTAGGCAGTGATGAGCAAATTTTAGAATTATTCCCTCAAGACATAATTCCTTCGCTGAATGCAGAGGAGCATTTGATTGCTACATGTAATTTCGTAGATGATTTATTAGTTAGATTCTATAAAATGAAACCATATTATAATGTTGAAAAGGCTGATGACATTGTTGGTTCTTTAGCCATAGGTTTGGCACCTCATACATCAGGAGGTGTTTTGTGCAGAATTATTGGTTGGACAGCTGCTTCCGCAGGATATGCGCACCCACTTTTTCATGCAGCAAAAAGAAGAAATTGTGATGGTGATGAAGACAGTATTCTGATGCTAATGGATGGATTACTTAATTTCTCAAAACACATTCTACCATCTGGTAGAGGAGGTAGAATGGATGCCCCTCTTGTTTTGACAACTAGATTAAATCCTAGTGAGATAGATAAGGAAGCGTTGAATGTTGATTGTTCACATTTTTACTCTAGATCTTTCTATGAAAATACACAGAATCAACCACACCCTAGTGAGTTGAGTGAGGATGTTGAAACTGTTGAAACACGCTTAGGGACTATCGGTGATTTGCGAGGTTATGGATGGACTCATGAATGTGGAGAATTAGACGCGGGACCAATAAATTCTTCTTATAAAACGTTGAAATCGATGGAGGATAAGATGTATGGCCAATTATCAATCGGCTCCCTGCTAAGAAGTGTCAGAGTAGAAAAAGTCGCGTCGCAAGTAATCGAATCTCACTTCTTACCCGACTTAAGGGGGAATCTAGTCGCATTTACTAGACAAAAGGTGAGATGTGTAAAATGTGGTGAATCTTACAGAAGAATGCCTCTTGCCGGAAAGTGTATTCAAACACATAAATTAGAAATTGGGGGTTTGTCTGCTAGAAGAGGTGAAGATTCAACAATGTGTGGAGGGAATGTAATTCTTACTGTCACAGAAGGAGCGGTGAGAAAATATATCAAAGTCACAGAAGGTATTATCGATAATTATGGTGTTGGAAAATATACTGAACAAAGGGTCAAATGGTTGACTGAAAGTACAGATTCTTTATTCAATAACGACCGTGTTACTGTCATGACCCTTAGTGATTTCTTATAGTCAATATTCCATTCCAATAATATCTAAGATTTTAGCCATCCATTGAAGTTTAACGAGTTTTTCTTCTGGATTCGTATTTCCTGACCATTTTCCGACTACATCGGTACGAGTACCGAGTAATACTATTCTTTCAATAGGGACACCTAATGATAACAAGAAACATATCGCCCTATCTCCATCGGTAAAGCCTCCTGGATTATACATTCCATCAATCTTATCTTGAGTTTGATGAGTTAAGACTACTCTAGAGGGGTTCGAAGTATTGGCTGCAATTTGTAAAAGATTTCTCCAAGAAGATATATTATCGCCATGAGCATGTAGAATAAAAGGTACACTTCTTTTTACTGCCTCAATGGTGCCTTCACCTCCATCTGCATCACTAACAATACAAACTAATCTGGACCATGCTCGCTCAGAAATCGATTCAGGAAAGGATGAAAGTACACCCACTGCTCCATCTGCTGCTACAAAGAGTGTTGGGTTTTCTAACATAGAGAGTATCTCTTCCTCTTCAACAGCAGCACCTAAGACAACAATTTTTGTATCTCTCAATACTAATCTTCGTCGAAGCATTGCTAAGGTTACTGCTCTTTGAGAACGAGACCAAGATTCAATGTTATTACTCTCAACAGATGTGAGAAGTTGATGTGCGCTTTCAATATCAGAATCAATATTCCACTTGAAAAAAGTTCGTACATCATCTTGTATCTCAATCAATTGAAAATCATATGGAATTATATCAATCCCAATCGACATATGTGCACAACTCCAGTGGAAGGGGTCGGTGAGCATTGAAGAACCCTCGTCGTTCATGGACACGTAATGCCAATGCCGCTCACTAAACCGAGTATCGAAAATGATGCGTTAATGGCAAGGTATCCTTTTCTACCGCAAGGCAATGAATTTCTGAAGAGTATACTCAATAAAAATGGAATTACTGTTGATGATTTAATTGAAGAACCATGGTTAGAAGAAGTTCGGGCACGAGGTAGGGTTAGGCTTCTAGAATCTGTAATGCACAAGGAAGGAGTGGATGCTGCAACAACAATTGATTTATCTTCAGATCTTGGTAAAATGACAGAATCACTATCTTTTCTTTATGCCATGTTTGTGGTTTGTGCTTCATTCAATGAACGATTATTATCAAGATGGGTAGAAGGGGAAGCTAGTAGGGCAGATCAATTATTTGGAATGGATGAAGAAAATTTTATCCTATTGTCAAAATCATATCTTTCTGATATCAAAAAAAATCAAAATGGATATGGAGAGGAAGTGACTTATTGGATTCCAATGAGCGATTTTATTGAACTCTGCCCTCGTATTTCAGGAAATTATTGGAGGCTAATTAATCGCCCTGTGGAAAATGGTTGGGTCTGTATGGACCCAGGGGCTGGAGAAACTAGTCAACAAAGAACTTCTAGATTAATTAAGGAGAGAATTCGGGAAGATTTGACAAATAGTTGTTTGGAAAGAATGAATAAAATGGATGACTCATTCGCTGAACTATTTTCTGACCCGGTAGAGAGAGTTAGTAAATTATTATCTGAGCAGGTTAAGGATGAAATGCCTATGACTGCAGCTGTAAGAGATGATTGGCCTCCTTGTTTTGAGTCTGCTGTAGCAGAATTAAATCAGGGAATAAATGTAAATCATACAGGTCGTCTTTTTCTAGCATCCATGTCTTTAGCCATGGGGTTATCGCAAGAACAAACTTGTGGATTCTTCGTAAACGCTCCTGACTATAGCGCCGACACGACTAATTATCAGATAAATCAAATTTTTGAGCGAAAATATACTCCTCACGGTTGTGCAGCATTGAAAACTGGTGCAAGATGCCCTGTATCTCCCGGCGATGATAGGCTTTGTGATCAAGAGTGGTTAACTCATCCATTGAAGTACCTTAAAGCAAAACAAAGACGTAGGTTTCAAGATAGTGGAGGTACAGTAATTACCGAGGAAAGTAGCAATAATCTAAGCAAAGAAGACAATTCTTCATAGGTGACTTTGATTAAGGCGTATTAAACAGGGGGGAGTCGAGTGGTCAGGACCTTAGTTCTAACAGTAGATAGAGATAATGACCTTGGAGTTAAAGCGGCAATCAGAGGCCCTGTTATTGGAAGAAAACCTACGATTACAGCAGCGATAAAACTTGGAATTGCTGATCCTGAAGAGTCTGACACTAATGCAATTCTTGGAGCCTTACATCATTATGATAGGTTGATGGAAAATATAGACCCTAATGATGAGGTTGAGGTGGCCATACTAACAGGAGATGTTCGTGTAGGTCCGAGAAGTGATAGGGCTATTGCTAGTCAGTTAGATGAGGTGATCAAAGAATTTCAGCCAGATGTTGCCATCTTAGTCACGGATGGTGCTGATGATGAAGCATCAATGCCAATAATCACTTCAAGAATTAGAGTCGATCATTTAGAGAAAATTATTGTAAGACAATCAAAAGGTATTGAATCGACCTATTACTATGTTGCAAAGGCTATTGATGACCCTCGATGGAGAGCAAAATTACTAGTTCCAATATCCATATTCTTGATGATAATCGGATTGGGGTTGATATTACCAAATGGAAGAATACTAATTGGTGTAATGCCATTATTGGTTGGAATATGGATACTTTCCAAGGGTCTTGGCTGGGAAGAACAATTAGAAAGACTGATGGTTGATCTGAGAGATAGTGCACAGAAAGGAATTTTTTCCTCAATGTTATGGGCGATGTCTATCTTCTCTGTATTCCTTGCTGGAATTACGATGTTTCAAGTATTTTCAGATACCGAACAATTTGGAGGTTCGTCAGATGCTCTAATATGGTCTAATGCAATTCAAGATGCGCTTCAATGGCTAGTAGTTGCTGTTTTCTCTTTCGCTCTTGCAATAGGTATAGTTAGGTGGGGGGAAGGTACTTACACTGGAAGGTCAATCATACTATTTGGAAGAGGGGCTATAGTCTATACAATAGCAGAAGCTTCACTAAGGGTATTAATCCAAATTCTTGAAGGTCAATCCTATATTGTAAGCTTTGAAACGGTTTCAGCAGATTGGGATCTTCCTTTATTTACACTAATTTTGTATTATCTTTTGAAAACTGCTGTAGAATCAATTACACAAGAAGAAGAAAATATCTCGAATAATAAATTCTGGGGAGTTTAATTATTTCTCAAATATTGATTCAATGCGACATGATGGACACATTATTTTAATCGGGCGTATTGGAGGTATTCCAATGCCTACATTACAATGAGGGCATAGGATTGCTTGACTGACGTTTGATTGTCTTTCTTTCGCATCTCTCCTTGGATCATATTCAAACCTATATTTGTGTGCATCAGTGATAAAATTGGGAGAGCCTTCTGATGAGTTTTCTGTGACAATAAAATTAGATTCTTTCTTGGGAAGTTCTATATTATTTAAATTTGAAGTCGGAGAATTTATACCTTGCTCAAAATCAATTATTTCACTTTCAATCTCTACAATTGAAAGGCCTAATTCTCTAGAAAGACGATCTATTGTTAATCTTCTTTCATAATCATCCATACCGATAAATTGTTGCAGTATTGTGGCTGGAATTTTCATTTTTACACCTTGATAGAGAAATTAAAATTTTCAAAGTATTTACACATTATTTTGATTTATCAAGAAATTGCTTAACAATTTCTCCTTCAGCCTTCACTAACTGTTCAGCAACGGTTGACTTTGAAAGACCTAATTTAACCGCTAAATCTCTAATTGAAGTTTTTTTAGGAACTTCATACCAGCCACTATTATGCGCTAATTTGATTATCTTATGTTGCTGTAATGTCGTACTAGTATTTGTGATACCTTTTGAGTTTCTTGCTCTAACAATTCTTTCTACAGGCATTCGATTTTGAATTGAATTGAGGAGATTAACCATGGATGATTTACGACCTGATAACTGTAAAACCAATCCTGAAGATGTTAGGTTTGTACCTGAAAGAATACATAAATCATTATTGGAAAAGAAATCTCCAATTAAATCGGAATCAAAATCTAGAATTAACAAATGATGTGTTAGATATTCAGAAGCCCATTCTTCCAATATTTCCACTACAGAAACTCCCCCAATACTATACCCTGGTTGTGGACATTGAGAATCTGTGGTGATACATTCGACCATTATTCTCAAATTTCCATTGATGATTCCGAGACTTCCTCTGTAATCCCAACTTACGGATTCGAGGGCTTTTTCGATACGTGAGTCATGTCGAATAGATGTGGGAGAACATTCGATTCTGACCGCCCGCATCGTGGTTTGCCCCATACCTGAGTACCCGCTTGAGGTTAAGAAAATGGTCATTTATTGATTTTTTATTTATCATGTAACAACTTATTCTCATTTTCTACAATTGCATGGGCTACTTCTGTAGAATATCCGACTAATTTTAAGTTATCAACCCTCTTTTCAGAATCTTCCTCAACCCATGACCTCTCAGTAAATTTATTACTAATTTCATCAGTATAATCAGGAGCTGTTTTAATTTTATATTGATTCCTTTGTACTAAAACTAAACCTGATAAAAATACTATAATGATGCTGAAAATACCTGCTGTAACTACGGAGCTAGATGTCATCAGTTGAACGATACTCATTTCGATATTCTCGTCTTCAATTGAGTCCATACAACCATCTCGATCTGAATCTGTTTCTTTATTCGAAACCCAATTAATTAGTCCGGTCGGGCAATTGTCTCTAGAGTCTGGGATTCCATCACCGTCATCATCTGAATCTTCAACATCATCAATACAGCCATCCTGATCAATATCTAGACCGCTAGAAATACTATTTGGACAATTATCAAAATTATCAAGAATACCATCATTATCATCGTCGGCGTCTTCATACTCATCATGACAGCCGTCCTGATCAACATCTTCTGAAATTGTCGATATCCAACTAGAAGAAGGATTGTCTTGACAATTGTCGAAATCGTTTTCTATACCATCATTATCAATATCTAAATCTTCAGTATCATCTAGACACCCATCGTTATCCAAATCTCCGTCTGAATTCCCTGAGTCAGAATACATTTTGCTTCTAACACAGTTATCCTCCGTATCCAAGAATCCATCGTTATCATCATCATTATCCTCTAAAGAATCGTTACAACCATCCGAGTCCCAGTCATTCAATGTTGTAGAAATCCAATCAGATAATCCCATTGAACATTGGTCAAAGATATCAAGGATACCGTCGTTATCTATATCCTCGTCTTCTATTGAATCATAACAACCATCTCCATCTTGATCGGTAGCAGGACTAGAAATCCAAAGTACTAGGCCTTGAGGACAATTATCATCCCTATCTTCTATTCCGTCATTATCATCATCATTGTCTTCAAATGTATCATGACAACCATCATTATCGTGATCAAAATGTAGATCTTGCCAAGAAGAATAGCCGGAGGGACAGTCATCATTATTATCTAAAAATGGGTCATTATCATCATTGTCATCTTCATCAGCATCTCGGCATCCATCGCCATCATTATCATTTGACAATCCTAACCAATATTGAGCACCCGTAGGGCAAAGATCCTCACTATTCAAAACACCATCACCATCTAAATCCAAATCTTCAATTATATCGTCACAACCATCTGAGTCTAAGTCTAAGATTTCGCCGATTACACCGTTTGGACATAAGTCAACGCCATCTAAATATCCATCATTATCATCATCAAAATCTTCAGATTCGTCCCTACATCCATCACCATCATAATCTGTTAACATTGAAGATTGCCAATTAGATTCGCCGAATTGGCAATCGTCATATTCATCTAAAATCCCGTCAGAATCGTCATCATTCCAATCTTGATTATTTACTAAATTAATCTTAATCATTTTTGTAATTACAGCTTCTTCTTTGCTTGAAGACTGAACTGATATTGTGATCCAAAAATCTTGATTATCATTAACCTGTAACAATGTTGGAGCGCGAATAAAAAGATCAAAGTTATTCATTTGATTTTCAATAAGTGTTGCTGTATGTTGATAATTACCTGAAAATCCTGCATCAATGAACCAATTCTCTGGATAACCATCTACATCGATAATCACTACATCAGATTCACCAGGCAATTGTATTGCATTTATCTGATAATTAGTATTAAATGCCTCAGAAGGTAAAAATGTTAATTCATTCGGTGATGCACTAATTTCTACATTCCAAACATTTTCAGACCAAAGGCATACATCCCATTTATTTCCTGCTTCAGGATTATCCAGACAATCGTCGGTTGTCCAAATGATATCACGATTTGGCCAATCAAAATTCACTATTGGTTGAGAAGAAGAATGTACATTATTACCAAAAATACCCATTAAATTGTCTGAGCTGGAAGTAATAACTCTAGTATTGATTACTCCGTATGCATCAGTCAAAGGTTTGCCTAACATAAGTTCACCGTCGGAATTTAATTGAGGAGAATTTATTCTGGTCCATCTTAATTCAACTCTCTCTTCATTTGTTGATGGATTTTCTAAAGATTCGAACCAAGTGATATGCACTGAACCATCATTATCGAAATCAACTCTTGGATTTGCACCATATGTCATATCCGATCCTGGTACTGCTGAATTGGTTACAACTGCAACCTGATTCAAATCTAGGCCATCATGTTCTCCATCGAGTACGCCTTTTTTACTCAAATCTATTTGCATATAATGCAATTGAGAAGATGCATCCTTACCCGGCATAGAATCACGTCCATCTACCCATACAACATGGATATTGCCTTCTTCGTCGACATTCACTTCTGGATTGACTGACCACCCATATCCATTAGTTAAACGAGTATCATTAACTAAAACAAAATGCCCTATAGTACTCCATCCAATATTATCTTGCCAGACATAATCCAACCCAGGACCTATATCTTCAATATATTCACCTGTATCTTCATCTATACTGATTGCTGGCATTCCTGTTGTCCAACCACTTCTTGGTGAACTAAGAATTGAATAAGGATTCAAGACTGTCATGAAAGTCTCAGTAGAGCCACTGCCAGTAGTTAATGCGACTATTTCATTTACCAAGGCATTCAACTCTTCAGTGTAATTAGCAACAGGTATTACTACATCATCGATCCAAGCAGCATCTAAGCCAACACTTACACTTCCATCTTTGACATATTTCCACATCAAAGTATGCTGACCTAGAGAAATTGGGCTTGTAAAATTACCACTTTGAGAACCCGACCATTGAGCAATCTGAATACCATCAATATAGAACTTTAAGAAGTCATAATTCGATTCTGATGAGACATTATATGAAAATGATATTGCACCATCAGCCATAATTCCAACAAACTCTAAATTTGTACTCTGTCCATCAGAAATATCTCCTGATTGAGCAGAATAAGTACCAGAAATAGGAGTAGAAGAAGGATTGACTTGAGACACATAAGAATAGTCAGCTGACACGGAGGTACCTCCATCTCCATAGGAATCATTCAGGAATATGGTGTAGTTACCTGCACCAGTGAAACTAACTAATACTCCACTGTAATGGTTGTAAACTGAACTGCTGTTAAAAGAAGCTACACTACCATTTGGAAGAATAACATCCATACTGAATTCTGAAGCCCAATTATCCACATTCACTGTCAAATCTACTGTCTCTCCGACTGGCTGTGTATAGTTACATGAAACTGAGTGGAATGATGGGTTTCCTGCAGTCCCCCCAATATCACATAAATTCATACTAGAATATACTAGCCCATTATTTGCAGTTTCTACAGACCATGCGCTACTAGAAGTCCCAGAAACGGCCCAACCATTAGTTAGTGATCCACTTTCAAAATCTCCTTCGAAATTTGCCATGTTGTTTGATGGATAAAGATACATTTCTCCTCCGGCATCTTTAGTCCCCCAAGTTAAGTCATCACATGTTCTTTGTTGAGTTCCAACTGTAGTCCCGGGACATTGTACTAAATCCATCATGTGAGATCTTACCAATGAGTCAGATCCGCCCGCTGCAGTAGATGGCCAATATGCTGAAGTTCCAGCAATGGCAATAGGAATTATACCCGCCTTGGTACAAGCATCATGGGCCTCAACTATCGATTGATTATCGTTAGATGCCTGTGATGGGTCTCCACCAAACGGTCCTTCATCTGAAACAGGAATTATCAATCTTGTAGCATTCGGATTCCATTGATGATCATTAGGTGTTGCTGGGTTTCCTGGAATGCTCCCTGAATTATCTCTCCAAGAAAGACATGCCCATGTAGACCCCGGACCCCACATTTCACTATTATAGCCCCAATCGGATGGAATATTGTAACTTGAGCCATTGTACATTACATCAGATAATGCCCTTATCCCTCCTGACGTATCAGTAGAATTTTGACCAAGCGAAATATCTCTTGGACCGTCTCCATAACCACCTATTTCGTATGCATCCTCACAATTTTTTTGACCACTCGCAAAACTCATTTGACCACTTATTGCGTAAAGAGTTTCTAGAACCGTAATGCTAGCTGACTCTAACATAGGTTTGACTCCTTGGAAATACTCTCCACTACTCAGATTACCCCCGTAAAATACCGCACACATATCTAACCACTCTGTAGTCATAGAGCCTGAAGAATCTATCAATCCTACATATTCTATTAAGCTACCACGGGTATCTTCCCATACTACAATTACTGTATTATTGAGACCCATGGAAATTGCTGGGCTACCTTTGTAACCGATTGCAGGTGTTATGATAGTATTATTAATCATTGTAGAAATTGAATTTGAACCTGATGTATTGAATGTGAACATTGCATAATAAATCAGTGATGCCCCAAAGAACGTACTTTGGGGATCATAAGTATCTACCCAAACTATGTGAGTTGCATCAAAAGAATCGATAGCAATATCTGGATCATTTCTTACTCCTGTTCCAACAGCTACTGTATACTCAGAGACAAGCGTCATTGAGGCAATGTCTCCGGCATCTCCATCTCGATCATCCAATGATGAGTCAATTATTGTATAAAGAATCTCAAGATCTGTAATAGCCCAAACAATATGTGTCCTGTAATTAGAGTCGATTACTAAAGAAGGGCTTGACAATGATGTAGATGAATTATTACCAACAGGTGTTGCATCTATGAGAACAGTATCTACCCCATTCGTTGAAATTAAAGCAAAATATAATTGATGATTTGTACCATTTTCTATCCAAACTAAATGCACCCTCTGAGAATCATCCATGACGCCTATAACTTCAATCGGATTTGAAGCGTTAAGATTTGAAAGTAATGTGGATGTTGAGGTATCATCAAGAGTCCCATTTGCCGTATATTGGATCTCACCTTCCAAATCTAAGTTTGTTATTGAAGGAGAAAAACTGGGCGCTAAGATTGACAGCATCATCAGTAAAGTCAAAGAAATCGACAATCTAGATTTATTCCTATCATTAGAATCTAAATTAACAGTCGAAACATCATTTCTTGTTCGAGTACTTACGGGCATCATAGACTTCGATAGCCTTCTAAACACATAGATAGTACACCGGACATGTCCAAATTAACTCCTCATAAGGAAAAAAAATATCTCGATTTATTCACTTCATTTTTTCTTTACGTTCAATATATTCTGTATAATTACCAGGCCATACCCAAAGACTACCATCTCCGGGAAGTTCCCAAATTGTATCACAAATTTTATCCAAAAACCATCTATCATGACTGACAGTAATTATTCCTCCATCATATTCTTGTAAGGCATATTCCAGAGCCTCTTTCGCATCTGTATCAAGGTGATTTGTAGGTTCGTCTAATAACAACATATTATTTTCTTCAAGAAGAAGTTTCAACATAGCTATTCTCGCCCTTTCTCCTCCACTCAATTTTTTTAATTTAGTATTGACCATGTCACTAGTAAATTGAAATTGACCAAGCATTGCTCTAATGTCCTTGTACTCCATTCTAGGTTTAAGAAATTGAATTTGCTCAATAGGTGTTTTCTCAAAATCAAGTGAACGATGATCTTGGTGGAAATAACCAATCTGTACACCCGGTCTGACATCTATAAACCCTGAATCTAATTCTAATTCACCTATAATTGTCCTAAGTATACTAGTCTTTCCGGCTCCATTTGGGCCAACAATACCTATTTTCTGCCCTCTTCTGACTCCAACATCAAGGCCATGAAGTATGGGTCTTTTCATACCGTTGAAGTGCAAATGTGCTTTGTGAAAATCTAAAACTTCAAGACTAGATTTCTCTGTTGCCTGTAAAGAAAAATTTAACATTCTTCTCTGTCTAGGTTTGATTGATTTTAACCATTTCAATTCACGTTCTGAACGCATTATCATGAAATGTTTCTGGGAAATAGATTTGTCATACTTATTGTTACTTTTCATAGACCTCATAGCACCTTTCAATCTCTTCAATTCTTTCTGAGTCTTATCGATTCTATCTGCTAAAGTTTGGAGAAATAATTCTTTTTGCTTGAGATAAGAAGTATAATTTCCAGGATAGCCTTTAGAATGAGCGTCTTGAATCTCGACAATGTTATTGCAGACTCTATCAAGGAAATACCTGTCGTGACTTACGACCAATAGAGCCCCTTGGAAACTTAATAGAAATTTTTCTAACCAATCAAGTGTTTGTAGATCTAAATGATTCGTAGGTTCATCTAAAAATAATAAATCTATTTCTTTCAAGCCAACTAACTGTCTAGCAAGTGCGACTTTAGCCTTCTCGCCACCAGAAAGCGAGGATAGTTTTGTTTCCATGGGATGGTGAGCCAAATCTAAAGCCTTCAATATTTCTTGAGCGTGGCCGGCTACATCTCCCCCTCCTGATCTTGCCATTAATGCTTGAAGTTCTTGATACCGATCCATAGTAGGCTGCCAATCTCCCTCGTAAAATGAGGGAGTGGCCATTTTTGCTTCTATTTCGGTAATTTCATCTTCAAGTTCCTGAAATTGTCTCCCTCTACGATTTAGTTCTGCACCTAATGTAGCTTCTTCATCTAAATCTCTTATTTGCGTGAGGAATGCTAAACGCAATCCTGGTGCAAAGGTAATATCTCCCATATCCTGATCTTGATTAGAAATGGTCCTCAAAAGAGTTGTCTTACCTGCACCATTGTGGCCGACGACTCCTATCCTATCTCCCTCATCAATTCTTAGATTAACTCCTTCCAAAATTGTCAATGGACCAAAGGTTCGATGTATCTCCTCTAGCCTTACGAGCTCTCGAACCATGTTACTCGGGCGTACAACCTATTCAAGTGCTCATCGGTATAGACTACTTGGTTTGATTAAAGAAATCACTTATGATTTTACTTTCTGAAGATTTTATATGGTTTGCAACCGAGGATTTAGAGATTTTTAGATCTTTAGCCAACTTTCTAAGATTGCAGTGCAGTAATGCGGTTTTGGTCTATTTTTTCCCATTCGAAGTGCCCTTCATCTGTTGGCGGTCTTCCGAAGTGTCCGCCTGCTGAGGTTACCGAGTATAGCGGTCTTCGTAAATTGAGTTCTCGAGAAATTGCAGCTGGTCTGAAATCGAAAACTCGGGAAACTCTCTCGGTTAGTTCCTCTTCACTAATTGTACCTGTTCCGAATGTCTCTACTCGTAGGCTTACTGGGGCGGGTACTCCAATAACATAAGCGACTTGAATTTCACATCTTGATGCTAAACCAGAAGCGACAATATGTTTAGCAACCCATCTTGAATAATATGCGGCTGAACGGTCGACTTTAGTTGGATCTTTGCCGCTAAATGCTCCGCCTCCATGTCGACCCATTCCACCATATGTATCAACAATTATTTTTCTTCCCGTTATACCTGCATCTGAATATGGCCCACCTGGGTCTGCAAATCTTCCAGTTCCGTTAACTACAAGCCTGTATCCATTCCTTAACCAATGGGATCGCATGCTCAACAACATGTTTTCGGATTTCATCTGTGACAAATTTATGCTCCAATTCTTCACTTCCATCAAATCTTTCTTTGAGTTTGGAATCGTGTTGTGCTGCAACTACAACTGTATGAACATGACTTGGGTGTCCAGAATCATCATATTCCACTGTAACCTGACTTTTTCCATCAGGTCTAATCCATGGTATTTCATTCGTTTGGACTATCATATCTAATCTACGACAAATCCTCTGTGCCAATGCTGCAGGTAGAGGAAAATATCTGCCACTTAGTTCGTCTTCGAATTCAGTTTCTGTACATGCATATCCGAACATCATTCCTTGATCTCCGGCTCCTACATCATCATCCGAGTCGCCATCGACTCCTTGGGAAATATTAGGCGATTGTGTGGTTATATGTACTTGAACTTCACATAAATTGGGGTCTGTTGCATCCATACCGATTTCATGAGAGGTGTATCCAATTTTAGCAGCAGTATTTCTAGCGATTTGTTCATATTGTGGAGGAATTCCAGATAAACTGACTTCTCCTGCTAGAATAATTACAGCCTTGTCGGATTTACCCTTGACCATGGTCTCAACAGCAACTCTTGAAAGTGGATCAATGGAAAGACAGGCGTCGACAATAGCGTCTGAAATTGCGTCACAAACTTTGTCCGGATGGCCTGCTGAAACAGATTCTGAAGTGAACAACGTGGCCATAATTGATGAGGGGGATGTTTCTCCTTCATAGGATTTCATGAGTCAACGGCTGAAATAGTAGTTATAGATGATTGTAAAAACAAAAAAGAAATTTTGTATGAACATATTATACAGAACATTGACATACAGGTTGCTTTCGGAAAATCATGGCTAGAAAAGGTGATAGCAAAATAAAAGCAATTGGAGGAGTTCAACCTGATAAAGTGCCAGAGCGAGCAATCGATGGTAAACCTACAATTTATACATACGCAACATGTCCATTCTCATTGAAAGTAAAATCGCTCTTAAAATCAAGAGGGATTGAATTTTCTAATGTCGAGGTAGACCCTATGAAAAAAACCGAACTAC
>Ga0181574_10002414_pt1 | contig 17085 bp, 12 predicted proteins | sample 101ome_24_FD_145600 | JGI IMG/M metagenome (GOLD analysis project Ga0181574, IMG submission 145600) | Coastal salt marsh microbial communities from the Groves Creek Marsh, Skidaway Island, Georgia - 101410AT metaG (spades assembly) | ecosystem: Environmental > Aquatic > Marine > Intertidal zone... | reverse complement strand
CGATTATCGCTCCTGCGATCATATTCGGAATCATGGTTATGGGTTCAGGAGTAAATGCAGAAAGCGCGTCAACTGATATTGAAGCGCTTAAAGAAAGTGTACATTTCAACGCTGTATTTGGTATAAGTTTTATCGCATTGCTTGGTTGTGCTGCCCTTGTATTAATTTTCTTCGGAATATTATTGGTAACACGTCCAGCATCTGCTGTGAAATCTATCTTAGGAATCATTATCGCTACATTGTTTTTCTTTATAGCTTACGGTATTGGGTCTACAGATACTGCTGAGTCGTTACGCGTTGATAGCTCCATCATGGTGAATCAAGCGACCATCGATTTTGCAACGGCGGGAATCTGGACGGCATTAGTTGCACTGGTACTTGCTTCCGTAGCAGCATTAGGACTTGGATTTGTACTTAGACTAGTAAGAAAAAATTAATTATGGCAAAGCGAGAAGCACCGGAAATAAACGCGGGATCGATGGCTGACATCGCTTTCTTGCTGTTGATTTTCTTCTTGGTGACGACAACAATGGATAAGGATACCGCATATGCGCGGAAAATCCCGAAAAAAGTAGAAGTGATTGATCCTGAACCGGTTCAAAAGAAGAACATTTACAAAATCAGCATCAACAATAAGCAGAATATTCAAGCGCGTGACTCAATTATTAAACCGGAAGACATTGAGCAATTAAATAGTCGTATAAAACATTACTACCTAATTAATCGCGAGAAATTGGAGGATAGAAATGTGGACTATCCATATTACTCGATGGTGACTAAGGCATTCATTGACCAGCGTATCGCAGAAGCATATAATAAACAAGAAAACTATGAGAAACTGTTGGAAACAGACTCAAAGTATGAAAAGTTTATTGAGCAAATGGATAATGAAATTGCCGAATGGAATAGAAAGAAGCGTATACTTGATTTGTACACAAAAGCTTCTGGTAAAAAAGAAATGCCAGAAATTGCGTTTCAAGCTCACGTTCGTTTAGAATCATTTATTGATACTGATTACAGCGCCTATGTAGCTGTGCAATCTGAGGTTGAAAAAGCGGTTACTGAAATGCGTGATGAAGAAGCTCAAGAGCTTTTTGGAATCACCTACACTTCAATGCGTCAGTACTACCAAACTAACCTTTTGGAGAAAACTCCAAAAGTTCAAGAGTACAAGGATAAAATGGACTTGATTGAATTGTTATTTCCACTTCGAATTATTGAGGTAAAACCAAAACGTTAAGAGTATGTCTAAATTTAAGAAAAATGATGGGAAAAAAGCGCCAGGTATCAATACTTCGTCGCTTCCAGATATTGTCTTCATGCTCCTTTTCTTTTTCATGGTAGCTACCACGACAAAAGAAATCGACCCAATGGTTAAGGTTCGCCCTGCTACAGGAATTGGAATGACTGATTTAACACCATTCAAACAGCGAAGTGAGGTGGATTTCGTATACCTTGGTCAACCTTTGAAAGGAGATGTAGATAAATTTGAAAAAGGAATTGCAGTGCAATACGACGGTATTCTTCACAAAGATGGCATCCGTCATATTGGCAAATGGAAACAAGATAAATTTGCTACCAAACCTGCAGAATATACTGCTCCTCGTGAAGAAACAATGACTTGTTTCAAAGCGGATGAGCAAGTACCTATGGGTATTCTTTTTGAAGCGCGAGAAATTTTGGGAGATGCAAGCTTTTATACAATTGGTTATGCAGCTTCTGAGAAACCAAACAACAAAGGATACAACATTCGTACACAATAAGACAATTTGAGGATCTAATTGATTTTTGTTACCAACAACAAGCCCGTCAATTTTAATGTTGACGGGCTTGTTGTTTTTGGAAACATCTTAAAAGAATAACTGACCAATCCACATCCGAAGGTGCTATTTGAACTAGCAGAAAGAACGACGGTAAATTTAGTCGACATCATTGATCAATTATTTGAAGTACTGGATTGTCATATTGGAAATTTGTTATTATGCCAGTGGGTAACCTAGTCAGATTTATAAAACTATTCCTAGGAAAAATGAATCGATTTACGCTTCCAATAGAGAAGAACACCTAACAATAATAGCGCGGGAAGTGTAATAACCAAGGTACTATTCTCCATCCAATTAGGAAAATCGTCCTGGTGTAACCATGTAATATTTATGAGATTGTTCGTAGCATGCAATACTACTCCAAGCCAAACACTTTTGGTAACAACAAAAATGATTCCCAATGCAATACCAAAAGCAATTAATGGAAGCAATTGAATATAATTAAAATGCAATAGGGCAAACACCAACCCACTTGTGATGATTGCCAGCCATTTCTTTCCTGTAGTTCGAATGAGATGGCGTAAAAGGAATGCTCGAAAAGCAAATTCCTCAGCGATACCCGTTAATACACCAATAATTAGAAGTGCACAAATATAGTTAAGAGTAGGGGCCTCTTTACCAAATAAGGTAATCAATGTATTGTCTGCATTTTGTTTTGTTGCACTTAATGCATCATATACCCCCAACCATTTAGTCACTTCCATATTAACCTCAGCAAATAATGGTAAGAGTAAAAACAGACATAAAAACAACAATGTGCCCCACAAAACTATCCCCCAATAATTCTTTAAACGAAATACAGACCAATCAAAAGATGAAGGCTCTAAATAGTAATAAAATATACCTGGAACCAAAAATAGACCAACCTGAAAAGGAAGGTAGAATAATACCATAAAGGCAACAGCATGATTTTCCATGAGTAACTGAATATTATTCAATGGAAGATCTGGGAATAGTGCCCCTGCAATAGTTGAAAAGAGCATGGATAATACAGCGAACGTTACAAATCCTAATACCACTAGGAATAATACTTGGGCAAACGGCGAGTAATTATTAAAAGTAGTTCTCATGTTGCTAGTACATCTTTTCGTTGACTATCCAGTTTTAATAAAATAAAGAACATTACACTAAACGCCATCATGGCTGAACCACCGTAACTAAAAAAAGGCAAAGGAATCCCAATGACTGGCAACAATCCTACATTCATTCCGATATTTATGGCAAAATGGTAAAAGATAATCATGGCAACGGAATACGCATATACTCGGGCAAAACGGCTTCGCTGGCGTTCTGCAATAACAATTAACCGAATGAGTAACGCTGTAAAAAGAAAAACAAGTAACAGGGAACCCATAAATCCCCATTCCTCCGCATACACACAAAAGATAAAATCTGTTTCACTTTCCGGAACGTGATTACTCTGAGGACTGGCCAAAACAGCTTGTTGATAACCGTTTCCAGAAAACCCTCCAGAGCCAACGGCTGCAAGTGCACGATTACGATTATAATCCTTCCCATCTTTATCTTCAATTTTTCCTAACCATAAATCAATACGATCTTTTTGATGGGACTGCAACACTTGCAAATAACCGAAAGAAACCGAACCAATCAGAAGAATACTGCCCAAATAGGATATTAAAACAACCGACAAAACTCTGCGCTTCGTACGCGCTGTTGATAACTGATTAACAAGCAATGCTATACACAAACCAAGTACAGTCATAACCGTAACCAAAACGGCCCATCCAGGGACATCAATGGACGGTAAAAAATAAAAACTATGCTTCGATTCAGCGAAATATAAAGTAATTATGCTGAAGAAAATTACCCCAAACAATACTGGGATAAAGTGAACCCCTACCCATGTACTCTTATATCGAAGGCCTAAAAGTTTATTCAAGAAATATAAAATAATTGGATCAAATGTAATTCCCTCTCGATACATTACAAAAAAGAATGCAGTGAAAACTAGAAAAGTACCAGTATCATTTTGAGCCAATATAAGTGACATCGTTCCAAACACTAATAATAAAACTTGAAAGACCTTTTTCTTGGTAATTTGCTTTATCCTTCCTTGCCCGATAAGAAAAGCTAACATTAATGCGGTTGTTACCTTAGCAAATTCAGAGGGTTGTATTCCAAAGGAACCAAACCCCAACCATGAGCGCGCACCATGGATAGGACGTGAGAACAACACAACAACCAACAAAAAGGTAACCACCAAGAAAGCGGCGGGGGTCAATTTTCGTATAAACTCAGAATCAATTAATGAAATCACGACTCCCAAAAAAATACCGATACCCATCCACATAATCTGTTTACCATATAGTGCTCTTATATCAAAAAGAAACGTCCGTTCAGGATTGTAGGCGGCAGAATACAAATTAACAAGACCCAAAAGCATCAATGCAAGAATGATGGAAGTCAACCACCAATCCCAATTACTTCTAACGCTATTTAGATTTCGACTCATTTCATAATTAAATTAGCATCAAGAATTCTGCGTTCTTTAATCGTATCAGATACTTCTCGTTTCAAATATTTCTCAATCATTAAGCTTGCGATTGGGGCCGCCCAGGTTCCTCCAAAACCAGCATTCTCAATGAACACGGAAATCGCTATTCTTGGTTTTTCAAATGGAGCATATGCGATAAATATAGAATGATCTTCTCCATGCGGATTCTGTGCTGTACCCGTTTTTCCAGCTACAATTATATCTTCTATCATTGCTCGTCTCGCCGTTCCGCCAGGTTCATTAACGGCTCTGCGCATCCCCTCTTGGACTGCAGAATAATGAGAGCTGTCAACTAATGTAGTATGTTTGACGGAAAATGCAGTTCGAGATCCATTCACCCCTATATTTTTAACAAAGTGAGGTGTATAATACCATCCACTATTAGCCATTATCACGGCAATATTAGCCATTTGAAGAGGGGTTAGTTTGACTTCTCCTTGACCAATGCTAATAGACCTTATCGTAGACCAAGCCCAGCGATGTTCCCCATACCAATTGTTATAAAAAGCAACATTTGGAATAACACCGGGACGGATTCCGAAAATATCCGTTTCCATTTTAATACCCAATCCAAAACTATGCATATAGTTTTCCCACACATTCAACCCGAGCTGTGCATCTCGAAAAATACTCGGTTGTTTTCCCTGCTGAATAATTCTTCTCACACAAAAATAAAAATATGGATTACACGAATATTGAAGGGCATCTGAAACTGAATTCGCTTGAGGATGCGGATGACAACCTACCAATCCCTTAGTACATGGGAAGGAAGTGTTTTCAGTAATAACCCCTTCTTGCATTCCAACTAAGGATTGAACTAACTTTAAAATTGATCCAGGTGGGTACTCTGCTTGAATTCCTCGGTTAAAAAGTGGCAAAAGTTTGTTGGTATCAAGTAATGGATAATTCACCCTGATATTTCGTGAGCCAACAAGTTGGTTTGGATCAAAAGATGGTGAACTTACCATAGCCAATATTTCACCTGTAGCTGGTTCAATGGCAACTATACAGCCTAATTTATTCTTCATAAGCTCCTCACCATAAGCTTGAAGCTCTATGTCCAAACCTAACTGAAGCGGTGGCCCTTGGAGAGCAAATGTATCCAGCTTTCCATCAGCGAAATTGTCCACTGCCTTGCCGCGAGCAGAAGTTAAAATAAACTTTATTCCCTTACGACCACGTAATTCTTTCTCATACTCCCTTTCAAGTCCCGCTCGACCAATAAAATCTCCCATCTTATAGAAATATCGATCTTTCTCTAACTCGTGAGGCCGAATCTCGTTTAAGTATCCAAAAATATGCCCCCCATTGGGATAAGGATAATCGCGCATACTCACTGTTTCCTCATAAAAACCCCGGAAATAAAATAATTCAGAAGCGATTCCAGCAATTTCTTCGGCAGTGAGTTCGCTCATGAACGCGTACGGCATATAACTTCGGTAATCATTCACAACCGTATCATTCCCAGTCTTTTTACTACGGGTTTTTCTGTCTAAACTAACGCGTATTTCCTCAAAACGTTCGCCAATTTCGTGATACTCTAAACCCAATAATTTGGCCAAGGCAGCCGTATCCAAATCCTTAATTTTATCCTCAACGAACATTAAATTATAGTACGTTTTATTGCCAACCACCTTATTCCCATAACGATCTAACAATATTCCGCGAGGTGGTTTTACATCAATTCGTTTTTGAGAAACTTCAGCGGCACGAGTCATCCAGCGATCATCGATAACCTGCATATAAAAAAGACGCACTGAATAGATAATACTCACTAAAATGAACAGCACAAGAAATACGATACGTCTTCCTTCGAGATTCATGACATGCGTTGCTTTTTGAAGAAAATGATTTGAATCAGTACAAAAATTAGTAACGTAAGTGCTCCACTCAAAAAGGTTTTCTGAAGAATGTATAGCACATCGGATAACCTAAAATACTCGAGAAAGAAAAACCACACATGATGAATCAACACCATTAGACTCGATACCGAAATAAACCATTTATAACCAAGGTCTACAACACTCGGTTGGCGGAAACTCTCGTACCCATCTCTAGGTGAAAATAACTTGAATAATTCTGGGCGAAAATAAGCCATGATTACAGCTGCACTTGCATGGAGTCCAAATGTATTCATAAAAAAATCAACCGAAACTCCTGTTACAAAAGCGATAATCATTAATGCAATTGCGCTCATATCAAAAGGCAGCAATAATATGAATAATGGGTATATCATGGGGTGAATTCCAAAACCGAAATCTAGCTGACCAACTATTAATCCTTGCGCTAGCACAAAAAGAAAAAACCGAATAATATGTATGTATATGCCAATCATTTAGTTCAATTCTTCAATGTCTCCCTGTAATTGTGTTAACTCTTCATCCAAAATATTATCAACAACAAAAACGGAATGAAGCTTGCGCATATCTTGCGAAAGATACACTTGTATATCCCACAAAGGCTTCCCTTCTATTAATTCAACAACATCAACTTTTCCTATTGTTAAGCCTTTTGGAAAATATCCACTGCTTCCTCGGGTTTTTATGAGAGCCCCTCGCTTGATGGGAATATCATTTGATACTCCGGTTAATGAAACTCTTCGTGGATCATTTTCAAGGTATTTAAGAATTCCAAATGCCTTGTTCCCTTCTACATAAGCGCTAAAATTGATGTTCTCAGTTAGTATCGATTTAACCACAGAGAAATGGTCAGATACATCGTAAACAGTTCCAACAACACCTACTGAAGAAACCACACCCATTTTCGGCTTGATTCCCTTTAATCGTCCAGCATCTATCGTAAAATAATTATTCTTATGTTGATGGGAAGAATTTATAACAGTAGCAGGAATATACCGATAAACTTGCTCATAGAGTGTATCATTTATCAGTGTGGTCTTACCATCGATACTCATGTAGGATTCCGGTAAATCCTCCATCATGTGTGCTATCCTAGCCTGTAATACTTCATTAGCCTGTGACAATGACAGATATTTGGTAATCTCATATTTCCATGAGAGTATATTTCCTGTAATGGAAGACGATGTATTAAAAAACTTAGTGCGAGGATAGCTCATCCAAGAAAAAAAGGACCCCAACGCAACCAATTGTAAGACGAGGAATACCAGGAATACTCGAAATCGTTGAAAAAAAGCAATTAAATTACGCATGAATATACTAACCCTGTTTTATTCCACTCCAGACGAAGCTTCATCAATCTATTAATTCAAAAGAAATAAGCGCCTAACCTCTAATCCCGAATCAAGAACTGGAAACGATCGATGTTTTTCAACGCTATACTCGTTCCACGTGCAACAGCTCTCAAAGGGTCTTCGGCAATGTGCACAGGCAATTTCGTTTTGATAGAGATTCGCTTGTCTAATCCACGCAGCATAGATCCTCCACCCGCCAAGTAAATACCTGTCTTGTAGATATCAGCAGATAATTCCGGCGGGGTCATCTCTAATGCACTAAGAATTGCCTCCTCTATTTTCGAAATTGTTTTATCCAATGCATGAGAAATTTCAGAATATGTAACAACTATCTCTTTAGGAATACCTGTCATCAAATCTCGTCCTCGCACAGCATATTCAGCTGGTGGATTGTCCAACTCTGGAAGGGCTGCACCTATTTCAATTTTAATTTGCTCCGCTGTTCGCTCTCCTACCAAAATATTGTGTTGACGACGCATATACTCCTCGATATCTGCTGTGAAGTCATCCCCCGCAACACGGATTGATTTATCACAAACGATACCACCAAGGGCTATCACCGCAATTTCAGAAGTACCACCGCCGATATCAATAATCATATTCCCCATGGGTTCTTCCACGTCGATTCCAATACCGATAGCTGCTGCCATCGGTTCATGAATCAGATATACCTCTTTGGCGCCTGCGTGTTCAGCAGAATCCCGAACAGCTCGCTTCTCTACTTCTGTAATACCCGATGGGATACAAATCACCATTCGCAATGAAGGATTAACGAGGCTTTTTCCTCCTTTAATCATTTTAATCATTCCACGGATCATTTGTTCCGCACTTTGAAAATCTGCAATAACACCATCTTTCAGTGGTCTCACTGTCTCAATCAACTTATGCGTTTTTCCGTGCATTTGTTGCGCTTTCTTTCCGATAGCCACAATCTTTCCACTCTGAATGTCCTTTGCGACAATCGACGGCTCATCTACAACAACCTTGTCATTCATGATGATGAGCGTGTTTGCAGTTCCCAAATCAATGGCAATTTCCTGCGTTAAAAAACTAAATAATCCCATGTGTATTTACCTCCAAATTCACTATTGTGTTCGACCCGAATAAAAGTACGACTAATATAATTAAAAAACTGTTTTAAAATTTAAACTCTTAAATTAATGTTTAAAATGTCTGTTCCCCGTCATTACCATTGCTAATCCGTGATTGTTACAATAATCAATTGACAATTGGTCCTTGATGGAGCCACCCGGTTGTACGACAGCTTTTATTCCTGCATCATCAGCGATTTCCACGCAATCTGGAAAAGGAAAAAATGCATCTGAAGCCATCACGGCACCTGTCAAGTCAAAATTAAATGACTGTGCCTTGTGAATAGCTTGTCTCAGTGCGTCAACCCGAGAAGTTTGTCCTGTTCCACTGGCTAATAATTGCCCGTTCTTAGCTAAGACAATTGTATTTGATTTCGTATGCTTTACCAGTTTATTCGCAAATTCCAAATCCTCTAATTGTTGCTCAGTTGGTTTAACATTAGTAACAGACTGAAAGTCCTCCTTCTTATCGGTAATCATGTCTTTATCTTGCTCCAAGACCCCGTTTAAGATGGTTCTAAATTGTTTTCTAGGCAACTCAACAGGCTTCTGAACGAGAATCATCCTGTTCTTCTTGTTTTTCAAAGTTTCGACAGCTTCTGCTGCAAAAGCAGGCGCAATGACTACTTCACAAAAAAGCTCGTCAATCAAACTAGCTGTATCATTATCTATGGTTGTATTCGCAATTAAAATCCCTCCAAAAGCAGAAACGGGATCACCCGCTAAAGCAGCTTCATAGGCTTCTTTAATTGTCCGGCGTGTAGCAAAGCCACAAGCATTGTTATGTTTTAAAATCGCAAAAGTTGGCGCACTGTCTTTAAACTCGGCAATTAAACTAACCGCAGCATCCACATCCAATAAATTATTGTAGGAAAGCTCCTTTCCATGTAACTTTTCGAACATTGCTTCTAAATCACCATAAAAAACTCCTTTTTGATGTGGGTTCTCACCGTAGCGCAAAGTCTGAGCTTCCTGAATACTTTGCTTGAAAAGGTCCAACTCATCATTATTAAAGTAATTAAAAATATGTGTGTCGTAGTGCGATGAAACGTTAAATGCATCCCGAGCAAAAGCTCTTCGTTGATCAATAGACGTTTCAGCGCCTTGACTTTCTAGCAATTCTAAAAATGCAGGATACTGATTTTTTGAAGGGACAATAACTACGTCTTCATAATTTTTAGCTGCCGCTCGAATCAACGCAATTCCTCCAATGTCTATTTTCTCAATAATATCTGAATGACTCGCTCCTGATGCAACCGTCGCTTCGAATGGATATAAATCCACCATGACTAAATCCATATTCGGAATTTCATACTCGGCTACTTGGGCTTTATCCGTCTCGTGGTTTCGGCGATTCAAAATCCCTCCAAAAATTTTTGGGTGAAGCGTCTTAACTCTACCTCCTAAAATTGATGGATAAGAAGTTAAATCCTCAACACGTTCTACCGAAATCCCGAGATCTTCAATAAAACTTTGAGTTCCACCCGTGCTATAGATAGTTACTCCGTTCTTAATCAACGCCCTAACTATCGGTTCGAGGCCATCTTTATCAAAAACTGAAATTAGCGCATTCGCTATTTTTTTGTTCGCCATATCATTAAATCAATTGAAAGGTGCAAAAGTACAGAGTTTGAATTTTATACGCATACTTTCAAGCGGATAATTGTTCTGTTTTTTTGATTTTTCCAATCAATTCAAAAAATCTAATGTAAAATCGTGTGATTTTCTCCAAATTCGACCAAGAAACTTTAAAATCAGTGCTGGACTATTATTTCACGACACTCAGGATAAATATTTTATTTCCCGAGGTTACGATACGCATAGAATACACACCTTGTTGCCAATCCGAAACATCCAAACGCATGGAAGACAACCCTTCAAATTGCTCAGTGAAAACAGTTCTTCCAGTGACATCTAGCACCGAGATTTCTGCACTGGATACCCGTGAAAAAGAAACCTGTAATTCATCCTTGACTGGGTTAGGATAAGCATCAACCTGAAGGCTGTACTCTTCCTCTAATCCAACATTGCAGCCAGACAAACAAGAAGTTACCCCTGGTTCAATCGTCCCCCAGTTCACATCAAAATGAGTAGCCGTTGGTGTATTGTCACAAATATCCAATGTACCTTTTACAAAACCAAAGTTGGTCGTTGATTCACCCAAGCAAAACTCACCTGAACCCTTTAGTGTATCGCTATTGATAAAATCACGGAGGACATGAAACACTCCATTGTTCTCAACAATTGCATCAAAAGTAGATAGGTTTCCAGAAGCAAAATCGCGTCCAACGGACACATCCCTTCCTTGGGCAACAACTACTTGATTTAAATTGAGAAAATCATTCTCCACGAAAAAAGAACCTGATCCAGTGATGTTCAAAATCCCATCATTACCCACATCGAAAGAGCTGACATTTCCAGCGGAAACATTACATGTCCCTCAATTATAGAGTGAGTCAGACACTACATAACCTGTATTCATCACTGTGCCCTCATTTAAAAAGTCGCCATTGAAGAGCGTGCCTTCGTTCATGAACATCCCTTGATTATAAATACTGTCTGTGCCATTCAGTAATCCATGATTCATAAATGTTGAATTCATGCTCACGTATAATGCAGTGTCAAGCAATAGATTGGCATGATTATGACCAACAGCACCTGCTGTAAACGCTAAATTAGTTAGTGTGGTCTGACCGTAATTGGAAAATGTTGTGGATGCTCCGTCAAACAAAATACTTATACCGCCAGTACTCTCAACAAATGAGCCTGATGCATGAACAGTGATAGAACCACCGGAATTCATCAGCCAATCAACATCCATCGTAATAGCGTGATAGATATTGATATCATCAGTAGTCGATGGGATACACGTACAGTCCCACACATAAGGATTGCTTGCAGTTCCGTTCATTACTGAGCTAATGGTTTGTTGACCAAACACAATGCTGAAAAGGAGTAAAAAGAAGAGTGTAGTAGTCGTTCTCATGTTATTTTTATTTTCAAAGATAACGGAAGGAATTCAGTTCGCCAAAACAAAATTTATATGTTTCAGGCTACAATTTGAACATATCAAAATCAAAGATTCGAGAAAAACCACCTATGTTCAACTTTTCATATTACATTTGCATCGTCTCTAAGGGGTGTCTGCCAGCTGGTGGACTGAGATTATACCCATTGAACCGGATCAGGTTAGTACCTGCGGCGGGAAGATGACTTTTTAATGCTAGTGTTGATTCTAATTAATTATTAATTCCAAGAATTAGCCCCTTATTCTTGTTAAAATGTTTAAAGACATGAAAACAAGAAATGTTTTAAAAGCCTTGGCAGTGATATTTATACTGTCGTCTGGTGCGAAAGCACAATTCTCCATTTCAGGAACAGTGAAAGATACAGAAGGTGTACTCCTCACTGGTGTTATGGTGGTCCTCAACGACAAAGCACGGGGAACAAATACCCGGATCGACGGGACATACACTTTATCCAATCTTGCTCCAGGAAACTACACGGTAGTAGCTCGATTCTTCGGTTACGAGCAACAATCAAAATCCATTGAGCTTACAGAGGGAGATGAAGTGCTAGACTTCTCTCTGAAACTATCTTTCTTCATGCAAGAGGGAATAGAAGTGCGTGGAATTCGCGCCAGCGAAAAAACACCAACGACCTACACCAACCTCGATCGCGAAGAAATCGAACAACAAAACTTTGGTCAGGACTTACCGTTCTTACTACAATCTACACCATCCACTGTAGTTACATCTGACGCAGGTGCTGGAGTTGGATATACAGGTGTAAGTATTCGAGGAGTTGATCCAACACGAACCAACGTCACCATAAATGGAATTCCCATCAACGACTCCGAATCACAGGGTGTGTTTTGGGTGAACATGCCTGACTTCACTTCCTCCATTGAGGACATGCAAGTTCAACGAGGTGTAGGAACCTCTTCGAATGGTGGAGCAGCATTTGGAGCAAGTATTAATATCAATTCTAACCAAATCAACAAAGAAGCCTATGGTGAACTCGACAACTCATACGGAACATTCAATACGTGGCGCAATACTGTAAAAGCTGGAACAGGATTGATCAATGATAAATTTACTTTGGACGCCCGGCTTTCCAGAATTTCATCGGATGGATTTGTAGACCGTGGAACATCTAATTTGCGCTCCTACTATTTATCAGGAGCTTGGTTGGGCAAAAAGTCTTCACTGCGCGCTATTATTTTTGGTGGACACGAAGTCACCTATCAAGCTTGGTATGGCACCCCTGAAAGTCGAATTAAAAATGACGAACAAGGAATGCTAGATTACGCCGCACGAAATGGATTAACACCAGAACAAACCGATAACCTACTTAGCTCCGGAAGAACTTATAACTTTTACGAATACGAAAACGAAGTGGATAACTATAAGCAAGATCATTATCAATTGCACTTCGCGCATCAGTTCAATAAAAAGTGGAATGCCAATGTAGCTGCTCACTACACTTATGGACGCGGATATTATGAACAATTCCGAGAAAATGATCGTTTTTCCACGTATGGTTATGACCCAATTGCAGTAAATGGAGACACATTGAATCGTATGGATTTAATTCGAAGAAGATGGTTAGATAATAACTTTGGAGGAGGAGTGTTCAATATTAACTACACAAACTATAACGGACTAGAGCTTACTTTAGGCGGTGGTGCTAACGCGTACGATGGTGATCACTTCGGAGAAGTAATCTGGGCGCAATATCTTCCTGATAGCGATATTCGCGATCGCTATTATGACAACAATGCCTTTAAAATTGATGCAAATAGCTACCTCAAAGGAACATATGAATGGAACAACTTAACATTCTTCGCGGATGCCCAATTGCGACACATTGATTACACGTTCTTAGGAATCGACGACGTGAGCGGTATTCTGACAGAAGTAGAACAAAACGTAAAGTATAACTTCTTTAATCCGAAAGCTGGACTTTCCTACAAATTAAAAGAGAATCGAACGCTTTACGCCTCTTATGCAGTAGCTAACAGAGAACCCGTTCGGAGAGATTTCCGTGAAAGTTCGCCGGAAAGTAGACCACAACATGAAACATTAAACAACCTAGAAGCGGGCTACAGATGGCACGGTAAAAAAGGATTTGTGAATGCGAACTTTTATTTCATGGATTATGACAACCAACTCGTTCTTACTGGTCAAATTAATGATGTAGGGGGATATACTCGTACCAATGTAAAAGACAGCTATCGCGCTGGAATCGAGCTAGAAGGAGGGTATAAAATCCTAGATAATTTAGGGATAACAGGAAACTTAACGCTGAGTCAAAATAAAATTGTTGAATTCACAGAATACATGGATGCGTATGATGTCAATTTCGACTATTTAGGTCAAGTGGAAACAGTTCATCAAAATACAGATTTGGCTTTTTCACCCAACATCATTGCAGGTGCAACAATTAATTTCGAGCCCATTAAAAACCTTCGCCTAAACTGGATGTTCAAACATGTGGGGGCTCAGTTTTTGGATAATACTTCAAATGAGACTCGCATGTTAGATAGCTACTTCATATCTCATCTAAACATAGCGTATACCATCAAAGACAAACTCTTCAAAGAAACTACGATAGGATTGCGTATAAATAACCTTTTCAACGGATACTTCAATAGTGAGTTTGAGAATAATGGATATACTTGGGGTTATATCTACGACAATAAGAGGATAGATGAGAACTTCTATTACCCTCAAGCAGGGGCACATTTTCTGTTACGATTAACTATAAAACTATAGATTATTCAATTGTTCTAAGGCTCCGGATATTTCTGGAGCCTTTTATTTTTATGATTGTAACATTGAAATCGCTCTCCTAAAACAATTTCATAAGTATTCATTAATCCCTGCCGGCCATTTGACAAAACATCAAAGGCTACTGACTTAAGATGTGCCTATTTCCTGTCTCTTCGAACAAATTTATTTTTCGCGTGTTTTTGTCTCTTAGATAACATAATTTGGCTCATGAAAATTTTAGCAACTATTCCTTTTGTGCTTTTCGCTCTGCTAACTTTTGCTCAAATCGAAGGAACAATAGTGGGCGAAGTGCGAGACGCCAATACCGACGAACCCTTAGCATTTGCGAAGGTATTCATCGAAGGTATGCAATTGGGTGCCACAACGGAATTAGACGGAACGTATCGCTTAGAAGTGCCTACTGGAACATATACTATCAAAGTAACCTATCAAGGGTATAACGATGTAAAAAAATACAACATTGCCGTGAACTCGGGAAGCCCCCAAGTTCTGAATTTTCGTATGTCAAGCATGACCACCGAATTAGAAGAAGTTCAAATTGTCTATGACAAAAATTCCATGGCGAAAACAACGGATATGGTGACCCCTTTATCCGTTCAAAAGCTTACTGCCGAGGAAATAAAATCCAATCCTGGAGGTAATTTTGATGTTTCAAAAGTGGTACAAACCCTTCCAGGAGTTGGTGGATCCGCTGGCGGGGCACAACGCAACGACATCACCATTCGAGGTGGAGCCCCGAACGAAAATGTTTACTACTTAGATGGTATTGAAATACCTGTATTGAATCACTTTCAAACACAAGGCTCCTCTGGCGGTGCTCAAGGAATTCTTAATGTTTCGTTTATTGAAGACTTGAAACTTACCTCTTCCGCTTTTGATGCCCGCTATGACAATGCACTTGCATCGACATTCGTCATCACCCAAAGACAAGGAAATTCTGAAAAAATCTCTGGAAATATTCGGAGTAGTCTAACTGAATCTGCTCTTACGCTAGAAGGCCCATTAGGCAAGAATAAGAAAACAGACTTCTTGGCTTCATCGCGTCTTTCGTATTTGGACCTTTTGTTTACCTTGATTGATTTACCGATTCGCCCAAATTTCTCTGACTATCAACTTAAGGTCTCGCACAAAATCGATGATAAATCAAGTCTTACCTTTATAGGGTTAGGAGCAATAGACCGCTTTAATTTTGCCGAAACACGTGATGAAACGCTTGAAACAGCTTTCTTTAGAAGATCGCTGCCTTTTATATCCCAATGGACATACACCACGGGGGTTGCCTACAAAAAACGATTTGAAGGCGGGTTTTACAACATTGCTGTCAGCCGGAATATGTTTAATAATCAATTAGATCAATTTGAGGATGCGCAGAACGGCAATGAAAATTTCCGCAACTTGAAATTACGTTCTCAAGAAATTGAGAATAAATTCCGCTTCGATTATAACAAATATCAAAATGGGTGGAAATATTCTTATGGATTGATGGGGCAATACGTAAAATATAATACCAGCATCTTCAATCGCATTTCAGCAGGAGTTTTCGATACTAGCGGTGTGCAAATTATGCCCCCAATTGTTATCAATGCCAACAGCGCGATTGATTTCTTCCGGTATGGAGCGTTTGGACAAATATCGAAGAATGTATTGAAAGACCGTTTATTGGTGTCGTTCGGTTTGAGAACTGATATGAATACCTTCACAACTGGAGGAAACAATCCACTGGAAACTGCTTCTCCTCGTTTGTCCTTTGCATATAGCTTAAGTAAGAAATGGGACTTGACAGCATCCGTTGGACGCTATTTTAAACTCCCGCCATATACCTCTCTCGGATTCCGTGATGAAAATGATGTTTTAGTAAATATCGATGCCGAATATATCCAATCGAACCATTATGTTTTAGGCACACAGTTTCTTCCAAATGACGGCCTTCGGCTTACGTTAGAAGGGTTTTTCAAGACATATGCAAACTACCCAGTTTCCTTGGTTAATGGAATCTCATTAGCCAATCAAGGACAAGAGTTTGGAGCAATTGGGAACGAGCCAATAACAAGTATAGGTGATGGAGTTACCTATGGCGCAGAAATATTCATTCAACAAAAGTTAGTCAAGAATATCTTTTACGTGGTAAGTTACACCTATGTTCGTAGTTTATTTTCGGGATTAGACAATGACCTCATCCCCTCTGCATGGGATGCTCAACATCTTTTATCTGGGACATTAGGCTGGAAATTTGGAAAGAAAAAAGACTGGCAATTAGGATTGAAATACCGTTTTGCAGGTGGCGTTCCTTACACTCCTTGGGATCTTCAGGCTTCACAAATGAACTATGCGGTGCTAGGTAATGGAGTGTTGGATTTTGACGACGTGAATGGCGAACGTTTATCGAATTTTCAGCAACTCGATTTTAGACTCGATAAAATCGTTAACCTAAAAAAGCTAAGTTTTACCTTTTACATCGATATTCAAAACTTACTAGGGTTTGAAAATCAGTCACCAGATTACTATACATTTCAACGAAAACCAGATGATAGCGGATTTGAGACGACAGATGGGCAGCCTTTAAAACCAGATGGATCCAATGCTATTCCAGTAATCCTACCCAATTCGTCGGCACTAGTTACGCCTACACTCGGTGTTATATTTGAGTTTT
>Ga0181574_10002395_pt1 | contig 17139 bp, 15 predicted proteins | sample 101ome_24_FD_145600 | JGI IMG/M metagenome (GOLD analysis project Ga0181574, IMG submission 145600) | Coastal salt marsh microbial communities from the Groves Creek Marsh, Skidaway Island, Georgia - 101410AT metaG (spades assembly) | ecosystem: Environmental > Aquatic > Marine > Intertidal zone... | reverse complement strand
TAGAGCGACATCAGGCAACATGGCTTTTAATACCTACAACAAAGATGTAAACACACGACCCACAACAGGTACAATCTATCCTAGAACTAGGATTAGACGCAGAGGATAAATAACTGCATGTTACTATTTGAACTAGACCAACCAGCATTTACACAAGTGTCAGCAAAAGTTGACATGTTTAGTAAGAATCCTATTAATCCACAGCGTGAAGTGGGTAATAAGTCTCCTGTGGAAGCACATGCTGAGGACAAGGATGAACCACAGTATCAGGATAGCACTGCGGCTATGAAAACAGATACCCGCAAAACACGTCTTACACTGGAACAAATAAGCAAATTGCGTAAACTAGCAGACTTAAAAGCGGCAGAATATCAAGAGTCTGTTAAAGAAATTAGACGCCAATTTGCTGCTCCTCCTGCACAATAATCTCTATAGTCTACTTTTTGGCTCAAAAAGTACGCATTTTTCTCATAAAAACTCCTTATTACTAAATAAAACTACAATTGCCTTATGAATATAGGAGTTAACAAATGTCACAAAATAAATTTGAACAATTGATTGAACTGTTTATCGCAGAAGATGAGCAGGGCGCAAAAGATTTGTTCCATGAAATCGTGGTTGAAAAGTCACGTGACATCTACGAAGGTTTAGTAGATGAGGATCAAGTCGAAGAAACTGCAGAAGTAGAAGAAGCAGTTGAAGAAGTTGAAGAAGACGAAACTGTTGAAGAAGATGAAGCAGTTGAAGAATCAGACTTTGACGAAGCAGAACTAGGTGGCGATGCAGCCGACGATATGATTGACGATATCGAAGCCGACGAAGAAGGTCTTTCAATGGAAGATGACGAAGGCGACGAAGAAATCGAAGATCGTGTTGTAGACCTAGAAGACGCTCTAGACGAATTGAAAGCAGAATTTGAAGCACTAATGGCTGGTGACGATGCTGCTGACGACGACGCAATGGACATGGACATGGACATGGACATGGGCGACGAAGAAGAAGGTGAAGAAGAAGGTGAAGAAGAGGAAGAAATGGAATCTGCATTTGAAGAAGCAGAAGAAATGGTCCGCGAATACACCGAAAAGGCTCCTGCACCTGTAACTAGTGAAGAAGGTGACGGATCAGCAGGTCCAGTTGCTGGAAAAAACGACATGGGCGGTAAAGCAGTAGATCCAACTGGTGAAGAAAAAGGTGGAGCAACACCTAAGTCAACAGATATGGGTATGTCTACTAAGCCCGATATGAAAAAAGTATAATTAGGAAACTCTTATGTTATACTTGAGAGAGAACTTAACTTTTGACCAAGCAGGCGTTATAGTTGAAGCAACTGAAAATGCCAATGGTGGTAAGGATCTCTACATGAAAGGCATTTGTATCCAGGGCGGGGTTAAAAACGCAAACGAGCGTGTTTACCCTGTCTCTGAGATTACCGATGCTGTAAGTTCAATTAATGAACAAATCAAAGCCGGCAACAGCGTATTAGGCGAAGTTGACCATCCAGATGATCTCAAAATTAACCTTGATCGAGTATCACATATGATTGAAAATATGTGGATGGATGGACCTAACGGGTACGGCAAACTAAAGATTCTACCAACTCCAATGGGTAATCTTGTGAAAACCATGTTGGAGAGCGGAGTAAAACTTGGAGTCAGTAGCAGAGGCAGTGGAAACGTAAGTGAATCTACTGGTAATGTTAGTGATTTTGAAATTGTCACAGTTGACGTTGTGGCACAACCCAGTGCACCAAATGCATATCCAGTAGCGATTTACGAAGGACTACTTAATATGCGTGGGGGGCATAAAGTACTTGACGTTGCTCGTGAAGCAAACGGTGACGCCAAAGTGCAAAAATACCTGAAAGAGGAAATGATTCGTCTTATCAGGGACTTAAAGATCTAGGAGATCCAAATGCTAGATGCTATCAAACCACTACTAGATAGCGACCTTGTTAATGAGGAAACTCGTTCTGCCATTGCTGAACAATGGGAAGCAAAAATGAACGAAACTCGTCAGCAGGTTACTGCAGAACTTCGCGAGGAGTTTGCACAACGCTATGAGCATGATAAATCTACTATGGTTGAAGCCTTAGATCGTATGGTTACTGAAGGTCTTACTACTGAACTTGAGCAAATTGCTCAGGAGCGTAAAGCAGCAGTAGAAGATCGGGCAAAAGCAGTTGCTAAACTACAAGAAGCAACTGGTACTTTTGACACATTCTTAGTAAAAACACTTAGTGAAGAAATTAAAGAACTACACAGTGAAAGAGCTCAACAACAAGAATTGATTGGCAAACTCGAAAAGTTTGTTACTTCACAACTTGCTGAAGAGATCAGTGAGTTCCAGAAAGATCGTCAAGATGTTGTTGAAACTAAGGTTCGTTTAGTTAAAGAGGCTCGTGCAAATTTTGACACACTCAAAGAAAAGTTTGTTAAGCACACAAGCAAGGCAGTAAACGAAGCAGTAACTGACTATCTAAAAGGTGAAATGACTCAACTTAAAGAAGATATTCAGGTTGCAAAAGAAAATACTTTCGGACGTAAAATCTTTGAAACTTTTGCTACAGAATTCTCTGCAAGTCACCTCAATGAAAACCAAAAGATTAAGGAACTAGAAGCAGCAGTCGCTAAGGCTACTGAAGAAGTTGCTCAAATCAATGAGAGTCTTGAAGAGAAGGCTAAACTAGTTGAGAGCAAAGAGCAAGAAATTGCTATGATTCAAGAGGGTGTTGAGCGTAAAGAAACACTTAATACACTATTGAAGCCACTCAACAAAGATAAGGCAGCGATTATGACTGACCTACTTGAAAGCGTACAGACTTCAAAGTTGAAGACTGCTTTCGATCGTTACCTACCAGCAGTATTAGACGGTAAATCAATGATAAAAGAATCAAAAGAATCTAAGAAAGAAACTATTACTGAAGTTACTGGTAACAAAGAACAAAAAACAGTCCAGGTTCAAGATGACAGCAACATTGTTGACATCCGCAAACTTGCAGGCTTGAAATAAAGTACAAATGAGGAGACAATTATGTCAGACGTACTACTAGAAAGCCGTTGGGACGATACCAAAGATGCACTTCTTGAAGGTCTAGAAGGTAATCGCCGCAACAGCATGAGTGTTGTTCTAGAGAACACACGCAAATACTTGAAAGAGGCAGCATCAACAGGTGCATCAGCAGCAGGTAACGTAGCAACACTTAACCGTGTTATCCTACCAGTTATCCGTCGTGTTATGCCAACTGTTATCGCTAACGAAATCGTTGGTGTTCAGCCAATGCAAGGTCCAGTTGGACAAATTCACACTCTACGTGTTCGTTATGCAGACAGTGTAACTTCAACAGCAAGTGCACCGTTTGATACAAACACAGTTGCTGGTGACGAAGCACTATCACCATTCAAAATTGCTACAGCATATTCAGGTTCGACTTCAACAGGTCGTGGTGACACAACTGCAGCAAAAGAAGGTACAGGTGGTTCACAACTAAGTATCCAGATCCTAAAGCAGCCAGTCGAAGCAAAGACTCGTAAACTACAGGCACGCTGGACATTTGAAGCAGCTCAAGACGCACAGTCAATGCACGGCATCGACGTTGAAGCAGAAGTAATGGCTGCTCTAGCACAAGAAATTACTGCAGAAATTGATCAGGAAGTTCTAGGTTCACTACGTTCACTAGCAGCAACTGAAGAAACATTTAACCAAGCAGCAGTTTCTGGTACAGCAACATACGTTGGTGACGAGCATGCAGCTCTTGCAGTTCTAATCAACCGTACAGCAAACAAGATTGCACAGCGTACACGTCGTGGCGCAGGTAACTATGCAGTTGTATCACCTGAAGCACTAACAGTTCTTCAGTCAGCATCAACTTCAGCGTTTGCTCGCACAACAGAAGGTGCATTTGAAGCACCAACAAACACAAAGTTTGTAGGTACACTAAACGGCGCAATGCGCATTTATGTGGATTCATATGCAGCAGATAGCACAGCAGTACTAGTTGGCTACAAAGGCTCAAGTGAAACAGATGCGGCAGCATTCTATTGCCCATACGTTCCGCTAATGTCAAGTGGCACAGTACTTGACCCATCAACATTCGAACCAGTAGTGTCATTCATGACACGTTACGGCTACGTTGAACTTTCAAACACTGCAAGTTCACTAGGTAACGCTGGTGACTATGTAGGTGAGGTTGCAATGTCAAACATCTCATTCTCATAAGTCGACTTACTTACAGAGAGAAATAGGAACAGCACCTTCGGTGCTGTTTTTATTTGACTAATTTGTTTCAATAAATATTATTTTAAAGGAAAATGCTATGGAAAAATATTACGTTGCAACTAGTTGGGATGCGTCAGGACACAGTCCAGCCCAAGCAGAAATCGATCAAGGCATTGAATCATTAACTAAGTTTCCTGGAAGTCATACATACAATATTAGTTGTTGGCAACCTCACTTAGAAAATGATAAAGATAAACTTACAAATAGAATATGGCAATGGATTGAACATTATTGTCGTGCTAAACTAGATTATAGTAGCATGAGACTAGCAGATAAACAAGTCTGGTGGTTGTGCAGTCCAGAAAGTCTAGTTGTTGAAAATGATCCTGTGATGTCAACATATGAACAAATCTTCACAAGACAGCATCTTGCAAGTCAAGTGTTAGATTCTGATACTATATATGATACTACAAGAGATAACTGGGACAATCATCACATGGATACTAGAACAGCAATGATCCGCGGCGTACTACCTAGAGCATACATGCAACTTCACTGTATGATGGACTACATGTATAGTAAACTAGGATACTTTCCTATTGTATTAAACAGACCTATGACGCTTGCAAAAGAGTTCAATGCAGAGTTTGGATCATACTTTGGACATACACCTGTACTACCATTGTGTTTTAGCACATATTACAGCATGCCTAGAATAGTAAAACATAATACTACACAACGCGAACTAGTTCACAGTGCTAATGGCGCAATTACACAGTTCAAACCTTATAAAGTTTATGAACATGCACCAGGTAAAAAAGAACTGCCGAACAGCCATTGGTGGATTGATGGTAAACTAGGTCCAGCACTTAGTCAAAAAGAAAAAGAACAGGAATATGTACTAAAAAGGCATGATTTTCCTGACACTATAAATGACGTAAATTTTGATCTAACAAAAGACTTGATCTAGCACCATCCGTTAATGTAATCTTCTCGCATAAGACCTTTGATCAATTGTGTTTGCACACTAGTTAATTGTGGTTTAGGTTTAGATGATCTTAAATTTACAGTTTTTGCGCCAAGCATATCTGCTATAGCAGAGGATTGTGTATATTCAAATACATGAGTATAGAAGTTTTTGTTATTGCCTAATCTAGCAGTATTTGTTTCGCAGTGATCTCTAACTGTTTGACTGGTCATATAGTGATCGAAGTTATGCAAAAATTCTACAATATTGTGTTCGCCTCGCCATAAACTATCCTGTGCTTTACTAGGTGCAAACATTGTATGATAAAATCCACTTACAAACTTGTCTACTGGATCTCGCCATAGTGCAATGCGTATATCGCATTCTGCTAGTTCATCACAGTATTCTTCAAAGTATTTTTTCTTAATGTAAACGCCTGGTGCACGAACTTTAAATGTATTGTATGCTTGTATTTCTTCAGGATCTGCATTCCATAATACTTGTGCTACATAACTTAATACACTAGTACTTGCACATTTTTGATTGCGCACAATACCCCATGATTGATTATTATACTCGAATTTAATAAGTGCCATACGATAAATACTTATGTCGGCACATTCCGGCTTATGCGGTTTAACCCACCGCGTACCAAGTAGAACTTGGATAGGGCTTCTATAAAGGAGAAAACAAATGGGACGTCCACTAAGAACAGCAAAAACAGTTGATGGTAATTTTCACACAGGTGCGATCGGTGCAGATTCAGGCACAGGTCAACAGGTTCGTATGATTGCATTTGTCACAGGTGGCAGTGCAAACAACACATCAAGTATTACACAAAAAGGCACACATCGTTTCCGTTGCACAACATCAGATGGTACAGAAACTTGCACACTAACAGCAGTTGCAAGTGGCTCGCTATCAGGAGGTCAGTGCCAACTAACAGCAACAGATTCAGCAGGCGGCACTTACTTTGTAAGTCGCATTGGTCCTAACTGGATTGAAATTGGTGCATTAGGCACAGGTTCACAGGTTGCAGTAGGTGATCGTGTACAGTGGGTTGATGATCAAACTTCAGCAGTTGCTATCAACACAGGTACATATGCTATTGGCGATGTAAATCAGCCAGGCAGATTCCAGGTAGTAACAAACTAAGTTTTTGTATTGACACAAAGAAAGGGTACAGTTATAATAAACTGTATCCTTTTTTAACGACATGAATAAAGATTTTGCATTTATATTAGGTAATGGTATAACACGGCTAGAAGTAGACTGTGAAGGTTTGCTTGACTACGGTTATGTGTACGGTTGTAATAGAATATATCAAGAGTTTGCTCCGACTGTGCTAGTAAGCACAGACGCAGGTATGGCAGAAGAAATACAACAGTGTGGATACAGTGCAAGATACACACACTACACTAGAAGTAACAATAAAATTAAAAACAGTGGAGCACATGTTTTGCCAAAAGAAATACATGGTTATAGCAGTGGCCCGGCAGCACTAGGACTTGCTGCTCTCAGTGAATCAAACTATTTGTTTATGATAGGCATGGATCTTAAAGGTGTTAACAATCATATTAACAACATATATGCAGGGACAGCAAACTATAAAGAAAAAAACGCGGAACCTATGTATTTTGGCAATTGGGTTGATCAAATTTGCACACTTATAAAAAAACATAGTAATAAAAGATTCATGCATATAAATCCTTTAGATAACTTTACTGCAGATGAATTCCGTAAGAATCCAAACTTTGAAACAATGTCATTAGAGGAGTTCAAGAGGATGATAAATAAACTATAAAGCAGGATTATTAAACTATGAGTCAAACTAAAAGAGTTTCTGGTGTATACACTATTGATGCTACAAGTGTTACACTTGACAATGATGTTACAATCTCAGGTAACTTAACAGTTACTGGTACTACTAATAGTGTTGAAACAACAAATACACGCATTACTGACAACATTGTTACTTACAACCAGGGTGCAACTGGTGCAGGTGTAGGCGGAACTGGTTTTAGTGGTATTGAAATTGAACGTGGTAGTTTAGACAATGCACTACTAGTGTTTGACGAAAGTGATGATTCATTTAAAGTTAGTACTGATGGTGGTAGTAGTTATACTACACTAGCAACTGGTGGCGGTGGGTTAGGAAACGTTGTAGAAGATACAACGCCTCAACTTGGCGGCGATTTAGATATCAATGGTAAGAATATTGTAAGTGCTACAAGTAACACAGATATTCAACTTGTGCCTAACGGAACAGGTGTAGTTACAATTGCCAGTGCGCTAAAACTAAACGATCAAGCAATTGCACCTAGCAGTGTAACAGGTGCTACACTATTATACGCAGACACAGCAGCAGGCGGTGGTACTGGTGTATTTTTTAACGATGGCGGTACTAGTGATGAACTAGTAAGCAAAAGCAAAGCCATTGTATATGGATTAATTTTTTAAAGGACGGATAAATGGCAATTAGTCAAGCAACAGTAGGAACAAGTGCTACAACAGTATATACAAGCACTAATACAACAGCAATTACTTGTATGTTCTTTATGAACGATAATGCGGCATCGAGAACACTTGATATCCATGTTGTTAAGAATAGTGAAAGTTTAGCGGCTACTAACAAGATTGTTAAAACTATTACTGTTGATCCTGCAGACACATATGTTATTAATATTGAAAAACTTGTACTTGACAACGGCGATACTATTCAGTGTGTTGCTAGTGCAGGCTCAAGCATACAAGCAACAATTAGTTCAGTGAGTATCTAATGGCAGGTTTTGTTAAAACAAAAGGTGTGTTTGATGGTGGAGATACCATCAAAGGTGCAAACGAAACAGGCGCTACTGGCACACCATCTGGTGGTGCCGCAGATCGTCCTACCGATCCACAAACAGGTGATCTTCGCTTTAACACAGACGACGGTGCGCTAGAAGTTTATGATGGTACACAGTTCCAAACACTATCAACTACTGGTGTAGCAACTATCACACAGGATTCATTTACTGGTGATGGATCAACAACTGTGTTTACTATGAGCACAAGTGTTGAAAGTGACCAAACACAGCGTATTGTAGTTGCAGTTGGCAACGTTTATCAAAACCCAGCAAGTGCTTACACACTAAGTGGAACTTCAATTACGTTTACAAGTCCTCCTGGAAGCAGTGAAACAATTACTGTCATCCACGGTTACGACAGTACAGGCTAAGCATAAATACACTTAACAAACCCTGTCACCTCGGACGTTAGTAGGTGATCGCAAGATAGCGGAGTGTACAAGTATGGCTATAAGTCGTATTGGGGGTAAGGCCCTCAAAGCAAATCTAGAACGTGATAGCAATCTAGCATTTAACACAGATACACTCGTAGTAGATTATACCAATGGTCGTATTGGTATTGGAAACACAAGCCCAACAACAAATTTAGATATTACTGGTAGCACTGCAATCAGTTCAACACTCACTGTTGGTTTACAAGCAGACATTGACGGTATTAGAATACTAGACAATAAAATTGTTGCTACTCGTAGTAATGATGATATTGTTCTAGTTGCAAGCGGTACAGGCAATGTAAACGTAAACGAACATCGTATTGTAAATGTAACTGATCCAACAAGCAATCAGGATGCAGCAACCAAGGCCTATGTAGACAGTCAGATAAGTGCAGGTGCAGTAAGCACGGGCATGGATATTACACTAGGTACACCAACAGACAGTGATCTAGTTACAAGTGGGTTATACAAAAGTTGGACTACTAGTACAAAAATTACAGACAGTATTGATGACCTTAATGAAGTTGTGCAAAATGTTCTCAACAACACCGCAGTAAGCAATGTAGATTTTACTGCTAACACCACAGCAGGTGGTGCAGGAACAGCAGTTACACTAACTATAACCGCAGATGGAAATCCTAATAGATATGACATTACCTGGGGGGATGGCGATACTACTACAGGCACAAGTGATAGCACTCCAACACACACATATAGCACCAACGTTGGCTCGCCGTTCACAGTAACAGTTAGAGCATATAACAACAGTGGCAGTGGTAGCGGCAGTGAAGAAAGTAAAACAAGAATAAGTTATATCACAATCTATACAGCAACACCTGTTGTGAGTTTTGATTTGTATAGAGCAAGTTCAGGCGGTAGTGCGCTAACGGGCAACGATTTATATGTGATCGAAGGCGACAGTTTGTATATGGATAACAACACTACAAACATTGGTGCTGCTACAGTTGATTACACAATGGATTGGGGAGATGGCTCTGGTGATGATAGTATTGCCAGTGACAGTGATGCAGGTGGCACAGCAGGCGCAAGACTACAGCATACTTGGGGACAAGGCACAAACAGTAGTACAGGTAGAGACACACTTACACTTACACTAAACAGTCATAGTACAGCGTTGCCGGCAGACATACCTGCAACAGGCACCGTAACACTTAAAGTATATGATGATGCGCCTAGTGCACCTGATGGATTGAGTAGCAAAACACTGCCAGCAGTCAGTAGCACAGGTACAAATCCAAGACTCGCAAGTGGATTTACCGACAACACAGGCGGTGCTACTATTGCGGCAGGTGATACAGTAAATCGTGTTACCAGTGGCACAGCAGAAGCAGGACCTATTACAACATTTGCATACAATGCAGACAGTGGCACACTAACTGCTAATGTTAATGGCAGTGGCGATGGCAACAGAGCATTGACAAGCGGAAGTGATACAGGCACTTATACTAGTCTTGTTATTACAGACGAAAGCGATTATAACCTACTTAACTCTGGAGGTTCAAGTACAACTTTTGCCGCAAGTATATATTACCCTGGATTATACAGTGGCTTTAAAGCAAAAGTAAGCAAAGCAGTTAGTGGATTAAGCGTTGGTGCAAACAGTTATCAATTGAGTCACAGTGCTACAGGCAGTACAAACACAGTAGAGTTTGTTAAAGATGATTTGACAGCAACGCCAACAGTAAATGTTGGTAGTGCAACGGTTACGGAAAATGTTGCAGGTACATATAGATATATTAGTGGTATACCATACTACAACAGTGGTTCACCTAGTCTAACACTTGCAGGTGTTACTATTGATGATCTTGTAGGACAGTGTTATACTAATCAAAGTAACATTGTTGAAGTAGATGATGGCACAAACCAAGAAGGCACTTCGAGTGATGCTATTACAAGTTCAGATTATACATACGCAAATATTGACGGTGCAAGTACAATGCTTTCAGGTGGGATACCAACAGTAAATGTTGGCACAAGCAGTGCTTACGCTATCGGAAGTTTAACTGTTCCTATTACAAGCTCAAGTGTAAGAACTGTTAGTAGAGTAAAAGTTCGTGCAAGAAATGTCAATGGTATTAGCAGTTATAGTAGTGATATTGCTACAAACATTGCTGTTCACAAGTCAGCACAAAGTGGCATAAGTGAGATTGCCATTGTAGTAGCAGATGCACTGGGTGCTACATATGACGATGATGGTGTGCGTGTTTTTGATTTTAGTGCAGAAACTACAGATACACCTAGTTATAATAGTGCAACAAACTTTTATACAAACAGTTTATATAGTGAAAGTGCTGACCCAGGTGTAAGTGGTACTCAAGAAGCAACTATTAGACTGGGTGTACTCAAACATGATACAACAGATTATAGTAGTGGCTATTTGCCAGCAGGACCTGATAGAAGCGGTGATACAGGCACACAATACTTTACATTTGCATTCCGCAGAACCAATGTTGCAAACTTTGATATAAACATTACCTCAAGTGGTATTGCCGGACTTTGGATTGCAGCACCAGGCACAGGTATCGATAGTTCGAGTGGACTAAACGGTTGGTTGAGAGCAGATACAGCATATGCTGGTAGTGGACAACCAGGCAGTAACACAGGCAGTGGTGGTAACGGTAGTGATGGCTGTGCGTTTACAACAGGTGACAGAATACAGGCAAGTACCAGTTTAAGTGGTGGCTATACAATGACACTGGGTACAGAGAATATGTCAAATGCACAAGACAATGTTGTACTAGTACGCATTGCGTTAACAAGTGGTCAAACAGTAACCGCTCTTAGTATAGGAGTTGCTGCATAATGGCTATTACAGATACCCAAAAAGTTGACTACCTTTGGAAAAAACTAGGTTACGCAGCTACTAAAACAGATACAAACGCAAATAAAAAAGCACCTAACGAAGCGATAGCAAGTCCACTGCAACTTCGTGCAGACAAAGTAATGAAGGATGCATCGAGCATTCCTGGCACACAGCCTGCAAGTACTACAGGTGTTGTAACTGTATATCCTACAAGTGCTCCAATTGAATGTACAGCAGATGGCACATCAACAGCAAACAGAACTTGGAAAACAGGACAAACAGACTGGATTAGTCCAGAGTTTGGCAGTACCTATCAAGCAAAAGTTTATATTCATACTAGCAGCGATGCAGGCAATGCAGCAGGAAGTGGTACGCAGGTATTTGCCACAGGTAGTGGAAATGACGACGAATGGTTCTTTGACTATCAGAGTGGAGTGCTACACTTTATCGGTGACAACTTACCCAATGGTGTTAGTTTTACAGGCAAGAGTGTTTACATTGCGGCTAGTAGATACAGTGGTACATTTGGTGTAGGTGGTGACACAGGTGCATTTACATTTACAGATAATAGACTGCAAACTACAAGCACAAACGAAGAAATTATTATTGAACCTGCTGGTACGGGTTATGTTGCTATTGATGCCAACAGTGGACTTATTGTTCCTGTAGGAACAACAGGCGAACGCCCAAATGGACAAACTGGTATGATGCGTTTTAACACTAGTACTAGTTTAATGGAAGTTTACAATGGTACTAGTTGGGTAAATGTTGGTGGTAGCACAGTTACACTGGATGAGTTTGATGGTGATGATTCAACAACTGCATTTAGTTTGAGTCAAACTGCTAGTGTTGCAAGTCTGATTGTAAGTATTAATGGTACAGTACAAGAAGCAACAAACACCTATACAGTAAGTGGAACTACACTAACATTTAACGAAGCACCTGCTACTGGAGATAAAATTCAAGTGCGTAATTTTTTCAGCGGTAGTGAATTGCAACCTGCTAGTAAGTTCCAAAGTTATACCACTAGTGCTAGAGATGCATTAAGTCCTAGTAACGGAGATGTGGTATATAATAGCACAACACATAAATTCCAAGGCTATGCTAACGGTGTATGGGTAGATTTCCACTAATAGATAAATAATTTTGTAAGAAATTTTCCTTACAATATCCCTCCTAAATTATAGACACCTTAAACGCAGTAAGTTTCTGGTGCTGTTTCTGTATGACTACTCTAAAAAAATCCTTAAATTCTATAAATACAATTATATGTAAAACCGCGTTTGGAGTAGAGACAAATGGCATTAACCAGAATTAAAACCAATCAGATTACTGACAGTGCTATAACAACTGCAAAAATTAATAACAATGCAGTCACAGCAGGTAAACTGGAAAACAATCTTACCTACGGCAGTAACCTTACTGTTAGTGGTAACCTAACAGTTTCAGGTACAACTACATCAGTTAGTACCACAAATACACGAGTTGAAGATGCAATTATTGCCCTGAGTGCAGAAGCAACAGGCTCAGCCAGCGTTGACGCAGGCTTGCTCATCAACCGTGGTGATGATGATAACCAAGCATTCCTTTGGGACGAAAGTGCAGATCAATTTGTTATTGCTAATGTTGGCAGTGAAGATGGCGACACAGCAGGCAACGTAACTATTTCAAGTTATGCAGGCTTGCAAGCAGGTGCTATCGTTTATAGTTCACTAAATGATGGAACAACAACGCTTACAACCACAGCAGCAGAACTTAACATTGTTGATGGTGACACTAGTGCTACAAGCACAACAGTAGCAAGTGGCGACAGAGTTGTTTACAACGATGCAGGCACAATGAAACAAGTTGATGTTGATGATATTGACACATACTTTAGTGCTACAACTAAAACACTTGAAAATAAAACACTAACAGAACCTAAGATTGCAGATTCTGGATTTATTGCTGATGCTAACGGCAATGAACTTATTATCTTTACTACAACAGCAAGTGCAGTAAACGAAATTACTCTAGCAAACGCTGCTACAAGTGGACATCCAACTATTACTACAACAGGTGGCGATACAAACATCAACCTAGTACTAAGTCCAAAAGGTTCTGGTACAATTGACGTTAGTACAAGTAAAATTGTTAACGTTACTGATCCAACATCAAACCAGGATGCGGCTACAAAAGCATATGTTGATTCACAGGTTGGTGGTGCAAGTGTTCTTGCTATTGCTGGTGATAGTGGCACAGACAACGTAACAGTTGGTAGTGACACATTTACATTCAGTGGTACTGCAAATGAGATCGTTACAGCGGTAACAGACAACACAGTAACTATTAGTTTGCCAGATGATGTTACAATTGGCGGTGATGCTACAATTACAGGTAACCTAACAGTTAACGGCACTACAACTACTATATCTACAACAAACTCAGTAGTCAGTGATAACCTTATCGAACTTAACAACGGTGCAGGTTCAAATGCTAACGATTCAGGTATCGTTATTGAGCGTGGTTCAACTGGTGACAATGCTATCTTTGTATGGGACGAAAGTGCAGATGCATTTATTGTTGGTACAACAACAGCAACAGGTGCAAGCACAGGCGATCTAACTATCACAGCGGCAGACTTTAGTGCTGCTAGTATTACTGCAACAGGTTCATTTATTATTGGCAATGCCGATATGAACGAAACTGACCTTGAAAAGTTAGACGGTATTACAGATGGTACTGCGGCAGCAAACAAAGCACTAGTGTTAGATGCTAACTTGGATATTGGAACTATCCGCAATATTACTTCAAACGGTAACATTGACATTAGTTCAGGTTCAGGTACAATCACAACAAATGTTAGTAATACACAACTACTTTACAGTAACAGTGGTGTAATTGCTGGCGATGCGGCAATGACATTTGATGGAACAGATGTAACATTTACAGGTGCCGCAAATGCAAACAGTTTAGACATTAACAGTTCAACTGCAAGCATCTCAAGTGCTGGTATAATTACAACTGTTGAAGATATTAGACTAGCCGCAGACAATAAGAATCTCGAAATTGGTGCGGCTGCAGGCGGTGACTTTACTATTGGACATAATGGTACAGACACAACTATTACTAATTTAACTGGTATTCTTGCTATTGATGGTGTTGCAACAAGTTCAATTCGTGTAAACGAAGCAGGCGCAAACGTTGACTTTGTTGTAGAAGGTGATAGTAATACTGCACTACTAACAGTTGATGCAAGTGGCGACAACGTTGGTATTGGTGGCGCACCAAACGCTAACGCAGTATTCCATGTTAACGACACAGGTGCAATGATTATTGCAACAGGTACAACTGCACAGCGTCCAACTGGTGTTACAGGTATGTTCCGTTATAACACAACCAATAACACACTAGAATACTATGATGATGCAGGTTGGGAAAGTGTTAGTACATCATTTACACTTGCTACATCACAAACATTTAACGGTGATAACAGTACAGTAGCATTTACACTTTCGTCACTGAGTGGTTCAGACAGTTACACAACTGCTGGCGTACTTGTTATGCTAAACGGTGTTGTACAAGAACCTACAACAGTTTATGGTGTCAGTGGAACTACACTGACATTTACAACTGCACCAGCAAGCGGTGACTTGATTGAGGTTCGTAAGTTTACTACAACAACAACTGTTACAACACTAAGTGACTTGGATGGTGATACACTAGTACAAACTGAAGAGTCAAGTGACGAAGATAAAGTACGCATTGACGCAGGTGGTAGTGAAATTGCTGTTTTTGATAGCAGTGGTATTACACTAACAACTGGTAGTTTTGTTGGTACAGCAACAGCAGCACAATACGCTGACTTGGCTGAAATGTATGCATCAGATGAGGAAATTGCTCCTGGTACTGTAGTACACTTTGCAGGCGAAGGTAAACTAGCACCTTGTGATACAGAAAATTGTCGCAGTGTAGCAGGTATTGTTAGTACTGATCCAGCACACTTAATGAATAGCACACAAGAAGGTGTTGCTCTAGCACTAGCAGGGCGTGTGCCTTGTAAGGTAACAGGTCCAGTTGCAGCAGGCGACTTGATGGTAAGTGCAGGCAATGGCATGGCAATGGCAAACAACGAGGCAGCATTAGGCACAGTAATTGGTAAAGCAATTGAAGCAAACGAAGATGGCGAAGGCGTCATTGAAGTACTTGCATTAATGATGTAATCAACAACACATAGAAAAGATAGCACCTTCGGGTGCTATTTTTTTGACTGATGTGGTAGATAAATACTAACATATTTAAAGGATTGCATGAATGGCATTTACTAGACCAAAAGCCTCCCAGATTAATTTTGATGTAACCAATATTTCTGATACACTGATACGTTTGAACAGTGGACAGACAGGAAGTGCAGATAAAGATGTAGGCATTGTAATAGAACGTGGTGATGATACTAATGTTGCTATTATATGGGACGAAAGTGCAGATCAGTTTGTACTAGTAAACACCACAGAAGATGGTAGCACAAGCGGTAATGTAACTATTAGCAGTTATGCTGGATTACAAGCCGATGCTATTGTATATGGTTCACTTAATGATGGCACTACTACACTAACTGCAACTGTAGCAGAACTAAACTATGTTGACGGTGTCACAAGTAATATCCAAACACAGATTGATAATATCAGTAGTAGTTTTACACTAGCAGCAGACAGTGGCACAAACGATACATTTACTACTGGTGAAACACTCACTATTGCAGGTGGCACTGGTATTGATACCACTGTTAGTGATAACAACATAAGTGTGGCTATAGACAGTACTGTGGCGACACTTACTGGTACACAAACCCTAGAGAATAAAACACTTCGTGCGCCTACTTTTGAAAGTGGCAGTAACTCACCGGAGTTTTTAGAAACAAGATATGTTAATGCTACACAGATGGACTTTGTGCAACTGTACACAGGCGGGTCTATCGGAAGTTACTATGCACAAAATGAATATCAAAAAATAGCAACAATCATACCAGATGGCGACAGTCAAAACTACACATTTAGATTGAGAATGACTGCAACCAGTGCTAGTAACTATCAGATCGTGGAGTTTACAGGTGCACTGCGTAGTAACACACTTCCAGATCTTAACTTTACCAGTAACTACTTTGAAGAACACAATGGTACAAGATTTATTGAACCTAAACTGTGGACAAAAGAGACTACAACTGCTGGTTTTATTCTAGCGTTTGAATACATTCACAGTGCTAGTTTATACGGTGGGGTTAACGTCGAAGCAACTATTATTCCAAGAAGTGATTCTCAACGTGCTAATGTAACATTTAACACAACACAAGACAGTGAACAAACAACTATCGACACAGGTTATACTGAAAACGATCCGACATTAATATATGCAAACGTAAGTGGCACACTGGAGTTTGGCACACAGTTTAGAATCGAAGGCAGTACTGCGGACGGTAACGAACTTACAATCACTGCGACAGATCCCACAGCAGACAGAACTATAACATTTCCAGATGCTACAGGTACCGTTGCACTAACAAGTGATATCACAGGGATATCTAATGTGGTTGAAGATACCACTCCACAACTGGGTGGTGATCTTGATTTAAACAGTAACAATATTACAGGTACAGGAAATATCAATACAACTGGTACTATCACAGCCACTGGCAATCTCACAGTAGATACAAACACACTTTTTGTCAATGCTTCAAATAATAGAGTTGGTATTGGAACAACAAGTCCAGCATACCAAGTAGAAATAGAAAACACCAGTGCAAACGCACTATTGGTGTTAGATAGAACAGACGGTGCTTCTACTTTCATTGAAGGTGGTGCCAGTGATTCGGTGCTT
>Ga0181574_10002393_pt1 | contig 17141 bp, 17 predicted proteins | sample 101ome_24_FD_145600 | JGI IMG/M metagenome (GOLD analysis project Ga0181574, IMG submission 145600) | Coastal salt marsh microbial communities from the Groves Creek Marsh, Skidaway Island, Georgia - 101410AT metaG (spades assembly) | ecosystem: Environmental > Aquatic > Marine > Intertidal zone... | reverse complement strand
AGGCTGAGCGCCCTATTACCAGGAATACGATTAAAAAATTTTTTAGCATGCAGGCAACTTAATGCATGTCAATCGTAAGTCCAATACGATCCACGTCATTACTTAAAGTATAGTTTTCAATGGTTTGTGATAAAGATTTAACTCTATCTGACAATAGTTTTTTTGTAAAAAAAACGCATATTCGCTCATGCGAAGTATTAACGTCTATTTACTCCTAGTACTGAGTGCATCTCTCCTTGGTCCAGCCAATGCCCAAACGATTCAAAAGCCAACCATCCCAGAAAAAGGGGTCGGATACAATATAGAAGTCAAGAACGACACCTTGGCTTTTAAACGCTCTGGGGACTGGGATTTTTCAAGTTTAACCGGATTAGTCCAATGGACACCAACAGAAATAGCACCCATTGATTCAAATCCCTCGTCTGCAGATTATCCAAATGCTACACACGTGAAATATGAGGATGATGGAGAGTTCATGTTGGGTTATCGGGATGATGGTTTTACATTCCACGGAGAAAAAACCGTTCTTTCGTCTATTTACGAAGAGCCTTTAACGGTAATGCCATACCCATTTGGTGTTGGTGATAAACATGAAGAGCGCAAAAATGAAAATCCATTCACCGTGGTTAATGGGCCTCCCTATTTAATTCGAGATGATAGAGCTATCACAGAGGGAATTGCTAGTGGCAAACTAACAATGCCTGACAAAACAGTCTTTGAAAACGCCATATTGGTTAGAGCCAGACGCACATGGTTTGACCGACAAATTGGATCTTCGGCATGTATTACTAATCTGGATGCTTATCAATGGTGGGTTGACGGATATGCCATACCTGTTGTAGAAACTAGAATTATGACACAAAATGGCCCATGCCCTCCTGGTTTTCAAAACGTGTTAGTGACAAAATTTATTAATGGCCTCCCTTTAAATATCAGCAGCAAAAAGCGATCTCTTTTAAAAGTTTATCCAAACCCGAGCTCCGAAGTACTTAATATAAAATTACCTGAGGGACTTTTGGAGAGTGGTTACCAAATATGTAATGCAAATGGAAAAATATTACAATCTGGTGTAATACAAACGGGCACTAATCAAATCAATATTTCCAAATTATCAGCAGGCCTATATTGTATAACGTTAACTGCTGAATCACATAATCATGTCAGGTTTGTTAAAACAACTAACTAAACAACACATCATAAATATGAAAAATAAAAAACTACTTCTTCTTGCATTCTCTGTTATCAATTTTACACTTTTCACAAAAGCTCAACAGATTGATAAACTAATTATTCCTGGTGATGGTATAACCATGAAATTCGACCAAATCCTTGATACGTTAACCGTTAATAATCAGGGTCCTTGGGATTTTTCAAAAATTAAACCTACTGGATCCTACGAGATGTCTATTTTGCCAATAAAAGAATCTCAACATGCTTCAGATTACCCAAACGCAACACATGTACTGAAAAGTGAAAATGGCGAGTTTTTCTGGAACTACGGAAAAGACGGATTGTATTCAATGGGCAGAGTGACTGATAATATAGAAGTTAGCTACGATACAGGGCTTCAGATTTTTTCTTATCCATTTGATAATACTTTCAAACAAACAAAGGAAATCAAAACAACTCACTACTTTACACCAACTAAAACACAAGAACCTTGGCAGGACAAAATTGAGATAGAGGGTGTGAATTTCGGAACATTAACACTTCCTGATGGTGAGAAGTATTCAAATGTGTTACTTGCAAAAGGTAAAAGAACCACTATTCAGGGACCACATTCAACTTTAGGTTTGACCTTAACATTAGAAGAATATTTTGAACAGTTTTGGCTTGGAGATTATCCACTACCTATCATGGAAAATTACTACGTGATAAGCACAAGCCCGACAGGTACAAAAAAGTTGGAATTTAAACGGACTCTGTTTTTGACCAGAAGTTTTATGAATACCGAAACAAAAGACCAGTCGGGTATCGAGTTGGGTATCGATTTTTATCCCAACCCTACAAACAGCATCGTGTATTTTGGTTCAAAACAAGAACGTGTGACCATATTCGATAGTAAAGGGTCCTTAATCTTCAGTGCTTTAGATGTACAAGAGGTTGATGTTTCCAATATTCCACACGGATTTTACACTGTGAAATTAGAAAATGAAGGCAATTTTAGCAGCCACAAACTGCTGAAAAATGATTAGCCCTTGACAACAAATTAATTTAATCTTAAACTCATAAAAATATGGAAATCTTAATTATCGCCATCCTCATTTCTGCCATCAGTATATATGGTGCAGTGATGCTAAAACGCTTGTACTTCTTATTGGGGTACTTTTTATTCTCTTTGCTTGCATTATCCGCATTGATACCGACATTTAATAATGATAAAATGCTATCACTTACTTCTATTGCTCTCTTTTTAGTAATGGGTATCATCTCGTTTCCTGCAAAAAAGAACATATCAGACTACGAAATGAACGAAGAGGCGAAACCTTTAATAAAATCCTTTATGCTTAAAACACTTCTTTCATTAAGTATTGTAAACATCATTGCCATTTTCATGGTAAAATTTGATCCTAATATGCCTGAAGGCATTACAGAATCCATGCGCGTTTACCCGATGATAATGCATGGCGTATTGGGTGTTCTTCCGCTGTATGTTATTGTGAAAATGTCTCAATTAAGCAAGCTCAAATAAGATTGGATTATGTACCACTCAAAATGAGTTAGATACCATAGAATGGAAAAAGAATTATGTCTTACAAATACAAACAGTTAAGGCCGTCTTTTGGATGGCCTTGAACATAGATGAGTGAGGATAATTATTCTTTTGGTGGTATCGGTTGTAAACGCAAGTAAGTGTTTGAAACGTTTCATGAGCCCAGTACGCTCCAAGGACACTATGGGAGTGAAGGAAATGCTTCTCATGCCATACTAGATTTCCCGTGGTAATGAATTACTGGTTCCAAGGATTATGAAGTGGAGTTGGGCGAGTAATCAGGAGGTGAGCCTGCCTGTCGGCAGACAGGTGTCAGTGTGAGTGCGAGTGTGAGTGTGTCGGGACATTCGACGTTTGGAGGAACGTCTGTGAGGACCTATTTCAATCCTCTGGTGAAGTCTCGAATAATCCTTACTTGTTGGTTTACGCCTTTCGTAATTGAGTTTACACTAATGGTAGCACCTGAGATTCCATCGATGTTTTGCCCTACTGTGTAGGTCGTGTCTTTTTCAAACTGCTTTAACCAGCCGCGATTGGCAATTTGATATCCGTGATTTGAGGAGTATTCCAGTACTCGAACTCGTTTTACACAACATCCATTGTTGAATGCAGTCATGTAAAAAAACTGTTCGAAGCTTGTAGCATCTTTACTCTCGTCGTTTGGCTTATCACAACCACCGACCTTGCAGCCAAGAGCTCTGCTGATTAGTGCATAACCATACGTGCTGTCACTTCCGCTTATCTTGAAAAGCTTGTGATCTCCCGCCAACGAATCGGGCAATTCAATTGCGTTGCATACCACCTCTTTACCAAAGGTCTTTTGCACTTGCTTTTCCATCTTTCTGGAAAGGTATTCCGGTACCAGTGAGAATCCTCCAAAGGCATAGATGCAAACAGCAGTGAGAAGTAAGACGGTATGACCCAGACGTCTCATTTTATCTAAACCAATACCCTAAGCCGGCATTAACTGTGTTGCGAACCTTATTATTTCCATCTTCGATACGCTGGTAATCAGCCTTCAAAACCATTGAATTGGTTAAGAAGTAAGACACTCCTGTGGTTATTATATCATTCTGGAAAGCAGCATTAACTCCTTGCCCTTCATTTACGGACGCGTGAGTATTGTACGATGAGTATCGAACAAATGGTAAAAGGCGTTGCTTCAGCTTAAACCAAGAAGAAACATCATATCCTGCCTCCAAATAATATCCATACGCCGATTTTCCAAGATTTGAACCTACTAGCCCATTGTACTGGTTTGTATTAGACAAGTTGAGCATAATCCATTGCCCTCTAGCTTGGAACTTTTTCAGTTGATATCTAAAGTCTAAACCAACCATTTGTACTCCAACTGAAGAACTATCGGCTTGAGCGACCAAGTGCGTGCTGTCCAAACTTAAGTTGTTAAACAAGGAAGATTCAGTTTGTCCAATATACGCCGCCAAACCAATGTCTAGACCTTTAACACCGAAGTAGGTTAGCTTTCCTGCAAAGTCCGGGTGCGACATCGTCACTTGAGATCCTTTTTGTCGTGCGCCTCGTATTGGTTTTGCTCCATTTAGCTGCCCTTCTCCATCATATCCTAATGGACCGTTTACTGCATATAATTGGTATCGCAGTCCAATATTAGTCAGGTTTCCGGCAAAACCTGCCCCAATTTCACGCCATGTTGTTGGCACAAGTACGTTGTCAATTACGGGACGTTCAACACCATTAAAAACCGTTGGTTCGTGGTATTCATTCACAATGCCCATTGGAATCAGCATCAGTCCGGCTTGGAAGTTCAACCATGGTTTTATCTCATGGTTCAAGAAGGCCTGCTCCAAAAAAACTTCCTTAATATGCTCAATCTCAATCTCTGTAATGAACGATGTCTTTTTATTGAATCGGTAACCGAAAAGTAATACTTGGCGGTGTACATCCAACATGCCGTTGTTTCGCATGTTACTACCGAAAGGTTGATTAAAATGTACCTCACCGTAGGCGGCCATGAGTAGATTGCCATCTTTACTTGCGATCAAAGTTTGAGCGGAGTTTACTCGTGGGATGTAATTGCTGTCGTTTTTTACCTGTCCAAAAACCTGATTTGCTATCAGGGTAATAAGACCAAAGACTAGTGCTTTGCGCATTACTCGTTCTACTTAGTTTCGGGGCAAAATTATTTTTATTTAGAATAATTAAAAATAAAATGATGGATATCATAATGCAAAATCAGCCGAACAGATTCTGTAGATAAAGAATCCTTGACAAAGGTTAATTTCGAAGCATGATAGTTTACAACGTAACTTGCTTGGTGGACGATTCGGTTCACGATGAATGGATAGACTGGATGAAGTCGGAACACCTACCTGAAGTTATGGCTACCGGTAAGTTTGTTTCGTATCAGATGTATCGGATCGATCCACATCAAGACGGAGATAGTGGAACCAGCTATTCCATTCAGTATCGAGTAGAGACACGCGAGCTATATCACGATTACGCCGAAAACCACGGACCTGCACTTAAGGCGAAAACGGTTGCAAAATTTGGTGATAGAATCGCAGCCTTTCGAACAATTTTAGAGGAGGTTTAAAGCTTCTCGGAAGGGAGTTTGCTCCATCGAAACCATACGTAAGAGCACACAGCTAGGATGCACAATGCGATAAACTGTGAATGCGAGAGCGCTCCATTGAATACAAATCCTCGTGCTACATCTCCTCGGTAAATTTCATTTATCGATCTACCCACGGCATACATGACCATGTACACTAACATGAGCTGACCGTCAAACTTCTTGCGCTTTTCCAACCACAATAGGGTAATTACAATCACTAGGTTGATCCCAATATCAAACAGTTGCGTTGGATAAAGGGGCGTATTCATCGGGTTTGCCAATGTTTTATGATGACTGAAAGTTACTCCGAGCCAATTGTCACACACCTTACCGTGACAGCATCCTGCCATAAAACAACCTACTCGACCAAAACCTTGAGCAATAGGTCCAACATACGCAAGGATGTCTAAAAACGGTCGAACTGCTATTTTGTGTTTTCGTAACCACAGAATAATGGTAGGTATCACGAACAAAACGGAACCATAAAACACGAACCCGCCACCGGATATTTTGAGCATGGATTGTGGGTCTTGGATAAATTTCGAAGCGTCCTCAAGAAAAAAAAAGACCTTACCGCCAACAAATCCGGCAACGATAGACCAAACGAAAATTGTTGACAGCTGATCTTGATTAATGCCAAATTTTTTGACTCGTTTCGACATAAACCAATAGGATGTCAGAATTCCAATTGCAATGAGTAGCCCGTAACTGTAAAGGGTAATGTGGTCGGGAAGAAAAGACCTTAAAAAGTTGGGAGTTTCAAATCTGAATACTACGGGATACATGAGCCAAAATTACTCGAATCAAATTAAATCATTGTGCTTGTACACACGACCTTTCCATACATTTTTGATCGGTAGAAAATAGAATACAGCTGTTGCCAATGTGTTTAGCAAAACATAAAATTCGTATACAATGAGGTAGAGCAAACTTTGCGGTTTTAGCCGAATAAGATTGTGAAGTGATTGGATGTAAAAGACTTGAAGTAATGCCTTTAAACTCCAAACCATGAGCGCAAGCTCCAAGTTCTGGGTTGCCATAACTATCAACGCCGGGACAAATAAACCGTAAAGCACTAACATGAGTTTCCAGTTTAGTGGTAAGTCAGCCGCACCAATGAGCCATCGTTTCCGTTGATGAAGCATTTCGCCAATCGAGTCAATCGACGTTGCCAATCCCAGAGAATATGAGCTCCATTGAGTCCTCCAGTCCCAGCCCTTATTTGTAACCGCTTCGAACAACTTGTAGTCTTCAGTTATCGAGAATTCGATTTCTTCATATCCTCCGGTATCCCAATACGCCTTGGCTCTTACTGCCATGTTGTTCCCTACAGAAGTGCAGCTTACACCTAGGTTGGCAAAACTTTGGATGTATCCCATGAAGTATAGCCAATCAATGGACTGCATTTTTGAGAACCAAGAGCTCTTCGCCTCACATGTACTGGTCCCAGAGACAATTCCCACTTCTTCAGTAAACTCAGAGAGTAAGGATTGAATCCAGTTTTGAGGTAAAGCCACATCAACATCTGTTATGAAAAAGAATTCACCGGAAGCTTTGTGAGCCAGATGGGCCAACACATTAGCTTTTCCTCGCCCCTTTCCTAGATTTTTTTTGATATGATGAAGCGTAAAGTTTAGCTTGTCTGCAATAAACTGCTCGACAATCTCTGCAGTTCGGTCGGTACTGTTATCATTCCCAATCAGGACTTCTAACTTATCTGATGGGTAATTCAAATGGTGAATGGATTTTAAGCTACGTTGAATCAGTTTTTCTTCGTTGCGCGCAGCGAGCAACAAACTGACCTTCGGTAATTCTTTCGGCCGCTCTTCACTTTTTTGAGGGATGAATATTCCAACCAAACTCACAAACTGAATGGAAATGAATATCACACAGACTACTACACAAATTATGGTAATTGACATGATATGTATTTGTTTACTGCTAAGAATTCGCAGTATTTGGGTAGCAGGTATTCAAGGTTTTCTTGCGCTTTGGTGCTGTCGTGAAACACGATGATTGAACCGGGTTTTGTCAGTTTTGTTATCTGCTGCAAACAATCGGATTTATTCAGTCGAGGTGAATAATCGTGTGTTAGAATGTCCCACATGACAATCTCGTATTTCTTTTTAACCACACCGCGCTGACTGTCGTTAATCCTCCCATATGGCGGTCTAAATAACGTGGAATCAATCACTTCTGCCGCTTTAGCAACATTGTCTATGTACTGGCTGTTGCTGGTTTGAAATCCGTTTAAGTGATTGAAGGTGTGGTTCCCTACTCGATGACCTCGGGATAACACTTCGTTGTACGTTTCCGAGTGCTTCACAACATTATCTCCAATACAAAAGAACGACGCTTTAAATCCGTATTTATCCAAAATGTCAAGAACATACGGGGTGATTTCGGGATGTGGTCCGTCGTCGAAAGTGAGATACACCCGAGACTCATCCTCTTCTATACTCCAAGTTAAATCTGGAAGAATCCATCGGTACCATTTCGAAGAATACTTGAGCGCTCGCACGTTCAATGTTACACCAATTTGTTTGAATTCGCCAGTATATATCAACCTAAAAACTTGGACTATAGATTAATAAAAGCGCTTAGTCGATGTGACACAATTCTGCATGAAACAGTATGTACTTTTGCCGTATGGTTCTGATGAGAAGACTTTTTGCTTTCACTTTAATACTGTTGATTTCAAAATCAGGTGTTGTCCTGGCTCAAAACAATTCAGAAAACGCCGGTAGCACGGCATGGACTCTCGAAGCATGCATCGAGCGAGCGTTGCAGAAAAACCTCAATGTTATGGATCAAGAAATCGGGATATTACGTGCCGAGAATGCATTGAACCAAGACCGATTGGATCGTTACCCAACGTTAAATGCAAGTGCATCTCATAACTATAACTTTGGTCGTACGATTGACCCGTTTACGAACCAGTTCGTAAATCAGAGTATTCAATCAAATAACTTTTCGCTCACTTCCGGCGTAACGATTTACAACGGGAAGCGGATTACAAACACCATTGCTCGAAGCGAAAACGAAGTACAGCGTTCGCGTTTCCAAAGTGATGTAACACGTAATTCTATTGGGCTGTCTGTGGCCGATGCGTTTCTTCAAATCATTTTTGCCAAACAACAACTTCAGAATTTTGAAGAGATTAACAAGGCCACTAAAACTCAGTTAGAGCAAGCAAAATCGCGCTACGAAGCAGGCGTGGTAAACCAACGACAATACATTAATCTTAAGGCACAAGATGCACGTGATATGATGAACATCCAGTCGGCAAAAGGATCACTTGAACTTGCCTATGTTCGTCTGAAGCAACTCTTACTTCTAGAGCCAAATGAAAACATAGAAATTGAACTACCGGAGGTAGGAGTACCGGCCCTGGATAAAGAATGGATTGTTGCCGCAGTGGTACAGAACGCCATGGAGTTAATGCCGGATATGAAACTAGCGGAGTCACAGAAGCGCAGTGCAGATCTGACTCAGGAGATATCAAAGAGTGGTTTGTATCCAAGGCTTACGGCATTTGCGAATGTCAATACACTGTACTCAGGTTCCCGACTGGAGCGAATTAATGAACAGAAGTTTACACAAGCAATAGGTTACGTAGAATCAAATCCGACCGAGGTGGTTGTCTCCGAGTTTACGCGATACGATACACGTGTTACTGCTTTCGGTCAGCAACTTAAAGACAACTTTGGTCAAGCCGCTGGTTTGAGTGTTTCGGTACCTGTGTTCAACAACAACCAAGCTCGAGCAGCAATCGAAGACGCCAAACTTGCGTCGCTTCAGGCTATAAATAACATCGAACGGACGCGCCAAAGTATTCAGTCGTCTGTGGTGCAGGCGTACACCGACTTCTTGAACGCACGCTCTAATTATTTGGCCGCTCTTGAAAATCAAAAGGCTCAAAAAGAGAACTATGATTTTGTTCTTAAGTCGTCTGAAGCGGGTGTAGCAACGGTGGCTGATATGGTCTTGGCGCTGAATGATTACAACGTGGCCAAGAATGATTTACTGCGCGCAGAATACCAGTATATCTACGCAGATGTAATTCTGAGCTTCTACAACACCGGAAGCATAGAATTGTAGCAACTTTGATATTTGGCTGCCACTGAGTTACTTCGCAGCATGAGTTCACTTGGACAAATTGCTGTGATAGGAGGAGGAAGTTGGGCAACCGCACTAGTCAAAATCATTCAAGACAGCAGTCCTGAAACCAAGATAAATTGGTGGTTGCGGGGCAATGAAAAGGCAGCTTACATTCAAGAGCACGGACAGAATCCTGATTATTTGAGAGACGTGCATTTGGACAGAAGTCGTCTAAACTGTTCTGCAGACATTGCACAGACCATTGCAGAAAGCAACACTCTCATATTAGCTATTCCATCGGCTTTTGTTCATAGTTCACTAAGCTCATGTGATCCAAACCGCTTTACGGACAAAACGGTCTTGTCTGCTGTTAAAGGATTAATTCCGGAAACAAGTGAAATCCTTGGCGACTATCTGAAGACTCAAAAGGGGCTTTCGGCTGAACAAATTGGAGTAATCACAGGTCCTTGTCATGCTGAGGAGGTAGCCCTTGAAAAGCTAAGTTATCTGACAATTGCGTCTGAAAACCTAGTGTTGGCAACAGATGTTGCAGATTTACTCTCGGGAGATTATATCGAAACGACAACTTCAGATGATATATACGGCACAGAGTATTCAGCTGTATTAAAAAATGTTTACGCAATAGCCGCAGGTATTTTTCACGGATTAGGATACGGTGACAACTTCTTAGCGGTACTCGTTTCTAACGCAATTCGGGAAATCAAGCGCTTTATTGAGGCAGTTCATCCAATTGATCGGGATATCGATGATTCGGCCTATCTCGGTGATTTAATTGTAACGGCTTATTCGAAATTTAGCCGTAACCGAACGTTTGGTAACATGCTTGGACGCGGTTATTCTGTTAAGGCGGCACAGATCGAAATGAAAATGATTGCAGAAGGCTACTATGCCGTGAAAACGGTGCACGAAATGAACGAGAAGTTAGGTGTTTCAATGCCACTGGCCGACTTTGTTTACTCCGTCGTTTATGAGGAGCAGAAGCCAAAAGGCTTAGTGAATTTAGTCACGAAGCAACTGAACTAGTCGTACTTATATATTTTCCGAACACCGTCTCGATTGCATTTTCGATGTTGTTCCGGCACGAGGTAAAACAAGCCCTCAGGGAGGAGTTGCACATCTTCAGGTCGTATGCATTCCGTTATGAGTTCCCCATAGAAATTGAACAAACGGTACGTCGTTTCGTCTTCATCGGTATGTGGAATTCGAAGAATGTCTGATTCTGTTTTTTCTCCATCGAAGTCAATCTGAATCAAACGTACATAGTTGAAACCAACATTTGGTGAGATGGGATAAAAGTACTTCTGAATCTCAACAGAATTTCCGGCACCCGACACATGGCCATGATGAATCCAATTCAAGCCATCGACACTAACTTCAATATCAAATCCTGCATTATTGACCTCGCTTGCGGTCGCCCAGGTGAGACTTCCATCCGCATTAAGCTCCAAGTATAATAGTTCTACGGGGAGTGAGGATCCATTCATGCTTGAGATGACATCTCTCGGGAACACTAAGGTTGAGTCTATTTGCTTCCATGAATTCGGATTGTATATCATACTTAGACAATTCCCTAACCCATTCGAACACGCGGTTTGACCGGTGTAGATGCGCTCAGATGACATGTGTAATGCAGTTTCATTCGGAACTAAACCGGTACCCGACAGGGTTTGATTCCCTGGAGAAGTGGTATCTCCAATCATGGAGAGTAGGTGTGGGTTTGAACGTGTGCCAGTAAATGCAAAGATTTGATCGGTAGCCGCGATTGAAAATCCGGCATCGGTTTCAGTGACGCTTCCGATGTTCGCGGATGGATTGTTATCTGCGTTTTCAATGACAATCACGGTTCCGGGATTTAAGGTGTTACTCGTAGAATTAAACCACGTGTTGTCACCTTCTCCGTTCGTTGAGTAGAAACCACTTCCCGTCCATTCCTCATCTGTAAAAACAACGGAATCTCCAGGTAAGCAGTAGTCCATGAGAACAAAAGCATATCCGTCTTGACTGCTCGTGCTCCATGCGAGGAAAGCGATGTCACCTACGTCGTTTAGAGAGCTATCTGTCTGACAATTAGATTTTTGTGAAGATAGTGTGGTTGCTGTAAAGGCAATGAAATGCCACAAGAAACCTTGGCGTACTGTTTTTTTCATGGTTTTCTCTTGGTTTGGTTTCTTTAAGTTACGAAAAACGAGAAACGACATTTCGGTGAACAACATAGCCATGAAGTACACGTTGTAATCCCGTACATCACTTACTTTTGCCTCGCATGAAGTTTAAACTCGCAATTGTCCTGACTGTTGTAACATTCACGTTGATTCTCTCATCGTGCAATGACGATCAGGTATTCTACACGGGGTCTGATGCGAGTCTTACATTGCGATCGGATACCATTTTCTTCGATACAGTTTTTACATCAAACATCCCTCGTATTCCACTTTCGGTGAACAAGCAACTGGTTGTTGTGAATCCGCTCAAAGAAGCGGTTAAAACAGACTTTATGCTATACGGTGGGAGCGAATCTGTTTTCCGAATAAATGTAGACGGGGAAGTTGGCCCTTCGGTTAGTGACATTGAGATTGGTCCCGGAGATTCCATCTTTGTTTTCGTGGAGTTGTCTGTAGATGAGAATGATGACCCACAATCGTTACCGCTCATTGTGCGTGATTCCTTATCGATAAGCACCAATGGCAATCAGCAGCAAGTTCAACTCATGGCGTGGGGACAGGACGCTGAATATTATTTCCGCGACACGTTGTGCGATGTGACGTTATCCGATAAGCAAAAGCCTTATGTAGTATATGGATATTTATATGTACCCGAAAACTGCAAGCTAACTATCGAAGAAGGAGTCAAAATGCACTTTGCTCCTCGGTCGTGGTTGTATGTGGAAGGGACTTTAGAGATTCGAGGAACAAAAGATGAGCCGGTAGAATTTCAGGGCGATCGGCTTCAGCCGGATTTCGAAGAAGTTGCCGGTCAATGGGGTGGAATCTGGATTGACAAACTCAGTAGAGGGAGCACCATAAAACACGCCATTATTAAGAATGGCACAGTTGGTATTTATTGTGACTCGACAGCCGGATTTTCATACAACATGCCGCCTGCGTTAGTGGTTGACAATACTCTTGTTCGCAATATGAGCTTTGATGGCTTGTCTGGTAAGTCGGCCCGAATCATTGCACGCAACAGCATATTTACAAATTGTGGCAGATACAGTTTCCTGGGATTGTTTGGCGGGGTTTACGATTTGAAGCATTGCACGTTTGCTACGTATGGCTATGACTTTGCGCGAAGAGACCCAACGTTTGTGGTGAACAATGTCCGACTCAACGATTTCAACCAAATCGTACAAGTGTATCCAACACAATACGATGTAGCGAATTGCCTCATCGATGGATCGCTGGAATCAGAGGCAGCATTTGCGACGTTCACAGGAATTGATGAACCATTGCTTTTCGGTGATACTTCATTCCATCACAACTTGGTGAAGCACGACCGCAAACTCGACTATAAAGGGATGGGAAATGTAATTGTCCCAATGGGTGAGGATGCTGGTTTAGTGAATCCTCAAGGTAGAGAATATGGATTACTCCCTTCTTCAAAGGCTCGCGACATCGGAGATCCAATTCCGGGCATATCACTCGATTATCTCGAGGCCACCCGCGATGCAAAACCGGATGCCGGAGCCATTGAGTTTGTTCCTTAACTACTCCGCGTAGTACTTATAGAAGTATGGAATGGTTTCAATTCCTCGGTAGAAGTTGAATATTCCAAACTTCTCATTTGGCGAGTGAATCGCATCCGTATCTAATCCAAATCCCATCAAAATAGTTTTTAGACCAAGCACTTCCTCGAACATGGCAACAATCGGAATACTTCCACCTCCTCGAGTTGGAACAGGTTTCTTTCCGAATGTAGTCTCCATTGCTCGACTCGCAGCTTCATATGCCTTGCTGTCAATTGGTGTAACAGCCGCTTCTCCACCGTGGTGCAAGGTAACGTTCACTTTAACCGATTTTGGGGCGATGGACTCAAAGTGCTTTTTAAACATGTCAGAGATTTTATCCGAAGTCTGATTCGGCACCAAACGCATCGAAATCTTTGCATAAGCTTTGCTTGGTAACACAGTTTTAGCGCCTTCACCAATATAACCTCCCCAAATACCATTCACGTCGAGTGTAGGTCGGATACCGGTACGCTCTATAGTTGAGAACCCAGCTTCACCCATCACGTCGTCTACATCAAGTTCTTTCTTGTATGCATCCAAGTCAAAAGGAGTTTTAGCCATTTCTGCACGTTCTTCAGGACCAACCTCTAAGACATCATCATAGAATCCAGGAATGGTGATGTGACGATTTTCGTCGTGCAAGCTGCTAATCATATCACACAATACGTTGATTGGATTGGCAACGGCACCGCCATACGTTCCACTATGCAAATCGATGTTTGGTCCGGTAACTTCAACTTCAACATAACTCAAGCCCCGTAGGCCGGTGTCGATACTCGGAATGTCATTTGCAATCATTGCCGTATCTGAAACTAAAACCACATCGGCAGCTAGCTTCTCAACGTTGTCTTTTACATAGATTCCAAGGTTCGGGCTTCCCACTTCTTCCTCACCTTCGAGCATGAATTTCACATTACAGTCTAAACTGTTCGTTTCCATCATGCATTCAAAAGCTTTTACATGCATGTAGGCTTGACCTTTGTCGTCACACGCGCCACGAGCGTATATATTCCCATCGCGAATGGTTGGCTCGAAAGCTGGTGTATTCCACAACTCATCGGGTACAGAAGGCTGGACATCGTAGTGGCCATACACGAGGACAGTGGGCTTAGATGGATCAATTATCTTCTCACCGTATACGATCGGATATCCTGCAGTTTGTTCGATTGAAACATTATCTGCACCGGCTGATTTTAGCTTGTCAGCAACAAATGCAGCTGCTTTGTGCACGTCATCAGCAAAAGCGCTATCTGCACTGATACTCGGTATTTTGAGCCAGTCGAGCAGCTCGTTTAGGAATCGTTCTTGATTTTTAGTTAAATATTCTTGAGGTGTCATAATCTTTGAAATGAGCGACGAAGTTAAGCATAATACATGGCCCCTTGAAGTGCCGCTCGTTTTACAATCGAAATCGGTTAATTTGGAATGTGATTTGAAATCAAACACGTATGAAACACTTAAAAAGTTTGTTGGCTTTTGCCACCTTAACCCTGATGATTTATTCCTGTGCGCGTGTTCCGATGACCGGGCGCCGTCAGATGAAACTTCTTCCTGAGAGTGATTTGGTTGCCATGAGTCTTACCTCGTATTCTTCGTTTTTAGATACGAGCAGTGTTGTGTCTAGCGGGTACTACCATCAAATGGTTATGAATGCAGGGAACCGAATTTCTAATGCCGTTGAGGAGTATTTGAAATCGACAGGTGATACATCGGAGTTGGCCAACTATCAGTGGGAGTTCAACTTGGTTGATGAGCCCACAGTTAATGCATGGTGTATGCCGGGAGGTAAGGTTGTATTCTACAGTGGAATCATGCCCATTTGTGAAACTGAAACCGGTGTGGCTGTGGTTATGGGACATGAAATTGCCCATGCGATTGCACGTCACGGAAACGAGCGGATGAGTCATGGCGTTGCACAACAGCTTGGCGGAGTTGCACTAAATGTTGCGCTGTTGGACAAACCACAAGAGACTCAGCAGTTATTTCAGTTGGCGTATGGTTTAGGGACGCAAGTGGGAGTTATGTTGCCGTTTAGCAGGAAGCACGAGTCTGAAGCAGACTATATGGGGTTGATGTTTATGGCAATGGCTGGATATAACCCGAATGAAGCACCAACATTTTGGGGGCGCATGAACAGTTTGGCCGGAGGGGCGAGACCTCCTGAGTTTATGAGTACACATCCACATCCGGAAACTCGAATTGATGCGCTTAAAAAGAATATGCCTAAAGCTGAGGAATACTATCAAAAATGGAAAACCGAGAACGGCGGATAAGTAAATGGCGTCTGCCGCTAACAGCAGTAGTATTGCTCATACTGCTTAGCGTTGTTTTTGCTCGAAGCAAAAAAGACATCATTGAAACCATCGATTGGAATGGAGTTTCGTTCGATGTTGTGCGGGTTGAGTCGGGTAATGGCATAGTAATGGGATGGGCAGACACCACCGGAAAGCCGTTAGGTCAACTCGAAAAGTATATGAATTACAGCGCGTACCGTGGAGTGCCGCTCAGTATGGCCATGAATGGCGGGATGTATCTCAAGGATCTATCACCTCAAGGGGTGTTCATAGAAAACGGAGTCAAGCACAAGTCGGTTAATACGGATTCTGCCTATGGAAACTTCTACCTAATGCCGAATGGTGTGTTTGGAATTACCCAAAATGGGGACGCCCGTGTATTAACTCGAGATTTGTTTATCAAGTCGTACACACCTTGGCGTTACGCAACCCAATCCGGTCCAATGTTGGTAATCAATAACTCGTATCACCCGGCTATTAGAAAAGGCTCTTCAAACGTCCATATCCGCAATGCAGTTGGGGTTGCTGAAGATGGTGTTGTTTACTTCGTAATCTCAAATGAGAAGACCAACTTTTATACCTTGGCTAGTTTGTTTAAAGAGCGTTTGAACTGCCCATACGCCTTATACCTCGATGGTTTTGTATCTAAGATGAGAGTTCCTTCAGAGGGAAGAATGGAAGATGGAATTTTGGGGGTAATGATTGGTGTAAAAAAATAAGAGCCGGGCTCCCGGATCCCATTTGACCTAATATAGATAGTTAGTGTGTAATCATCATTCGTGTGGTAATCGACTGTTGATCGCCAATCACGTTCAACAGATATATCCCACTGCTTAAGTCGGCAACGTTAAGATCAGTTACATCCCCATTCGCCGATTTCGCCTGCACAGTAGTCCCGTTCAACGACAAGATTCGAATCTCCTTTGCCTCAAAGTTGGATTCAATCGAGACAACATCTGAAGCCGGGTTTGGATAAACTCGAACATCATTGATCGTGTATTCAGCTACAGAAACAGATCCATCCACTCCTGTAGTATCGGCACCGCCAATAGAACTACCGTCGGTGCAGGTTGTCACCTTTGATGATAGATGATTCGAGTGATCGACATATCCGGCGATGGTTATATCATCAACAAAATCTTTGATACCGGCAGAGATATTGGCCGAGGTTGTTGTTCCCCAATAGTTTTTTGCAAACGAAATCGTATCTGCAACTCCTGCGACCCCAGAACCATATACTTCAACGGAATTAGTCACGAAGGTTAAGAAGTTGTTGTTGTACACTTCGAATTTTGCCGGTCTGTATCGCGACCCCACCCGCAATCTGAAAAATGTATTACAACTGTCAAATGTGTTTTCGTGGATTGAGATTTCGGCTGTGCTCTGTGGGTTAGACAGGCTAAGGGCAGTGCCTTGAAAATTCTGAAATAAGTTACATTCAAGGTGTAAATATTGAGTGGTAGTCTGACTAATTCCCATTGTGCGAATGTTTGTAAAGGAGCATCGCTTAACGGAAGCCCATTGTGGCATGTAAACTCCATACATGTTATGCACGTAGCAGTCGCTCATATGAAGCTTCAAACTGTAACCACCGCTAGCATACATGGCGTAGCCAAATGACGAAGTAGTATTCTCAAAGATTGACTTTTCAATGTAGAGATCGTTCGTGTCTTTTGAGCTGTTTCGTACGTAGAT
>Ga0181574_10002382_pt1 | contig 17192 bp, 20 predicted proteins | sample 101ome_24_FD_145600 | JGI IMG/M metagenome (GOLD analysis project Ga0181574, IMG submission 145600) | Coastal salt marsh microbial communities from the Groves Creek Marsh, Skidaway Island, Georgia - 101410AT metaG (spades assembly) | ecosystem: Environmental > Aquatic > Marine > Intertidal zone... | reverse complement strand
AAGCCTGCGGCTAGTGGAGCCGTAATTGAAGAGGTAAACCCCGCTGCGAATAAGCCAAAACCGACAATGTATTTACTCCATTCCCCGAGTGAAGGTTTGAGAATAGCGGCGAGATCGATGACCGAGCTTATTCCCTCGCTACCTGCAGAAGCGGCAGTTACAAGAATAGCCATAGAGATCAGAGAAGCGGCAGTTACAAGAATAGCCATAGAGATCAGTCCACCTATAAATATGCTTAGTAAGGCATCCTTTTTTAGAAGTCGATGACTAGAAATTTCTGATCGACTCTGCTTTACTAGTGCCGTATGAAGAAAGAGATTATAAGGCACAACGGTAGTGCCAACTAATGCAACAATCATCAGGGTGCTTGATCCTTTGAAAGTAGGGATGAAAGCAGCCTTTAAAAGGGATAGAATTCCTGGCCCCAGGTAAATAGCAGTAAATAAAAAGCTTATACCCATCAAAACCACTAAGAGCATGAGCAATCTTTTAATTAGTTCAAATCGACCATTCCACAACATGGTAAGAACCCCTAGGCCGATGAGAATCATGAGTATGGTCTTTGAAATCGATTGGTCTGAAAGCAGTTGTAGTCCTATTAAAGTACCACTCAAGTTACCGCCCTGATAAGCTGCGTTTCCGATAAAAATAGAAGAGACTATAAGACCCAGAACCGCAAATCGAAGCAGTGGTTGCTTGATGCCTCTCATGATAATTTGATCAAGATCTTCATTTAGAACCCAGCCCAGGCGAGCAGCTATTTCTTGAAAATAATAAGTAATTACAATCGAAATGGTAAGCGCCCAAAGTAGTTCAATCCCAAAGTCTACTCCGGCAATTGTACAGGTGGTAACCGTGCCAGGGCCAATAAAAGCTGCGGCAATGAAGACCCCGAGATGTTTTTGTTTAGACATACCTATCAGAATACTTACTAACTTAGAGAAATTTTAGCTTATGGAAACAAAACAAGAAATTGTCAGTGATTGGTTGCACCGTTACACAGGGAAGCCTTCACATGAATTTGGCAAGTACATTCTTCTGACTAATTTTTACAAATACGTCTCAAAATTTGCAGAGATAACAGGCACCACAGTAGAGGGGAAAGATCGAGTAATGGCATCTGCTACTCACGACGGTATAAGCATCATCAACTTCGGTATTGGTAGCCCTAATGCAGCCTTAATCATGGATCTATTAATGGCAGCTGAACCTGAAGCGGTTCTATTTCTAGGTAAGTGCGGCGGGCTTAAAAAAAGAAATCAAATCGGAGATTTTGTACTGCCCATCGGGGCGATACGAGGAGATGGTACCTCAGACGATTACCTACCTAAAGAAGTACCGGCTTTACCTTCTTTCGCCCTTCAAAGAGCGATCTCTTCAACGATCAAGGATAGAGCTCAAAATTATTGGACGGGAACCGTATTCACCACTAACCGAAGAGTTTGGGAGCACGACAAAAAATTCAAAAATCATCTAAAAAAGGTGAGAGCCTATGCCATCGATATGGAAACGGCTACCCTTTTTACGGTTGGTTTTCACAACAGAATCCCAACAGGAGCTCTTCTACTAGTCACCGATCAGCCCATGGTTCCTGAAGGAGTGAAATCTATGGCTCAAGATGAAGAAAACAAGAGAATATTTGATACGAATCACGTTCAAATCGGAATCGATTCATTGAAACAGCTGAAAGATAAAGGCGAAACGATTAGACACTTAAAATTCTAATATTTAGTATCTTCGGGAGGCTGTGAATTAGATATTATGGACTCATTTCTATTATTCTTTGAAGAGATGCCCGTCTGGATGAAGGCGGCTTGGATTTTTTTTGTTTTAGGTATTTTCTGGATTGCCGAAGGCTATTATGCGCAAACCAATTTCAATTACAAGAAATGGAAACACGCTCGTGTTAATGGTTCACTACTCGCCATGGTGATGGTCATCAATGTCGGTTTTGGTGCACTTACTGCCCTTCTTTATCAGTGGCTTTCTGACACCAACTTTGGACTTCTTAATCTTATCGAATTACCTATATGGGCTGAACTCATTATTGCGTTAGTTGTACTCGATTTAATCGCGCAATACTTTGTTCATTATCTCTTGCATAAAGTACCTGCCTTATGGAGACTTCATTTAGTGCATCATAGCGATAAACACGTCGATGTAACCACAGGTACACGACACCATCCCCTAGATTTTCTACTCCGAGAAACCTTTGCATTAATAGCAATCGCGATTACTGGCATGCCGATCGCCTTTTATCTATTTTACCGAATCTTAAGTGTCGTATTTACCTACTTCACCCATGCAAACATTGCCCTACCTACAAAGATTGATCGCGCCATAAGTTATCTTTTCGTAACGCCAAACATGCATAAGTTTCATCACCACAACGAACTTCCATGGACCGATTCTAACTACGGAAATATGTTATCTATTTGGGATAGGCTATTCGGAACATTTGTCTACGACGACGTGAAGAAGGTGGTTTACGGTGTGGACATTGCAGATCACAAGAACGACGAAAACTTACTTACCCAATTGGGACTTCCTTTTGATCAATCCGTAAAGTCGAAAAGCTAAAAATCCAGACCTCTCGCGATAGTTATCATAACAAACAAAACTAAACGATAGCTACTTATGAAAAGGCCTGGATAGGTTGTATCTACTACAATCGCTAACTATACTTTATTAACGATTAAAACATTATTTTGTTACAAAGCTTGTTTAGAGGGCCCAAAAATAAGGCAACAAATAGAATACCCAAAACGTTACCAAAAGAATAGAGATCAAATTGAGGCCTAATCCAGCTCTTATCATTGAAGACATACTGACATAGCCCGATCCAAAGACCACCGCATTGGGTGGAGTCGCCACCGGTAACATAAATGCGCAAGAAGCAGCAAGTGTGGCTGACACCATAAAAATATAAGGGTGAACTCCCATGGCTGCCGCCAGAGGAGCCAAAACGGGTAAAATCATTGCCGTAGTAGCTAAATTCGAAGTCACCTCTGTCAAGAAATTAATCACTGCCACTAAGACCAAGGTCATCACAAGTAGAGGAAGAAACTCGAGCTGAGTAAGTTGCTCCGCTAACCATTTGGCAAGGCCAGTATCTTTAAAACCTTGAGCTATAGCAAGCCCACCACCAAAGAGTAGCAAAATCCCCCAAGGAATTTTTTTAGCGTCATCCCATTGAAGTACACCATCTTTAGCTCCGCTTCTAGGGATTACAAAGAGAGCTATTCCCGCAATTAATGCTATTATAGTGTCATCAATTGCCGGGAGAAAAGGGCTCAAAAGAAAAGACCGAGTAATCCACGCAAAAGCAGTGAACACAAATACCACAAGCACTCGCTTTTCATTCGAGGAAATTTTTCCTAATAATGCATTTCATTCGAGGAAATTTTTCCTAATAATTTTCGCTGTCTTTTGATTTCTTCTACACCGCCGGTAAAATTATCTGCCTTGAGCTTTACAGCAAATCGGGTCAGGTAAACCCAACAAATAATTAATAGCAGTGCAGAGAGCGGAAAAGCAAAAAGCATCCAATCTAAAAAGTTAATTTCAACCTCAAAGAGTTCTTTTACAATACCTGCTAGTACCAAATTAGGTGGTGTGCCTATAAGCGTTGCCATACCCCCTAAAGACGCACTGTAGGCGATGGCAAGCATCAACATCTTTCCGAATTCTTCATGCTCGTTCTCAGGAGTGTCTGGATGATCGCGAAACTGCGCGACAATGGCAAGCCCTATGGGGAGCATCATCACTGAAGTCGCCGTATTCGAAATCCACATCGAAAGAAAGGCAGTAGCCACCATAAAGCCTAGAACAATCATACGCATCCGAGTACCAATAAGGGAACAATAAGGGAAATAACGGCAAGAGCGATTCGTCGATGAAGGTTTACTTTTTCGATAGCAATGGCTAGAAAAAATCCTCCGAGATATAGAAATACATATTTGTGACCGTATGATACTGTGGTAGTCGCTAGATCTAAAGCTCCCGATAAGGGAAAGAGTATGATAGGCAATAATGCCGAGACCGCAATCGGAACGGCTTCGGTGACCCACCAAGCACCCACCCAAAGGGCTACGGCAAGAGCAGAAACTCCTTGTTCAGAAAGTCCCTCAGGTCTCCAGAAGAATTGAATCAAAAAGAAGAGTAATGGCCCCAGAGCTCTCCCGATTACTGCAGGTTGGAGCCACTTATTCATTGGATAAAGAAACTTTAGTAGCAATTGCCGACAAGGAACTCACTCCAATTAAGAGAGAAAAAGGTAGGGCTAGATCATTATAAAATGTCGGAACTAGAAAGTATAACGCCATTAAATACAGCAATCTAATTCCTTCAAAAAACAAGGCCCATTTTGATCCGTCCATCAGCGAACTGTACCCCATCACCATAAGAAAAATAAGACCTCCTGTGAGCAGCTGTATATCTGTTCCCAACTTCGAAAATTGCGAGAAAAAATAAAGTAGTAATCCTATGGCCAATAAAAACTGAATAAAGACAATAATTTTTCTACTACTGGTTTCTTTTGGATGATACTTCTGATAGTCATAAACATCTTCAATAATCGAACGCTCGAAGCGGGCTGCAACATCAGCAGGTCTCCACCCGGTAGGCATGAACCAAATTCTCATTTTATCTATCCATGATTTTGCATGCCAAGCATCGAAGGCCAGGTTGTATAGGTGCTGAAAGTTAATCCAAAGTGGGTTGTAGGTAAGCGCGGGTTTGAGTACTCCATATCTCGGAGGAACTTCATCTAATTCTTCTTGAAAGGTTCCAAAGAGTCGGTCCCAAACCGAAAAGATTTGTCCGAGATTTTTATCGATATACTCCTCATTAATGGCATGGTGTACCCGATGTTGTGAAGGGGTGACCAAAACATACTCTAACCAACCTAACTTTCCGATATGTTGGGTATGATACCAAAACTGACCGAATAAATGTAAAGGAGCTAGTACAGCGATCACTTGATAAGGTACTCCTAACAGCGCAGCAGGGAGTAAAAGGATAGCCGTATAGCCTATCAGATTCGAGATAGATTGTCTTAAGGCACAAGCCAAATTGAATTCTTCGCTCGAGTGGTGAATCACGTGGGAGTTCCAAAAAAGGTTGACGTGATGGCTGAGGCGGTGGTTCCAGTAACCAGCAAAATCAATGGCAATAAAAGCAATCACCCAAGTAGGCCACCCAGATGGAGTTTGTGTTAGCGCCAACTGGCTGACTAAAAAAGGATAACTAATAAGCACCAAGGCCAGCCCAAGGCTGTCTTTAAGCACGTTGGTTACCCCACTACTAAGGCTGCTGAGTGTATCAAAAAAACGATACTTCTGTTCCTTGACAAAATGCCCATATGCGATCTCAATTAATACTAAGACCACAAAGGCAGGTATCGCATATAATAGGGCGTTAGCATATGCATTCATCGCATTAAAAATACTAAAATTTGTAGCGAAGCCATCTTATTTTAGAGCCTTACCTTTGCCTTGCAAATTGTCGGGTTTATGAAATCATTTTGTGTCAAAGATGAGACCGCCCCTTTGAAGGCGGTAATTGTTGGTAGAGCAACAAGCAACGGCCCTCCCCTTTGAAGGCTGTAATTGTTGGTAGAGCAACAAGCAACGGCCCTACTCCATCTATTGATGAAGCTTATGATCCTAAATCGATTGAGCACCTAAAGGCTGGTACTTATCCCGTCGAAGCGGATATGATTCGCGAGATTGAAGGGCTTGCAGAGAAATTAAAGTCCTTAGGCGTCGAAGTGTATCGTCCCGAGCTTATTGAGAATTACAATCAAATATTTTCACGAGATATTGGTTTTGTGGTCAATGACACCTTTGTGTATTCGAACATACTTCCTGACCGCGAAGACGAACTTGGAGCGGTGAAACCAATTCTCGATTTATTCGATCCTACAAAAATTCTGAGCCCCCCAGAAGAAGTTCATGTTGAAGGAGGTGATGTGATGCCTCACAAGGAATTTCTATTTGTAGGTACCTACTTTCAAGAGGATTACCGAAGCTACATTACCGCTAGAACGAATAAGGCAGCCGTAGACTGGCTTGGTAAAACTTTTGATGAACGAGAGGTAAAAGCTTTTGAGCTTAAAAAATCAAACACAGACCCTTATACCAACGCCTTGCATTTAGATTGTTGTTTTCAGCCTGTTGGGGAAAAATATGCCATCATTCATAGAGACGGCTTTCTGCATGAGCAAGATGCCGAGTGGCTTATCAATTATTTCGAAAAGGAGAACGTTTTTGAAATCAGTGCAGAAGAGATGTACTCGATGAATAGTAATATTTTTTCAGTAGCTCCTGATCTAGTCATCTCAGATGTTAGATTTAATCGATTAAACCATTGGCTGGGTGATAAAGGTATTCGGGTTGAAGCCATTCCTTACGGAGAAATTGCCAAACAAGAAGGACTTCTTCGTTGCAGTACCTTACCACTGATACGTCACTACTAATTTTATGCAATACACTTCTAATATCTTAATGATTCGTCCAGCAAGTTTCAGAATGAATGAAGAAACGGCGGTGAACAATTATTTTCAAAGCGAAACACAGCTAGACCCACGTATGGTGGTTGGAGCTGCTCAAAGAGAATTTGATGAGTTCGTTGCTCTTTTAAGAGCGAATGGCGTGAATGTAATTGTCGTAGAAGACATCAAAGAGAATGATACCCCAGACGCCCTATTTCCGAACAATTGGATATCAATGCATGAAGACGGAAAAGTAGGCCTATATCCGATGTTTGCCGAAAATAGACGAAGAGAACGATGTTTGCCGAAAATAGACGAAGAGAACATCGTGAAGATATTCTAGATGTGCTTGAAGAAAATGGTTTCGAAATTAGCGAAGTCATCGACTACAGTTCTGCCGAAGAAGAGAAGGTCTTTCTAGAAGGTACCGGCAGTCTGATTCTTGATCGTGAAAATGGCATTGCCTATTGCGCCCTTTCAGATCGTGCAGATGAAGAATTACTCATTGAGTTTTGCGAAGACTTTGAATATACTCCTATCATTTTTGGTGCTTATCAAAACACTGACAATAAGCGATTGCCTATTTATCATACCAATGTTATGATGTGCGTCGCAGATCAATTTGCGGTTATCTGTCTAGAGAGTATTGACGATAAAAAGGAGCGTAAAGCGGTCAAGGAACAACTAAAATCAACTGGAAAGAGGATTGTCGCCATTACCGAAAAACAAATGCACGAGTTTGCAGGTAACATGCTTCAGATAAAAGCAAAGAATGGCCCAGCACTAGTGATGAGTGATCGTGCTTATCGTTCACTACAACCTGATCAGATTAAGACCCTTGAAAGTTTCGGTTCTATTATTCACCCGAAGTTAGATATCATCGAAACTTGCGGAGGTGGTAGCGCTCGATGTATGATGGCTGAGATTTTTCTACCTCAAGGTTGATTTACAAGAATTAGGCGGGTTTGACGGCCGTCAATATATCTAACTGATTCCCCGTCAAAAAATGCCTCTTCTTCAAGCATTATTCGCACATCCTTACTCCACTCCTCGATAGTTACCGAAGCATTTAATTCAATCGAATAGGCGGTATTCGCATGTAATGGGTAATCTCCGGTATAAGGCACCCCTCCTTGAGAATCCCACATGCCTAGAGTAGTCCCGGCAGCATGTCCGTGATAACCTATAGGATGCGTGTAAATAGAAGGGGTAATACCCTCATTGATGGCTGAAGCTCGACTCATAGAAAGAACCTCATTGCCCGTACGTTTCAGCTTGAAATTTCCTGTAAAAATATCCTGTAAACGATTTCCTGTAGCTAATGCCGAGGTTAAAAACTCAGGGGCCTCTGCTTCACCCGGACGAAGCACATAGGCATGTTGCTGTTGATCGGTGTTCAAACGCAAATAGGTAATTCCAAAATCACAATGCAATAAATCTCCTGGTTGAATAACCTGGGTATCTGGTCGCTTCGAAAAAGTTCTTAGGTGATCAAATCTTTCTGGGTCAGCTCTTTGGATATCAACCGTTGGATGAAACCAGGTTTGCAACCCAAGTTCTCTTACCTTATCTCGCATCCACCAAACGACATCTTCGGTAGTTGTAACCCCAGGAGTAATTACCTTTTCTGAGAAAGCCTCCTTAATAATATTGTGGCTAATTCTTACAATATGAGGATAAATCGCCATCTCTTTATCTGTTCGAGTCTCTAGCCAAGCCAATGCGAGCGGCTCTGCAGAAACGATTCGACCTGCAAAACGTTTTCCTAAAGCCTTTTCTAATTCAGCCTTATCGGTAGCGACAATACCATCGGTTAATCCGAAATGCTCAGATTGATTAATTCCTATTCTTCTGGGATTTCGCTCGGCTACAATTTCACTAAGTCGCTCCCATTGGTTAGGTTGTTTTTCTTTATCCCATGCACTCTTAAAAGAAGATCCCACATTGTAACGTGCCACTGCAAGGGTTTCTACCTCTTTTCCATTGTCGTAAAAAACCAAGATGGTACGTCGTCTAGCAGCTAACCACTCTGCTGGGAGCATGGTTTTTATAATGGGGTCTTCATTGTATTCCCTTGAAACTACAATCCACATGTCGATATCTGCAGTACGCATCATCTCTGGGAGATAATTTTGAATCTTATCTTCGAGTAATTCATTGATTACTCGTGCGCGTTCTTTCATGGGTAAAATAGAGCCATATTCTTGGGCTGAGACTAGACTCACAACTAAAGTCAAAAGAAAAGATGCAATGAATTTCATACCTTACTATTCTATAATTTCACCTTAAGATATGGCAATTTTTGTTCAAGTAATTCGCTACCTCTTCGCGATACTGTTTTCTATTATAGGATTAATCAATTCATTCTGGGGTAATGACCCTTATTATGGCGTTTTCGTGATTCTATTATCCTTACCCTTTTATCCGGTATTTTCTGAAAGGTTCATAAAACAAATCAGAACATGGCATCTAATCATTCTCGGCGGGTTTATTCTTTGGACAGCACTAGGTGTAGCCGAACTGTTTAATAAAATTGCCTTAATGATTCAGAGTTTTTCGTGAAAACAGGTAAACTCTATAGTATCGGATATGGTCTAAGAAATCCTGACGAATTCTTAGGACTTCTGAATTCCTACAAAATTGACCACATTGCAGATGTGCGATCAAACCCTTACTCGAAATGGAATCCCGACTTCTGTCGTGAGCCTATCGAGGCCTTCTTGAAACAAAAAGGAATCGGTTATGTTTATATCGGTGACATGATCGGAGGAATACCTAAAGATTCTAATTGCTATGATGATTCAGGAAAACTAAACTATCAAAAAGCAAAGTCTCATCCAGAATTTATTAAGGGCATCAACCGCCTCTTAAAGGCGCAACAAAAAGGCTTTAATGTGGCTTTAATGTGCGGAGAGGTTGAGCCTCATACTTGCCATCGATCAAAATTAATTGGAGAGGTACTTCAAAGTAAAGAGATCGATCTAGATCACATCCTCGATAATCAAAACCTAAAAACACAAACTGAAGTGATGCTCGAAATCACTAAAGGAAGAAACACTACCGATTTATTCGGCAATACACTGTTCTAATTATGAAACAATTACTCACAATCTTTACCCTATTACTAACCACCTCAATACTCGCTCAAAAAACTGCCGATACCAAAACTAGAGAACAAGTACAACGCATTTTCGATAAGCAAATTGCGGCATGGAATGCTGGGAATTTAAACCATTTCATGAATGGTTATTGGGAAGATGAGCGGTTAGTATTTGTTGGTAGTAGAGGGCCAACGTATGGCTACGAAAACACTTTGAAAGGATATCAGAAGGGATATCCGACCAAAGAAGCCATGGGAACCTTGAAATTTGACATCATCGAGATGAGACAGTGGGACCGAAAAACCTTACAAGTCATCGGCAAGTTTACTTTGATTCGCGAGAGTGATACCCCTACGGGACACTTTACACTACTGCTCAGAAAGATTAAAGGCAAATGGGTTATTGTGAGTGATCACTCTTCTTAAACGAATAGCTGCCAAAGAATAAGGATCAAACCAAAACTAACTACCGAAAGGGTAAGTGTCATTAGTGACCAAGACCTCACCGTCTCCTTTTCAGTCAAATTCAAGTAGCGGCTTACAAGCCAAAATCCACTATCATTAAAGTGAGAGAAAATAACTATCATTAAAGTGAGAGAAAATAAGTGATCCAGATGCAACCGCAAGAACAATCATTGCTCCTTCTACAGGGCTACTTACATTTACCATTGGGGCAATCAAACCTGCTGAAGTGATCATCGCTACGGTAGTTGACCCCTGCAATAAACGAACAATGGCTGCTAAAACAAAAGCAAGGACTATTACAGAAAAACCATAGGAACTTACCTTTTCTGCTAAACTCGCTCCAATACCGGTGTCAATCAGCAATTGTTTGAAAGCTCCACCAATTCCTGTTACCAACAAAATAATACCGACCGGTTTTAAGGAAGCTGAAGAGAATTCGTTGACTTCTGTTTTTGAAAATCCCCCAGGTTTAGCCAGTAATGGATAGGCAAGAATATTTGCGAGAGTAAGCGCGATAAAAGGATGTCCTAAACCTTCAACAATTCGAGCTAGTGTTCCTGAACCAAACAACCCTTCTGAAAAGGCCCCAAGAATCATAAGGAATAGTGGTAGAAAAATGACCACAAACACCGCCCAAGCATTAGGAGATAGTTTCTGACTTGCATCATGACTAGGTTCAAAAGAAACTTGGTTGAGTTCGAAAGTACTCTGGAAAACTAAGAAACGATTGGCGATAGAAAACGTAATAAGAGCTGTTGGAACCGCTACGAGGATCCCCCAGAAAATAACCGCTCCTACAGAAACTTGTAATAGATCAGCAACAGCAACAGGTCCCGGTGTAGGCGGAATAAAGGCATGTGCTATAGATATTCCAATTAAAAAGGGTAATGCAAAACGCAGAAGCATTCCATTGTTCTGATTCGATAGGTATTTAATTAGTGGGATAAGTAAGATGAATGCGACGTCAAAAAAGACTGGAATAGATATAATTAATCCAGCAATGAGAAGCGCTATTGGTGAGCGTTTAATCCCAAAAGTCTGGATTAGACGATTAGCGATGAGTTCGATACCTCCTGTATGCTGCAGAACAGCTCCTAAAAAAGACCCCAAGCCCACAATTACCCCAACGAAGCCCAAGGTACCTCCAAGCCCTTTTTGGATAGAATTAAAGGTAGACATTGGATCTTCTAAACCTAGTATTCCTAAAATAAGGCAGGCTATTAGAATCGATAGAAAAGCGTGAACCTTATACCTAAGCATTAACACTAATAAAGCGGTAAACGAAAGAATAACGGCTAATTCAATATTCATAATAGCTTCTCCAATTGTTTTAATTGTTCTGATAGCGAGCGATCTGCTGAAACTATACCGTCATTAGGTGCTGACTCCAACGATTCAAATTGACTCCTAAGTAATGAATGAGGCATGAAGTGGTTATCTCTTTTTTCTAATCTACTAGAAATTAATTCAAAACTTCCTTCAATGAGATAAAAACGGATTGGCCCATAGGCGGCAAGTAGTTCACGGTACTTTCTTTTTAATGCCGAACAAGCTAGTATGACTCTACCATTCTCGTGTCTTCTCACTAATTGATCACCGAGAGTATGAAGCCATGGATACCGATCGGTATCATTAAGAGCAATTCCCGATTTCATCTTTTCAATATTTGAAGGCGGATGAAAATCATCTGCGTCGTAAAAAGATACATTCAAATAATCAGCAAATGCTTTTCCTACTGTGGTCTTTCCAGAGCCTGATACTCCAAACAGCACATAAACCATCAGAGTGCGGCGTAAAAGATATAACTCATCCAGAGCACGAGGGCTAGTTTCAATACCGAGCCCGCTAACACCCCTATCAAGGATCCAAAAGCTGCTCGAAGTGCAAGTTTAATCTCAGATTTCTGAACATAAAGCTCGGCAGCAAACGCTCCAAGAAAGGGACCAAAGATGAACCCAAAGGGCGGGAAAAACAATAATCCAATAACTAGACCGATGAAGGTTCCAATAACTCCGGCACGTGAACCTCCGTACTTCTTGGTAGCATAGACAGGGATAATGTTATCGATTAAAGAAACCGCTATAGCTAAAGCTCCAAAAATCCAGAGCCAACGATTCGAAAGTTCATATCCATCCGTAAATTTTAAAACCAACAAGGCGAAGTATCCAATGATCGGTCCCGGCAGAACCGGAACAAAGCAACCAATAATCCCCACAATAAGAAGAATACTTCCTAGAATGACCAATAATAAATCCATAACTCTAATGTACACAAACGAAAGTCAAGAATTAAACACATTTAAAAATAAATAGTACTTGGTATTGCATAGTACTATATTATTTCTACATTTGTGCCAGAATATGATCTAAATGAAGGTAGAAAACACCAAACAACAAATGAGAAAAGGGATTCTGGAATTCTGTATTCTCTCGGTTCTAAAAGACAGAGACCTATATGCCTCTGAGATCCTAGAACGTCTTAAAGAAGCGCGACTACTAGTTGTAGAGGGAACACTCTATCCCCTTCTTACGCGACTTAAAAACGCTGATTTACTCCAGTATCGTTGGGAAGAATCTAGCAGTGGGCCTCCCAGAAAATACTACACGCTCACAGAAGAAGGTACCCAATTCTTAGAAGAATTAAAATCAACTTGGGAAGAATTACAACACGCCATTAATAAGGTAACACAATCATAAAATGAAAAAAACAATCAATATCAACCTCGCCGGATTTGTCTTTTATATCGACGAAGATGCCTATGAGGCACTACAGAAATACCTGAATAATATTCGAACCTACCTGGGTAATACCGAAGGCAAGGATGAAATCATCGATGATATCGAGAGTCGTATCGCTGAACTGTTTTCAGAAAAGCAAAAACAAGTGATTACGCTTACTGAGGTAAATGAAGTCATTGAAGTAATGGGACAACCCGAAGATTATATGTCTGAAGAAGAGCCCGAAGAAAAAAAGTCTTACCAGCAATCGAGTAAACGCCTCTATCGCGACCCTGACAGTACGGTTCTAGGGGGAGTATGTTCAGGAGTTGGGCACTATTTAAATATTGATGCTGTTTGGATTCGTTTAATCTTCTTGGCGATGGTTTGGAGTGGGGTATCTATTCTATTCTACTTCATTCTTTGGGCAATCATTCCTAAGGCAGAAACAACGGCTCAAAAGCTAGAAATGAAGGGCAAGGCCGCGACCTTCAGCAATATCGAAGACTACGTTCGTAAGGGTTATGAGAATGTAAAAGATGACTTCAAAAACGTAGACCTCAAGGGTGCCGGGGAAAAAGCAAAACAAGGGGCTAGCGGATTTTTCGCTTTTCTAGGCGAGCTCATCTCAAAATTATTCTCTGCACTAAGCAAATTACTATTTTTCGCTTTTCTAGGCGAGATCATCTCAAAATTATTCTCTGCACTAAGCAAATTACTGAGCTTTATTGCCAATATCCTGGGAAAGCTTTTGGGCGTCATCATTCTAATAACAACGGTGGCGCTAATTATAGCACTAACAGTTAGTTTTATTATTGGCTCATTCATCGATATTAATATCGGAAATGACCTACTGGTATTGCCAGGGTTTGAATTCATTGGGCCTGATTGGGGTGGTCCTTTTCATCCGATCTGGTATCATATCAGCATGATACTCACTTTTGGTATACCTGCCTTTAGTCTACTATTATTCGCGCTCCAATTACTCTTTAAGAACATGGGACGTCTAAGTGGAAGTATTAAAATTGGGCTTTTAGCGGTATGGATGATCAGCCTAGTAAGCTTCATTATACTCAGTTTGACCCAGTTTTAAAAGGAGCTAGAGCCTTGATGCCTTTACAGCGACGGCATTTTTCTCTGCAATAACCCTTTCGAGTGGCTTTGTACTAATATGACTTTCTAACCACGAAAGAATATCGAGATACAAGAAAGATCTACGCTCATAATAATCTTCTTCAAGGGGCTTTAATTCGTCATAAAGCTCCTTGAATTTTTGTTTTAAATCTTGCGGATAGACATTTCCCAAACTACGTATGAACTGAATAAGTAAACGTTGTACTTCATGCAAGTCATTCATGCGAATTAGGAAACGATACGTAGTTAAAAGTAAGTCGTCGAGATTTGCGTCGTTCCCCGACTCAAAATGAGCGATAACATTCAGTATTCTAGAAAAACACAATAGATCTTCACGCATACTTAATGAACGATTTTCAATGACAGGCTTTAAATAATCAATACATCGATTATATTCTCCAGCTCCGAAACACATTGAAGCGATCTTGTAGTACAACATCATAATATGATGGTCATCAATTTGGTGTTTATACTTTTCAATGCCTTGAAATAGCTCATCGATAATCGTTAACCCATTTCGAAAATCCCCTTGCAAGAAGTGAAGATTGAGCCTGTTATTACCTAAATACAAGAAGGCAAGTGCCTTGGTATTGGTGTTTTGTGGAAAATAATCAGAGTTAATCTGGTCTTTTAATGTCTCAATCGTTTGACGAAAACGCTCCGGATGTCTGAGCAATAGTAAAGACTCAAGGAGGTAATTATTCGCTTTGAGATAAAAAATTGGGTGAGATGCAATCATCTCAGGATTCTGATCAAATAAAGACACCCACCTTGATGCATGCTTGTATAAGCCCAAGAAATCTTGAGTAATCATACTGTACCAAACATGTGCCTTACTGTACCAAAGTCGTTCTCTAAAACCTAACTGCTCGTAATCAACTTTGGGTAATTCTTCGAAGAAGTACTGAGTGATGTCACGATATTCTTGATCGCTTTTAACATAACCTCCTTTCAGTAATTTCTCATATAATCGTAGGGAGAGATTCGATAGTTGACTGCAAAGCATATTAGCTTCACCAAGTCGTTTCGTATCGTAAACCAATTGATCGGTACGGTTACTAAGACTTCGAGTAATGTATTGTGATTCGATAATTTTTTCGAATTCGATAATCTCATATTCAGCGTATTTCTCATCCCATTTCTGAGCGAGCTGTTTCGTTTTTTCAAGGATTTTCAAACTCTGCTTATACAAACCCTTCTGATACAACACCGTGGCAAAATCGAGCTGCTCCCGTATTTGCATCCGAGGGTTTTGAATACTCGGACTCATTCGAAGACTCGTGAGTAACTGCCTGTATAAATGTGATTTAAGATTGGCGAGCTGGGGTTTACTCACAAACGATTGCTTGCTTAATTCCTTCTCATCATACCCATCTACCTTATCTAAAAAATCAAAAAGTTGAATGAATTTGGCGTCTTTATGTCCATCGATACGACTGGCAAATAGTTTAAACTGCCGTTTTTGAGCCTTTGTAAGCGATTTAACCAATAAAAATACAGGTTCTTGGGCTTTTTTAGTCGTCAGACCTTTATTTGATTTAAATCTATTCATATCAGCACTTTAAGTATATTTGTACTCTGTTAGACGTCGTAATATAAATTTAAGGTCTGAATAAAGGCCTTTCTAAGCCATTATTTTTGATAAAATTTTAAGCGCTAGCGCTCTATGAGTAAAGAAAAAGTTGAAATTTTTGACACCACCCTTCGCGACGGCGAGCAGGTTCCTGGTTGTAAACTTGACACAAAAAGCAAATTAGAAATTGCTGAACAATTAGACCTGTTAGGTGTTGATATTATCGAGGCGGGATTTCCGATCTCGAGTCCTGGCGATTTTCATTCAGTTGAAGAAGTTGCCAAACTGGTTAAAAACGCAAGAGTTTGTGGGTTAACCAGAGCGGTTCAAAAAGATATCGAGGTTGCCGCCGATGCGCTTAAACATGCAAAGAGGCCTAGAATCCATACCGGGATAGGAACATCAGACTCTCATATTACTCACAAATTCAAAGCGACTCGAGAAGAAATTATTGAGCGCGCAGTTAAGGCAGTTTCTTATGCCAAGACTTTTGTAGAAGACGTTGAGTTCTACGCTGAAGATGCTGGTAGAACAGATAATGAATTTTTAGCGAGAGTCTGTGAGGCTGTTGTCGCAGCTGGAGCAACAGTACTAAATATTCCTGACACAACAGGCTATTGTCTTCCTGAAGAATATGGAGCTAAAATGGCTTATCTGAAGGCTAACGTGAAAGGCATTCACAAGGCGACCCTTTCTTGTCATTGTCACAACGATCTAGGCTTAGCTACAGCGAATGCCATTGCAGGTGCTGCTCACGGTGCACGTCAAATCGAATGTACTATCAACGGTATCGGCGAGCGCGCAGGGAATACCGCTTTAGAAGAGGTAGTGATGATCTTGAAACAACATCCAACCCTAAACCTTTATACCGACGTAAATAGTCGAATGCTCAATCACCTTAGTCAGCTCGTTTCTGACCGAATGGGGATGGCAGTTCAAGCCAACAAAGCCATTGTAGGAGCAAATGCTTTTGCTCACAGCTCAGGTATTCATCAAGATGGTGTAATTAAGAACCGTGAAACCTATGAAATTATCGACCCTCTTGAAGTTGGCGTCGATCAATCGGCAATTGTTTTAACAGCTAGAAGCGGAAGAGCAGCTCTTGCCTACCGTGCAAAGAATATCGGATTCGAATTTGATAAGTTACAACTCGATGCAATGTATAAGCGGAAGAGCAGCTCTTGCCTACCGTGCAAAGAATATTGGATTCGAATTTGATAAGTTACAACTCGATGCAATGTATGAGAAGTTTCTCATCATGGCCGATACAAAAAAAGAAATTGGAGACGACGATATCGTCGAACTCATGAAACAGATTTAATACTACCCCAACTACCAATGAAAAAAACACTATTCGATAAGGTGTGGGATTCCCACGTTGTGAAGTCAGTTCCTGGAGGGCCCGATGTACTTTTCATCGACCGTCACATGGTACATGAAGTAACTAGCCCGGTAGCCTTTTTAGGTCTTAAAAATCGTGGAATCAAAGTGCTTCACCCTGAGCGTACTTTTGCTACTGCCGACCACAACACTCCAACACTTAATCAACACCTACCTGTTGAAGATCCACTTTCAGCAAACCAATTAGCAGCTTTAGAGCGCAATGCGAAGGAGCACGGTATTTCTTACTGGGGTCTTGGTCACGAGAAAAACGGAATTGTTCACGTTGTAGGACCAGAATACGGCATCACTCTGCCGGGAGCAACCATC